>JAABUV010002204.1_pt1 | contig 26868 bp, 25 predicted proteins | sample 5559971 | NCBI WGS metagenome assembly JAABUV01 (sample SAMN10711881, study PRJNA513362) | rock metagenome | isolation source: Antarctica rocks | place: Antarctica: Victoria Land, Knobhead nord | collected 2015-12-19
ATATGCAACAAGCATAAAATTGATAATGCATACTGATAATGCAATATGACTTGTTTATTGCTGATAAATTGATTTTTAACATGTGCATCAGCATGTAAGAAATTGATGAATTTAACTGATAATTATGCTATCAAAGAAACTATTTCAATCTTTGCATTTATTAAAAAAATAATGCATATAAATAATGCATTATTGATCAACATGTTAATGCTTTGCAACAGAAAACTAAAAGACGCTACAAATCAGAAATGATTGCATTATGCAAAATTTGAAAATATCAGAAGTTAGTTAAAAATCTCATTCTTAAAATAATTTTTGAACGACTTGTGAAAGAGATTGTACATGACTGTGCTTGCATAAATTTGCTATCATACAATTATTGCATTCAGCGTTCTATCTTGAATGCTTTTCAAGAAGTCATTAAAGACTTTATATGCTTTTTTATAAAAAGTAAGTGCATTATTCTTTTGCATTATTACTCTTGTTGTAGAATTTTCATTGACATTTTGCTTTATGCAAACATCAACTTGACAACAATTTATGTCAAATGCATCATCATTCAAGATAGAGATATGAGATTTATTAAAAATCTTATGATGAATCTTGATATCATGTTTTTCAAGATAAACTAGAAAATGTCTATCTTCATTAATTAAATAAACAATGTAATTCTTAAAATTACATTCACATTACTTTTGTGCATTATTCTTGTACATTGACTCAACTGTACTTCTAATAAGTACTTACTTTAAATGCAAAACTTTTAATAAATGAAATGATATTGCAAATTTATGAATAAATCTGCATCAAAATAATCTTCAAAGATACTTGAAATGAATCAGCAGATTCATTAATCTCTTGAGCATCATTCTTCTTTTTGCAATAAATATTTCAGAACTCAGTAATAATTTCATCTGAATTCAAATTCATAGTTTGATTGTAATACTTCATTAACATTATTTATTTCATCATTTTTGAACTCATCTGTGATCAATTTCATTGACATACTCTTTTAGTAAGACTGAAAGTTCACTCAATATTTATTAAGAATATTGAGTATGAAAAAACATCTTTAATCATTTGCATCAATCTAGAAAAATTCAAAGCATTGTCTTTTCAAAATTATCATGTCAAATATTTTTCATTTATAACATCAGTGTAAAGATATTAATCATTTTCATCTTGAAAAGAATGAGCATGCTGAGATTATCAAAGCAATGATCTTCTAACAGTTGTAACAAACTACAAGATTATTAGTAAATGATTAAATACATTATTATAATGCATTATTTTATCAGCATCACTTCTTACTCTTTGTGCTTCTGCTTTCAAATCAACAGCTGAATCTTCATAATAATGATGAAAATACTCTTTGAATTTTGTCTTGTATTTAATTTTGTAGTGAATAAACTCTTTATCATGATCTGTATCTTCATTGTCTTTGTCATCTTAAGTCTTGTAAAGATTTAGCTTCATTGTAGAATTCAAAATATTTGCAAGATTATATATTATTTCATCATTGTCTTCAATCTTAACATAATACTTCACAAGTTTGATTGAGACTTTTTCATAAGTCTTTACTATAATAACACTTAATGAACAAGTACTTCTTCTTATATTCTTTTCAATCTGCTCAAGATGATTGAAAAGTACATTAAATATTCAAAATTTTAAGTGAATATTTGCATTAATTGTTTATAATATTATTAAAGTGCATTCATAAAAGAGATTTAATAAATTGTTAATAAGCAAAATCATGAATCACTTGCTTTCATTAAGTTTGATTTTTGCAATCTTGAAATCTTTGCAGTATTTCTTTGTTCAAAGATCAACAAATTCACGTAGTTAATATGCTTAACGAAGCATCAAGTATGTAAAGTTTCAACGAATGTAAATATCTTATATCAGTTTTCTAGATCTTTTGTCATTCTGCTCTTGAAAAGCTCTGAAGCAAATCAATTGCTGAAAAGAGTCATTGACAGTTATCATCAAAGCATAAATTTAATTTCATGATTAATAAATGCATTACTTTTTTGCATTATCATTCAAAGCAATATCTTTTTGATTACAACAGATAATTCTCTGCTTATTTCAATATTTTGCACTTGATTATTCTTTAATTGAGCAATAACATTATCAGCTATCATTTTTGATTTAAGAGCTTGAATAAAATCTTAAGTCATAAGATTGATGATGTGAATTAAGCAATTAATGAAATTTTGTGTTCTGTCTCATTGAAACTTGCAATGATTCATGATCTTTTCAAGTTTCTCTTTCAAGATACTATTATTGCTTGTATTATTAATAACAATCTTGAAAAGCTTGTTCTTAATAACGTAGTTCTTCAGAATTTTCATTAGCTTCATCATCAATTGATAATTGATATGTTTAATATTGAAAGACGTAAATTTAATAAAATGTTTATGAAACTGAAATTCAACATCGACTCAGTATATCAATACTCTTAAGTACGCTACTCTTTGAGAACTAAATTACATGTTCAAAGCAATAAAGACACGTTGTGACTCTTTAAAATTCATTCTGATTTGATCATAAATATTCTTATAGTGAGAGAGAATCATAATTGTTATCTTTATGCAATGCACAATCTGCAAATCTGAACGAAGCATATGTAGCAGCTTTTAAAATTACTTGTTATCAATGATTTAAAAGAATAAATTCAAGTTAATAAAGATTTTACATAATTGATCTTTTCAATCTTTTTGATTGAAGATAAAGATTAACTTGATATGACTTTTCTTTTAATAGTTTGTCAATTTTGCATTATCAATTTGCATTATCAAATATGACTTACTCGTTCGAAAGTCAGTTCAGTCTGTAATTATGAGTGTTCACATTTTCACTCTGTCGCTGTATAAAAGTCTGATTCAAGATGCTTTTTCATAACAGACGTGCTAAAGTTATCAAAAGCTGTTGAATGATTCATAATCTTATGACAGATTGTGCATAAGATTTTAAACAATTCTTCAACAATCAAAGTTAACTGTATAAAGTGATTTCATATATTGAATTGTTTATTGTCTTTGACTTTTTTGAATCAGAGTGAATTAACTATCTTTTTTTGAATCTTGTTTTAAATACTCTCGATAACAAAGATTTAAAATCATCATCATAGAAAAGAGTCATCTGTATTCAAAGTTCATTAAACATACTTGCTATTTTCTTTTATCTTAAGCGAAATTCTAATGAATTTTGTTCATTGCTTCTTGTCTAATCTTCTTCTTTTCGAAATGATATGAAGAATTTATAAATCATTGAACTTGACTTGCAAAATCTTTAGAATAAAGACTATCTGAAGATGAACTATGTGAAATACTTTCGTCAGACAGATTGAAAGTTGTCAATGAACTAAACATTTTATAGAATAGTTTGTATTAACAACAATAGTTGTTAATAGCTTGAAGATAGTATATAAATGATGTAATGAGTAATGCGAAAAGATAACGCAATATATAGATGATGAAATGAGTAATGCAGAAAGATAATGCAAAGAACAAGTGAACATATTGTTCTATGTTTCTATTCTTAGCGCTCTTGATGTCAAGTTCAAGTTCTTGATGAGTTGAGTTAAATTGACTCAATTTCTAGTTGAGTTGAGTCACGTCAAGTTGAAAATATGAGCAACTCAACTTGAATTAAGTTGAAAATGTGAGCAACTCAACTTAATCTTGATTCAAATTCAAAATGTTAACTCGAAACTCAACTTAATAATCAGTTTACTTGTTCATGACTTTCTTTTATTCTCTTTCTCACATAAATTTGATCTTCTTTTTAAAGAGCTGAAATATTGACGCTGCAATCAAGATAAAATTCTCTATTCACACTCAATAATACATGCATACTTCAATGAACACTTGAACAGATGTGACATCATGACAAAGACATCATTTTAGAATCTTGATAATTTTGAAATCTTCTGATCTGTAATTATGAAAGTTACAAACAAATTTTATAATCTTTATGCTCGACATGCAGAATTACGACTTTTCGTCAAATATGATGCAATTGATGAGTTCAAAGTTCAAGAGTATGAAGTTGAGATTCTTAATATGCTTCAGCATAAATTGATGCACTTCTGAAGTGATCTTTGCATTATCATAAATTGTTTTCGATCTCTTTACTTTAATATCATCAAGAAAAGATCTGCATATCTTAAGAAGATTCTTCAATATCTTGATTATGACTCTGACAAACTGAGCAATGAAGTTGATGACATCTTGTGATAACATCGTCTGTTGCAATAATTTCAAAGATGTCATGAACACTGTGAGATTTTAATATATTTTTGTCAACGTAATTTGATCATACTTAGAAAACAGATTTATCAGAAAGATCATAATCATATCAATGAATTCTTTGAAGAATTCATTCACGTCTGAGAGCAAATTGATGTCTCTGATGATAATCTTGTTCATATTCATTGTTGCATTGATTATGCAATACTGATTGAACTTTTTCTTGATCAAAAATCAGAAATTTTGATACAAATCATGACAAGATTTCAGTATGTCATGCTTTATTTAATTCTTGAGCATGTTTATGATGATTTGATGAAGTGTTTTAAAGACTGAGAAAATAAATATCTGTCATGCATCATGTGATATTATTCAAATTTGCTGCAAGAATGAAACTATGTCTTTTATCTTTCTCATTTTTGAGAAGTCTCAAATCATTGTTGCTTTTCTGTTAAACAACATCTTCAGTAATAAATTTTTCTCTTGCAGAGTTAAAGCATCATTGTATATCATTCTCTTCGCTCGCTTTAAAGTCAGTCTGAATTCTTAAGCAATTTTGAAGAATTTAAGAAACAGTCAATGATCATACTTTTCTGACTTCATCTCTGTCATATTCAATTTGATCTGATTCAATAAGATTTGTTTTCAGTTTGTCAAATCTTTTGATATTGAGTTGTTCAACTTTAATGAATTCACAAATTGAATCTTCTGAGCTTTTCTCTTGTATGCTGTTGCTACTTTGACATAATTTATCTTCTCATGCTGACGAATTGAACTCAGATCAAATCTTTATGTCATTTGCATCGCAAGTTTGTTTGAATGACATCATAACATCTGTGCACATTGCATGCTATCATTCAAGCAAAATCATTGAACAAAGCTTTGATCTTTCTTTTTCTTTTCTTCTTTGATCTTGATAAACATTTCAAAGCTTTTCAAGCGCGCTAAATCAACAGTCTTCAAGCTTACACTTCTCATTGCAGATATGCTTTCAACAAAGCATTCATTTACTCGTTTAAAGAGTTTTTCGCTTTCTTGAGAAATATTTTCAACACATCTTAATTAACAGAATTATGTGTTAAAATTAATTTAAAGAACATTATTCTTTCATCATTATCAATGACTGTCATCTTACAAGTTTCTTTCAAAGTATTATTGATGCATAGACGCGTTTTTCGCTCATATGATCTGCTCAGTATTAGAGTGTACTCATCACTTTTGATTATAAATATTGAAATCATTGATTTTGCTTCGTCAATATCAATCTTCACGTCATTGCAACATTCAATGATGTTAGTCTTTGCTTCACTGACTTCTATCATATTTAAATGAATGTCTCGTTACATAAACAACTGAGTTTTTACAACAAAAGTTTCAAACATAACGTTGATTTCAGCATCATTATCAAGCAGTGTTTTAACATAAATCTCATCACTCATCAACACTCATGTTCTTGAACACATTATTGCATACAGAATTGTGTTCAACTTTTTGAGTGAAGAATCTTTAAATTTTACTGTTGTTACTTGCACATCATCAGTTTTTTTTATTTTCTTTTTCTTATGTTATTTTACTTGAATGTAAAGAGCTTGAAGAAAAATAGATGAATGTATAAACATCTGTTCAATGCTTACGTCTTGCATCTTCTGATTCACTATAATATGCATCATGTCTTCTGTATTTATGCATTTCTCTACTATATTTTGCGTTCTTTTGTCTCAATTGTCTGACTTTATCTTGCTGTCATCTGATTAAATTGATCGTCAAGTTGAGTTTTCATACCTACATTCTGATTTGACTTAAGTACTTAAGTTGAATCTTCTGACTCGATTTGAATACTCAAGTTGAATCTCATGACTTGACTTGATATCAATCTTGAGTTGAGTCAGAACTCGCTGACTTGATTTAACTCATTAAGCAATCAAATATGATGTTAAGAGAACTAAATATAGAAATTTTTCCGATTTTTCGCCTTTGCATTATCTTTTTGATAGAAAGTCATAAAGAGAAACATGAAGAAAAACATGAAGAGAAACATGAAAATCATTTGATAAAGAACTTTGGTAGAAAACTATGATAGAAAGCTATGATAGAAAGTCATGACGAGAAACTATGAAGATTGTTTGATAGAGAGTCATGAAGAGAAGTCATGAAGAAAAGCTATGATAGAGAAACATGAAGACTATTTGATAGAAAGTCATGATAGAAAGTCATAATAGAATATTTATTTATCTATCTTCATGTCTTGATGAGTTGAGTCGAGTATTTCAAATTGATACTCGATTTCAACTCTCTGACTCAACTTAAATACTTAAGTTGAACATTTTGATTTGACTCAAATACTTGAGTCAAGAATTCTGACTTGAATCAAGTCTTAACAAGTCAAGAACTCAACTCGACGCGATTAATTTACATCTGATTTTTTTTTCATTAATTTCTTCATTGTTTTTATCATTTTCTTGAAAGCAGCTGCATTTTGCATGATTACATTCTCACTTGTTCACTTCTTTGAGAATGATCTTGAAATCAACAGATACTTTTCAGAGCATAAATTCTTCATGCTTGACAAACATTCTTCTTTTCTTACTTTTTTCTTCAAGTTCAATTCAAACTCATTCTTTGTTATGTTGCTGTCTTCATCATATTTTCATCTGACTTATAGTTATGTTGAGCTGTGACAATCATTACTTCTTCATCTCATTTCTGTTTCTCGTCTGTGTTCTCTGCTTTCTTCATGATCATTGTTTTTATACTTGTTAGTCTGATGATGTTGACATGTTCTATTCTCATTTGCTGACTCTGTTTCTTCAAAGCATTGTCAATCAACTCTTTCTGAGAATGATTTAATATGAAAGATGTCAATCTATCATTTCTTTCAGTGAGTTTCATTCAGAGTTTATTTATTTCATTCACATGTATTTTTTCTTCTGTTTTATAAATATTCAGTTAATAACATTTAATCTTCTGACATTTTATTTCTTCATAAAAGAAGCATTCTTTCATTCTAAACATCAAAGATGCTCATTCATTTCTTGAAAGTGAAAATAATGATGATATTGACATTTCTGAATAAGCAGACGTGATGAGTTCACATGAGATATAAATGTTGAGCATTGAGACAGATGCTGTCATATTTTGCATGAAAGATTCAATCATCTTCATTGCTGTTTGCAAAGAAAGCATCATCATTTCAAACTTATTTATCATTTCATTTATTGTTGTATTACTGAGCTATGCTACTATCGAAGAATCGAAGAACTTGTCTGACATCATTGATTGCTTGATCTGATATTTATTTATGAGCTTGCTGAGATCATCAAAATTCTTGATCATGATCAAGAATTTCAACAGTGCTTTGACAGAGTTGCAGTAGATTACTATCACGTCATTAGTTTTCTTGAAGTTCATGAAACTGAGATCTTCAGAATCAAGTGCACACTTTTGTATGATCTTTTCACTTAGTATAAATGAAAGACTCTTGACAAATCAGCAGCATCTGATATATTTATTCATTTGCTCACATTTTATCAACGAATGTGATATGCTTTTGTATTGTCAACTGTACAGCTTCAGATCATTCTTCATGATACAAGACTTATTTTTAAAGAATTTCAGAAAAATTCAAGAATTCAGCTGTTGATCAATGTCATCTTTCTTGTACTTACTACTTCAGTACTTCTTCTTCATCATCTTCTTCAATTCTTATCAGTTGAAGTTGATATATTCAATCATAGTCTTGATGTTATCATCAATGATCTTGTTGCAGTATCTTGACAGCTTGCAAAATCAATCGATTTGATTCAGTTCATAATCATCACAGAAGTTTTCATATCTTTCTAGAAAATCAATCATGTTCTTTTCTTCAAAATACGAAACTCTCGAAGTTTCAAGCAATGACATAAATGTCAGATATTTCAAAGACAACGTTGTGATCATGTTTATTTCTGAGCTGACTCGAGAGCTGATAAGCGTAGCACTCATGTCTACAACAGATGTTTTCAATGAGCTTGTTATTTTGTCACTGTGAGTTAATATTGAGAGCTGTAAGAATGAAATACAGAATAGCAAAAATAATAAAGCAGTCAAAAAAATCTCATTATTTTGTTTTTGCTTCTTGACTCATCAAAGTTCTTCTTTGTTTCTTTTGCAGTTGTTACAACTGATCAAAATGCTTTTCTTTTCTCTTTTTTTATTTGATGAACAACGCTCAATTTAAACTGATCGCGTTGAGTTGAGTCATTGAGATCGAGTCGAGTTTTCAACTCGTCAAGACTTGATTCAAGTCAGAATTCTTAACTTAAGTATTTGAGTTGAATCAAGATGTTCAACTTAAGTATTTAAGTTCAGTCAGAAAGTTGAAATCAAGTATCGATTTGAAATTCTCGATTCAACTCGTCAAGACATGAAGATAAATAGATAAATATTCTATTATGACTTTCTATTATGACTCTCTATCATGACTTTCTATCAAATAGTTTTCATGTTTCTCTATCATAGCTTTTCTTCATGACTTCTCTTCATGACTTTTCTTCATGACTCTTCTTCATAACTCTTTATCATGTTTCTTTATCATAGCTTTTCTTCATGACTTCTTTTCATGACTCTTCTTCATGACTTTTCTTCATGACTCTTTATTAAACAGTCTTCATAGTTTCTCATTATAACTTTCTATCATAACTTTCTATCATAGCTCTCTATCAAAGCTTTCTATCAAATAATCTTCATGTTTTTCTTCATGTTTCTCTTTATGACTTTCTATCAAAAAGATAATGCAAAAAGATAATGCAAAGGCGAAAAATCGGAAAAATTTCTATATTTAACTTTCTTGACATCATATTCAATTGCTTAATGAGTTAAATTGAGTCAGCGAGTTCTGACTCGACTTGAGATCAATATTGAGTTGAATCAGAATGTAAATATGAAAATTCAACTTGATGATCAGTTTAGCTCAATCTTATGCTTCTGCTGAAACATGATTCACAGCTGAAATTGATGTCATTTCTCGTACTTCTGTTTACATTGCTTCAAATTCATTCTTTGATTCTCACTTTCACTATCTGTTTCTTGCAAGTTTTAAGATCAGATGAATTCTTCTTCTGATCAGAGCATCTCTTCTGAGTGTTAATCATTTGCGAAAGTCAGTTTCTTTCTTCTTCACTGTTACATTTTCGCTCAAAAAGAGACAGTTTTCATCAGCTGAAGATATGCATCTCTTTTAGTTTCAACTGTAAGAATTCTGTGACTTGAATAACTTTCATCAATATCTCTAAGCGAAATGAAGTCGTTATATCAATTTCTCGTATTTCAGAATCAAATTGATTCTCACTTTAAATCTTTTGTAAACTCTCTGATTATTGTAAAAATGTCGTGTTGCTCTCTGCTGTTCAGTCAACTGTTCTACTCAAGATATTATAAAAATGATATTTTCACATTGAGCTTCAATGTTGAGAAATAAAGTACAGATGCAATATAGAAAGTTATATTAAAGCAATAAAGAAAGTAAACAATGAACATGTGCAATGATCATGCTAGTAGAAAGATACTGTAAAACGTGTATATTCTCACTTTTTATCTACAAGTTGTAATGACATTTATATGTACACTTGAAAAACGTCTCTCGACTTTTCTATTATTGATTCAGATCTCGATCTCTTTCTTCTTACTAACTATTTTGTGAGAATGATGTAAGCAGTCTCACAACAATGTCAAGTAAAGAAAATGAATTTAAGTTTTTTCAATATATCAGCATGATTAATGAGTCACTACTTCTTCAAGCACATATAATCACAAACTCAAGATTCATCATTTAATTTATTTATTCTATCTGATATCTTTTCATCAATTACTTGATGACATTATTGATATGATGAAGATGTTTCAATATCAACGCAGTTGATGAGTTGTAAATTCTTCAATCACTTGTAATCATGACTTTCAGACTCTTCATCTGAGTCAACTATTTTACTAGTAGTATCTTCTCATTTCTTACTGACATTGACATGTCATTAATCTTCTTCATAAATTGATTGTGACTGTTAGAAGAGATGTTGTCACATGAATGAAAACTGTTGAGATCATGTCTAGAAACTAATCAGAGTGCGTACGTAACTAGAATGTTTGATCTATAAAGATAGCTATAACTAAGACTTTAAGAATACAGAAGAAAGAAGATATAAAAGGCAAGAAGAACACACTTTGTATAGTAGTTATTCAGATTAACGCTAGTCTCAAAAAGAACGTGTTGAAATACAAGAAAGATGTTGATTTGAAAGATGTTTGTGACACAAAGAAATGTGTTTGTCATAGAAATCTGTTGATCATTTGTAATACAAAGAAGTGTGTTTATCATAGAAATCTGTTGATCATTCGTAACACAAAGAAGTATGTTTGTCTAGAAGACAATAGAAGCTGATTAGAAAATGCTAGAGAAGAAAAAAGATGCTGAGTCAGATCTGAATCAGATCTTGACTAAATCGTTGACTAGCTTTAATTAATACGCAGTGAACTCGCTAGCGTTCACTGTGAATTGATTAGAGTTAAAGCTTTGATCTTTTTCAATTCTGACATATTTGTAACATTATTCTTTTCTTTGAAAATTCATGTTTGCATGAATAAAACAAATGAAACGTAAAAATTTCCATGATTTTTCAATTTAGTGTGACTTGTTTGAATAAAGCTTATGAAATTCAACTAGAACTTCTTTTGAGTTCTTGAATTCTTTTTATCGACATAGTATCATTCATTGTTTCAATCTAGTTCTGTTCATTTGATCTTGTATTGTATTTAATCTTGATAGCATTTAAAGTTTAAAATGTTATTTATCTTTTAATGCTCATTGTCTTCAATAGTCAGAGATTTAAATGATTCTGAATACTGTTCTGATAAGAAATCATTGAAATAAGAATGTAATAGCTTCGAACTGAACATTGAATGCAGCTGCTTCATGCTTATCAATAAATGAAGATGATAGAAGATTTCAACTTTGACAGTGATTTGATAAAGTTCTAGCTGTTTGTCTTTCAAATTCTTACATGATTTAGTTATTTTTATGTTTCTAAAGAATAATCAAACTCAGTCATTTACTTCATAGATGATATCTCGTCTATGTTTATTGATCTGAGCTTCAGTGATCTGCTTAGTTTTTTTCAATTGCTGATGATCAAAGATAAGAAGCTCTTTCATTCAAATGATAATATCATCTGTCTTTCTAGCTTCAAAACATTCACAAGTAGTTTCGTAGTCAGTCGTATCTGAATTGAAACTCATTCATGAGTGAAAACTCTTATTGAAGTAGAACAAAGTCATTGAGATGACTGAGAAAATATTGAAATTCTCGCTGAATTCTATCATTGATAGTCATTTTGCTCAGTCATTCTGCATGTAATTGCAGTAGATTCTTAGTTCACGTTCAACATCTTGATTAGCTCGTTTCAATTGATTATCAATCTCAGAATGATAAGCTGTTGATAAACTAGCTGTTGTTAGAGATCAGCATAGAGCGAGTCATATGAATGTAATGTAATGAGTATATAAATGCTAAGAAAGAAAAGTATCTAGAAGAAAAGAGTTGACTATCTATATAACTCAGAAGAACATAAGCTAACTCTGAATAAAGTTAACTTTGAAACAAGTCTATGTTCTAGTGACGAGCGATCAACAATAGCTCTCAGAATAGTCATCAATATAGTCATCAACATAGCTATCAATGAAGATGCGTAGCTAGAATCGTAACATTATTTCTCTTCTTCAATGATTCATGTTTGCATGAATGTATTTTCTTAGCCTTGTGTAGAATCGAAATATCTATTGTAGCAGACTCATTATGCAAGGTAGAAGTATTATTGAAGCAGACTCACTAGTTGCATGTGAACGAGTCAACAGATTGATTCACTGATAGGTAGAATGATGTGAGTAGATAGATCATTGCATTGACGAAAGATGTCATTGTAGCAGACTTACTAGTTGCACATGAATGAATAGACGAATCGATTCACTGATGAGTAGAATGATGAGAAGATAAATTATCACATTGACAGTGTCATTGAAGCAGACTCACTGATTGACTTGCTCATTGAAGAGATTGACTTTGAGCTCGTCATTGTAGCAGACTCACTAGTTGCATGTAAACGTATGATCAGATTCACTGATGAATAGAGCGATGAGAGTAAGTAGATCATTGCATTAAGAATAGATATCATTGAAGCAAACTCACTAGTTGCATGTAAACTGATAGACGAATCGATTCACTGATAGGTACAGTGATGAGAGCAAGTAGATTATTGCATTGAGAATATCATTGTAACAGACTTACTAGTTGCACATGAACGAGTAGAAGAATTGATTCACTGATGAGTAAAGTGATGAGAATGAATAGATTATTGCATTGAGAGTGTCGTTGAAGCAGACTCACTGAGGTTTGCTTCTCAAGATAAAGACTTCACGCAGTTCTAAACTGATCTCTTTGATTGCTCTTTGAGATAAAGACTTCACGCAGTTCTATAACTGATCTCGTTTATTCATCAAATTCAAAGAATTTCTTGCGAATTTGAATGAATGATTAATTCGCTGATCTTCTGATCTAGTCGAATGATTTCAATCGTTTGTTTATACTCGCTGATCAGCGCATGAGTTTGAATCTTTTATTTATTCTCGCTGAATCAGCTCATGAGAAAAGAGAAGTGAGTGCTGCTGCATGATTGCAAGTCAACTAGATCAAAGTTGATAAAGAGTTGAAACGAGTAGAAACACTTGATGCAGATTATTTCTCTTCGTCTGTAATGAAGAAGCATTTATATAATGTTAGAAATCAGCATAAAGCGAGTCATATGAGTGTAATGTAATGAGTATATAAATGCTAAGAAAGAAAAGTATCTAGAAGAGAAGAGTCAACTATCTATATGACTCAGAAGAACATAAGCTAACTCTGAATAAAATTGACTTTGAAACAAGTCTATGCTCTAGCGATGAGCGATCAACGATAGCTCTCAGAATAGTTATCAACATAGTCATCAACATAGTTATCAACGAAGATGTGTAGCTAGAATCGTAACAGCTGTGATTTTTAGTCGCTTGCAAAGATTTTGTCACATGATTGATATGAACTGAAAGTCTCTGTTCAAAACAATAGAACTAGATAGATCATGAAGTCAATAAACGTTTCATAACATGATTTAAACCGTTTCTTCAACTGAGATGTCATCGTCTTCTCAATGACAGAAGACATAGTGACGTTTCTTGATGAAACAATATATGATTGTGCAAATGATGTTATAATCTTTTGATAAAAGTAGTTTAATGATGAAGTTCATAGTTATATCTTTTCAGCATTTCTGTGAAATTGATAGAGAATGAAGAAGTTCATTGATGCTATTTCTAAATGACTTGCTTCATTAATAAACATGACAGTTTCAAATATAACGTTTAATCATTGCTTGATGATCTGATCAATAGTAGAAACGTTGAACTAAATCAATAGTTCTTTGATTGTCAGAATGAGAAATAAAAGACTGATCATGAATTTTCTTTAGTAATTTTGTATGCATATTCTCAGAAACTCACAGTAAATCTTTTCTGAACAGAATGTCATCAACAATCTCACAGTGCTTTTATTCAGTGCTATGTAGCTTGAGCTTGTTTTCGCTTATGACTTGTTTATACTCATTGCAAAGCTCATTTGTCTTGTTAACATCTTTTACTCGCTGATAAAGATCAACTTCAGATTCAATAGCTAGAATATTTATTCTATTAAGTGTCAGAATGATCTGATAGCAATCTTCAGTACGCTGAGTTGATTCAGAGATGTCGATCAAAGACATTCTGATTAAAGCATTGACTTTAATGTTCATTTTGCCTGATTGAAAAATGATTTGAAAGTTAAACTTGAATAGAATGTCTAGATAATTGACTTAACATTAAGTCAACTATTTGTTTTTTATGAAGATTTTTAAAGTTTAATGATTGATGAACATTTGAATGAGCAGCTTTGTGCATTCTAGCTTGAGTCTTCAGTGTTCAAAGCATTGAATAATGACTAGCAATTTCTTGTCATAAATATGATAATTGCACTCAGCGAGAATCATGCTTTTGCTGTAGAATGCTACTGAGTGAAGAACATTCTCATCATTGTACTGAAATAGTATTTCATCTTTGACGTAGTTAGATGCATTAATCTTTAGAATAGTCTGTCATTTGAAATCGAAATGTCGTAGTACTGAGATCGAGCTGATTTGTTTCTTTAGATTGTCAAAAGCTTGAACACAGACTTCATTTCAAACAAAAGATGTGTTTTTTCTAGTCAATTGAGTGAACAATTTGACTAGCTTCAAGAAGTTTTTAATGAAACAATGATAGAAGTTAACAAATCTCACAAAGCTTTGAACTTCTTTTAGATTGATTGACGTAGTTCAGTTGACTATAACTTTCACTTTGATAGAATTCATATGAAGATCTTGTTCTGAAACTATGACTTCTAAGAAGATAGTTTCTTCTACATTGAATTTGCACTTTTAAATATCTACTTGTAGATCAGCTTCTCATAAACAATTTAATATTATCTTAACATGTTATCAATGTTTTCATTGAGTTTTGCTGTAAATCAGAATGTCATCTAGATAGACTTGACAAAAGTCATTTAGAAAGTTTCAAAAAACATCATTTATATACTACTGAAACAAGATAGAATCATTGATAAGTTTGAAAGATAGCATCTTTGATTTGTACACTTCTAAAGCGATGATAAAGATAGTATAGTTCTCACTATCAGAATGCATTTGCAGTTTGTTGAAAGTTGAAATGATATTTAATTGAATCACATGCTTGCAATCAACTATTTTTCCAATCATCTCATCTATGAGTGATAAAGAATAGCAATTTCTTTTGATAATAGCATTGAGCTTTCAATAGTCAATGCAGAATTGTAAATCTTTATTTGCTTTTAAGATGAACAGAATGAGTGAGAAATACGAAGCTTTGCTAGAAGTTATAAATTCTTTGAAAAGATTCTCGTTCAGATATTTCTTTACTTTCTGAAGCTTGTAGAAAGACATTCAATATGCTCAACAGCAAGATGATGTTACGTCACTAGTAAGCTTTATCTTATGATTATATAAATGATGAGACGATAGCTTGTCTGCTTGAGCTCAATCAAAAACGTCTAGAAAATTCTGATATTTTGATGATAGCTTAGCTTTAATATCTTCTAGATTCTGAGCTGTTTCATTAGTAAATGAGACGTTTATGACATCTAGTTTGCATTGAGTATTGTAGACAATTTTCCTATCAATGTCTTCAATGAACATAGCAAAAATCTCTGTCTGATTCTTCTTTTTTCTATTTATCAAAGCTTGAAAAGAGACAACGTCTATGTTTTGAATTGAGAATGACTCTTCATGAATGATTGAAACTAAGTGCTTGAGAATCTTTGAAGCATTATTATGAGTCGTTGAAGAAGTGAGAGTTGATTGCAATCAACTTGAATGCTTTGTATTTGACGAGATCAAAAAAACCGAAATAGAAATATTCAATTAATCAGAAAATACGATAGTATCATGTCTCATGTTCAATAATATTTCATTTTTGTTCATTCAGAATTTGCTTAATATAGCTTCATGATGCTCAATATCAGTTATCAGCATTGACATAGTCAATTTCTTATGACTTTCAATCGTGAGATTGAATAAAATCTTATGAGTAATAGTCTTTCTCGCTAGCTTTTCATCATAGTCTCATATTAACTTCTCTTTTGCTAGTAATATAAATTGTATTTCAAGTTTCTGATATATCTTATTGACTAGCTTATCATGTATCAGCATGTAGATGACAAAATCACTATTTATCAAAAAATGAAAACTGAAAGAATTGCTCTGAAAGATAAAAGAAGTATTGATCAGAAATGACTTCTTAAAATAGTTTTCTTTCAATAGAATTTTGATTTGACTGCACAAAGATATGATTTCTATCTCTTTGATGACTTTGAAAAAGATAACTAGTTTTTTAAATCAGAATCTGACTCAGAATTTGATGTAAATCAATCAAACTTATCATTTTCTAATGCATTGACTCTTGAAGTTCAATCAGAACATTCTTTAGAAGTATAATCTGATTTGTGACAGATAAAACAAATTTCAGCTTGTAAATCAATGTCTTTAATGTTAGTCAAAATTGTGTTGCACGACTTTGAATGATCAACAAATGTGATGACTTCAATCTTTCTGTAGAGATTCAATAAATCTCATTTCTCAGCAAAGATAACTTGCTTTCTGACTTTGTTCAGAAATTTCTTTTCTTTGATGTCACTCATGACTCGATGCTCATTATTCAAATGAATCAAATAGCTACAAATTTCATTCAGAGATTCTGACTGAATTAATTAACTACTTTAAGCTGCACAAAGATGATAAACTATCTTGTCTTGTAAATTGATGATCAATTGCTTTTCATGATACTTTAAATAAAAGAACAGACGTTGAAACATTGAATAAAAGTTGCTAAATTTGCTCTTCTCTTGAGAGAGATTAGCATATTTTCTTTAAAAGTTTGTCTCTTTGTTGAGATCATCATAAAGCTGAGCAAGTTCATTTAACAGATTATTGACTGTGATATAAAGATTCAATGAATCTTGTTGATGTCAAGCTAAAGTAGCTTTGACTGCATCTTCTTCAATTTTGAAGTGAACGTAGATCAGAATAGCTTTATTAATATCAAAATGATCAATGTTGATTTCTAACTTGTCACGAATCTTTTCTTGTCAATCATCTCAAATAGATTCTTTTTCATCAGTAAACAAAGATGAATTCAAAAGCTTTTGAGATCATTTGAAGAAATTGAACAGAGTAAAAGAGAAAGAAGTGACTTCTTTAAATGATTGCAATTAATGTTGCAATTCAGTCACTTGATTTTAAAACATCTGATTTAATTGATTCAAGCATTCTTTAACTTTGTTCATTTTCTTGAAACAAGTCTTTCATATTTGTTTGCTTGATATCTTGTTAAATAGCTTACAAGCTTTTACATCTAGATCTTGTTGAGTTCAAAGATTGTTTAAATCTTCTAGAAAAACTTCTGAGTCTTGTTTGACTCAGTGTTGTAGCTGCTTTACATTTTTTATATCTCATGAAGTAGAAGCTTCACAAGATTCATTGAGAATCTGAAAATGAGACAAAGAGTATCAATGTTTTCATACAACATTGATTCTAAGATATTTCAATATGCAAAGTGATAGCTCAGAATAAATGATTGAATCTGTAGTGTCAGAAGAAATAAAACTTTGATTATTCTCAAAGAGATTGTTCACAGATGATTGAGTCATAGCGAAGAGTTGATGATCGAGCGAAGAATGATGCTTAATAGTATATAGTGAGATCATTTGTTAAAGTGTTTAATCTTCAAAGAAGAATGTTGCTGATTTGAGAGAGTTTTTTGTGATTCTCAAGCAATCAATGAAGATTTTTTATCATTGATTCTATTAATCGATTTGAACTGATGCTACTGACTGAGCGATAAATTCTCTAGCAATCACATGATTGTATATTCTCATTGATTCTATTGATTTCCTGATGTTGTTCTGTTTTTCAATGTCATTGATCATCAGATACACAAATTTCTTTATACTTGTCTCATTGTCAGTTAAGTGAACTTGAATGAATAACAAAATCAGTATCATGTGATTAATGAATTCTTAAAGTAATGTTGAAATCATGTTTAGAAACTAATCAGAGTGCATACGTGACTAGAATGTTTGATTTATAAAGATAGTTATAACTAAGACTTTAAGAATACAGAAGAAAAAAGATATAAAAGACAAGAAGAATATGCTCTATATAGTAGTTACTCAGATTAACGCTAGTTTTAAAGAGAACGTGTTGAAACATAAGAAAGATGTTGATTCAAAAGATATTTGCAACACAAAGAAATGTGTTTGTCATAGAAATCTGTTGATCACTTGTAACACAAAGAAGTGTGTTTATCTAGAAGACAATAGAAGCTGATTAGAAGATGCTAGAAAAGAAAAAAGATGCTGAGTCAGATCTGAGTCAGATCTCGACTAGATCATTGACTAGTTTTAATCAATACGCAGTGAACTCACTAATGTTCACTGTAAATTGATTAAAGTTAAAGCTTTGATCTTTTTCAATTCTAACACATTTATAACAAAAACTCTGCATAACAACTTTTCTGATCATGCAACGTTTTAACATCATTCAAACTGCATTGAATTGAAATTTCTTGACTCTTCTGACTTCTATTCAAATATAGAATAGAATCAAAAGATTCATAGTTGACATCATGTATAAATGAATCTCATCATCAATCAAACATATATTAATCAAAAGTTAATCTTTTGTGATCATTATTTCTTTTAAGCACAAGCGAAAAATAAAACTTTGTTCAGAATATATTTAAAATATGCTTATTTTATAACAGATTAAATCTCAATTCTCTTTTCATTCTCATTCATTCTTGTTGTTTCTTTTCTTTTGTATGTACATCATGTATCTTGCATATGTTTCACTAATGTGATTCTCAAATTTCTCACTCAATAAGTATTTTAAAAAGACTTCTCATGATGACGTGAAAGACAATGTCAAAGATAAGCATAGCACAAACTTCACATATGCTTTGCTAATACATAGTTTAGTCATTAACAACGTTGACTTGCACATTTTTGCTCATCTGACTGAGAAATAGATCAATGATGATAATCTGTAATTGTTTTTTTCTGATCTCGTTCATATATCATGCATATGCATGACAATTTTTAACTTCTTTAGTTAGAGAAATGTTACTACTTCTTCAGCTCATGATTTGCATATGCAGAAAGCTGAGTTGAAATTGAAATAATTTTGAACTCATAATTAGCATATGCAGAAAGTTGAGTTGAGATCAAGATTTCAAAAAAAAGTTTTGACTCTGACTTAACTTTTTCAACCTCTCACCAACTGTAATCTCTCTTCTAAGCTAAATCAGCTGAGTTTAGCTTGCTTACATAATATAAAATCAATAAACAAACATGAATAAATTGCTAAGAGATATTATACACGTTTATTGTAGAATAAACGGTTTTTTTCTACCTTTAGACGTGTTCAACCTTCTTTCTTCTTTAGCTTTGAACTTCTAGTTAAAATACACTCATATGATTCGCTTTATGCAGACTCATAACAGATCTGACCTAGATCTGATCAAGATCTGACTCAGCATCTTTTTCAATTCTCAACATCTTCTTCACTACACAACATTCTTTCTGTGTCACAACACGTTTTCTTCAAGCCTAGCGCAGTCTTTGAACATTACATAAATAGAAGTTCTTGTATCACTCTTCTTCTGTATTCTTAATGTTCAGTTATAGCTATCTTTAAAGATCGAGTTACATGACTGACTAGTACTAAGCGAAGATCTGAGCGAAAGTGCAACATATGAATAGAAATATTGACAAAATACAGACTTTCGTACGCTGAAAACTTGCTTGCTGTTAATTGCTAAATGTTCATAGAGATGACTTGCAATTTGCTGCTCTTTGAACATCGATCACTTTTAACTCTTTAAGTTATTTTTAGTACCTTAGATTTAGAACTTGATCTACACGTATTAATCGATAATTTTCAAATGCGTAATATTGCTCGTCTAAAGTGTTGTCTAATAAACGATCAGTATTGAAGCTATTGACGACAATCTTTAACAGATCTAGATTCGCTGACATCTTTGACCTGCAATCTCTAAATTTTTCAAGTCGATATACATGCAAATTGTCTTGTCGACGTGTTCAACATGACTGATGATTATTCAGCTGCTGTCTACATGAGTGATGATGTATTAGAATCTTTACTCTTGACTGTGAAGCTTCTCAGTCAGCACGAATTCACATTGGTTGAGTATGAGCAGAGAGCGCTGCCAAAGTATGACTATTCTACTGTTGTTTCTGTCAGTCAACTTTAATTCTCTCTGAATCTACTTATAGTGTATAAACTGTGCTGAAAGTAGTTACAGATATGAGAGTATGCTATATTCGATAATGATCTTCAATTCGCGTCAGATCTTCTTGCAGAACATGAATTTTCATATATCTCGTTGAATTCTCTTCGTATAGCAACATATGATGACTTCGAAGAAAAAGATCGACATCATCGTAATATTAAAGAGAACTCGAAAAATATGATTTCACTTTGACTGCTTTCGCTATCTATAACGTGTATCTTTCTGAACGATTTACAATATATATCGTTAAATGAACGTTTGACTTTAACAATCTACAAACTTTCTCTTTCACAACACTGTCTCTTGCTAGTTCAATGCATTGCTAGCTACTCATTTGAAAGTGATAGTTGAATAAAATCAGTCTTCAAGTTATCAACGCTTATTGCGTACGCAATTTTCAAATACAAATATTACATCAAAGATTGATATCAATCTGAAGAGTTCAAGAAAGAGTACAAAGAGAATGTTCAAATCGCATTGAAGAAGATGCAATCATGAACTCTATCAGAAAGTACAGATTATTGACGTAAACTTCTAGAGACTTTGATTGATGAAAATCATCAGTTCAGTGACATTTCTTACAAGTCTGATAATTAGAAACTTGAGAAGCAAGCACTGAAGAAGCATTTATTGACTGATTGATAAAAGAAGAATCGATCATTAAAGAATCAGTCATGAGAATATTCTGTCAATGCTATACCTGATCATCTTCATGAGCTAGCAGTTAATTCTATGAGCTGACATACTAAAAGTCAGCAGTCTGCAAAACCTTCTGCAAATTATTTCTAATAATTGTGTCTTTGCTATATAGCTGACGAAACTCGAAAAGAAGTTGATCTTTGAGTGTAAATGCAGCGTAGTAATTAAAATCGACTTGCTGATTATGATCAGCGAGTCAGCGAAGTAGATATTTGATATTGATCAAGTCAGAATTTGCTTTGATAATACTTGCGAGACGTGTCAAATTCGCAATGTGCATTCATCATTTAATCTTGATGATGATCAAGACTTTGAAATGCAATATATATACTAAGTTTGATTAACTTCATATCATGATATGAAAGATGAAACTGTTTCAAGACATTCTTCAGAACTTATCAAAGTTCACTAAAACCTTTGATGCTGAATCTGAATTAGACAGCGTCATCGACATATCTGATTCATCTTGAAGCAACTCGACTTTGATAAAGATGTTGTTGCTCTTTAAAAGAATTAATAAAGTCTTTGTGACTTAATTCATTGACTGATCGCTTTGAAACTCAATTTGTTAGCAAAATTAACAAAGTATTGATCATTCAATTGAAGCAATCTTGCTCTAATTTCAAGCGCTGATTTATTCATCAGAATGTTCACGTTCTATAGCAATTAGTTACAAAGAATACAATTTGATAAGCTTTCATACATATCAAAGTTCTACGATCGTTTTCAAGCAATTTAAGAGTCTGTTTCTCAATGATAGCGTGCACTTTCGCATTCTGAGTAAGAATATATTGACGTGATACGAGAAGCTGCCGTCACTGCTGCATCGACCTGAAATTCAGTTACTTGAGCTTGTTGATTCGATTGACTTGAGCTAGAAGACATGATAGAACACTTTGAATTTGATAGGCAATTTAAGAACAAGTAAACACTAGATCGTGAATGAACAAATGTGATTCTTTCATAGAATTGAAGGCTGATTCTGATCACAGAGCAGAGAGAAGCTCATTTATATATACGAATTGAAAGTTCAAAGAGAACGAAATCTTAGCGCTTTGTTTCATAAGAATAGGCGCTAACAAAAGACTATCAGGTCGTAAGAGAGCTTCTTATCAAATCAAGTGTCATAATATAGAACAAGAATAGAATCTTGCTCGTGCAAAACTTCAGCTTCAATCTCAAATGTCATAATTCAAGCCGCGCGCGTAAGTGAAAGAATTCAAACTAATGAGTTTGTGTGTTCAATTTGATTCAATCTTCTTTAGTGAGTTTCAAAGACGCAGTCAGCTTCATGATCTTGGTAGATTTTACATCTTTCGTAGGTTTAGCATTCTCGAGAGGTTTAACGTTCTTCGTGGCTGCTGCATCTCTGATCTTCGCTTTCGATACACAAATAAACGCGAGTCATAGTGTTATCTGTCTGAGCAAAAGAGAACTCAGCCGGTTGAAATAAATCATGAGCAAGCTATTTGTGTTTCTCTAGAATATATGGCATGAGAGTGAGTATTTGGAAAGAGAACTCTTCTTCATTAAACTGTGTCACTATATGATTCAGGTCTGCGACGCTATGAAACTCACGAAAATTAGTTATAGCGTTGTTTCTTAAGCAGCAACATTGATATTTGCTAGGTCTCTGTATGCAACAAACTCTATGCGGGAAAACTGAAGGCTGTTTAACGCCGAGCTTCGCATGTTAGCTCTATACTAATGTTACGAGGCTGTTATCACAGATGGAAATTACAACGTGTTTTTGATGCGGGAATAAGAAATAAATGTGACCTTCAATGTAAGATCATCTGCAATGAAAGTTGATGCTGAAGCAACTCAGGCAGTGTCATATATTTGAGTGATACGACAGAAATTAAAAGTAGTTGACCTGATGATAGCAAATCCCGAATTTCAATAAGCTTTCCAAAGACAAAGTCTAGTTCTATTTGAACTCAGACTTGACTTGCGACTGATGGGTTCGTCTTATGATAACATTCTGCTCTTTGATGTAAAAGGTGCAAAGCTATCAATTCTCACAACTCAGTCGTAAACCACATCGACCTCAGCATTATCCCGCTTCCTATTGACTACTGCCTGAAGACTTCGGTCCCATACATAAGACAGCAGGCACATCAGAGGCCGAAGTCTGTTTAAGTGGTAGATTTAGTACGGCTGTGGAAGACGGTCTGAAGGAAGGGGGAAAATGAATGATTCGCAACAATCAGTATCTAACGTGAAATAGTGAATAGAAAATAAACACAAGCCCGACGTGTGAATGATAAGCTTTGTGACTCATGCCTTTGTGTTTCAGTATTAGATGAAACGAGATTCGTATCATTACCTTTAAGATGTTTCAATAAGCACATTTCCCCGCCTTAGCAGACGAAATCTAGCGCGAGAGTGCAAGGATGCAATGGCACACAGTTACTGTCGAATGGGGGATTTTTACTCCCTCAGCCTTTACCAGTTATCTCTCATCAAAAGGCCACATTCTTCTCGCCTTTTCTTCAGACATGTTGTCCTCGCCTGTTCTCTCTGCATCTCTAGCTGCTTGTATCCATTTTTCGAAGGCTTCCCTATGTGCTACCTTCGACCGTTCCCAGGCGTCAGTAGGGACCCATTCATCGGAATTCGTGTCCAAGGCGCGTATGAGCCACAGTTTCAATTTTTGTACAGTCTCAAAATCTTCGTATTGCTTCTTGTGCTCAACCAACTCTTCCTCAGTCGGTACGTATGAACATGAACCCGTCAATCCCAGTTCTTTTCAGGCCTTGGAAACTTCAATCAACTCCTGCCGGACTGCGACCGCGCTGTCTCTTCACGAAGTGTGACAGTAGCGAAAAGATCTCAATAGCCTGTCGTCAAGTGCTCTAGCAGCACGTAGCTTGAGAACGAAGTCTTTCATGCAAACATCAAAGGTCTGACTGCAGATTAAGGCGTTCTTGTATTTCTTGTTTTCATCTGTTTCTCTTTCCCCTGCTGGCGTTTCTCGACCGTCGTCGACTGGTGAAACATTGTCAGGATGTGCGGCAAAGTCAGGGGTCTCGTTCGCGTAAACGAATGCTGGCTCAACACTTGTAGATTGCCAATCAATCAAGCCTGTGACGAGCGTAGAATCATCGTTCGATACATAAATGTTTCTCTTATGTAGGTTCGCGTGCAGTAAGGTTGGGGACGCTGTGTTTTGAATGAGCGGACTATTCATCAGCCTTTCGATGATCTCTCGACTGATATTCAGCAGACGGATGTGTTCTTCGATAGACCCTTGATGCGATAGCATCTCGTCTGTCTGAACCTTTGCCTTTGGAAGTCGAGCAAATCCGGTGTCAATCAGGTCGAAGCAATAGCTGGGTAGATCTAACCCTAGATTTTATATTCATAAGTCTCAATAAGCAAGAGAAGATTTGGGACGAATCGAGAAAAGAATTGACTCACACGGTTCTCGATGATGATTTCTGTTGCCGTAGATTGTAGCTTCATCAGTATTACAGTTTCAATAGGTCGCTCCACAATGGGGTCCCAGACAGAAATCATCAGCGAACTTCAGCTTCAAACATGGGTTGATCGGAGCATCTGAAAAGTATAAATCCCGTAATCTGGAAAGGCAATCGCCGTCATCTCTTTGATCATCATGGACAGCGCTTTGACGCAAAGCATGTGCTGGTGTCCAGTCATCGTAGACCATCTCTCGTGCAGCTGAACGCCCGCGACATGTTCCATAATAATATACTTCGCACCGATAGGATTTGACCTGTCATCGCTCCAGCCGAGGATTCTAGGCACGGGGAGAGTGGTATGCGACCTTACTGGTTATAGCGAATAACGATCAGCAGCTGCAATGGACCCGCAGCCGGCGTGGGAACTCGAACTTACTGTAGGTCATCGTCGCCACTTCAGAATTCGTTGTCAATTGTCGCGGACCTGCGATGCAAGTCGGCAATCTGGCCACGATTCGCGTTCCATTATCCATGATGATGACGAAGGACCTATTGAATCCTCCTTCTTTCTTCTCATATCGAATGACCTTCCCCGCTCCCGGGCACAGCTCAACAGCCTTCGTGCAAAGCGCAGCAAAGTCAAATTGAATATAGCGTGAATCACGCTCTAATTTGTCATGATTTAACCATCGACCGCTCGTGTAGGTATAGAGATACAATGCTAAATTTATGTCAGAAGCGTTTGCTTCCGAACGAATAAATTGAGTAACAAGTTTGGCTTTGCTTACGGTCAATTGATGACGGCTTTGTCTCTTCGGACGGTGAATAGGTAGGCACATGTCGATCATTCACTGGCATTTCAGAAGGTATGAGTGCCGTCGATCTCGACTTTCCACCCATGTCGAACGATGCGAGGCGTGTGATTAGCCTACAGAAGCTGACACGTCGAGTTGTTCTTGCATATTGCGCCCAAGACCAATGCCGGACGATACCTCGCTCGCCCATGAATAGACCATGAATCAAACACTCTTTTGACGCATTTTGTATGAGACTGCGAAGTTGAAATGAAAAGAAGTGAAGGTTACCTTAAGCGAAATTGCAGAGAACAAATCATAGTGTGCAGTTAGTATTGACATAGTATTCCCTGTTTCCAACAGAAGCCATGTAAAAAGCATTGTTTGAAGCACTGTTTGACGTGTGTTATGCGCCCGACCGACGTATAATTTAAAGCATGTAGGAAGTTTGGTAGAAAGGTTGGGAGGGAGTTTAGTATCGAGTTTGATAGAGAATTTGGTAAGGAGTTTGGTAAGAAGTTTGGTAGGGAGTTTGGTAGGGGGTTCGGTAGTAGGGAGTTCGGTAGAGAGTTTGGTAGAAAGCCATGAAGAGTGCTTTCTATTGAGCTAATTAGCATGTACTATGAAGCATGTATGAGGCATACTATTGAGTAGATTATGAAGCGAATGACGCATATTCAAACGCGTCGCATGAGGCATGTTTTGAAGCCAGTAGACCGAGTAGGCGAACGAGTAGATAGCTGAGTTGATAGCTCATTTCAAGATTTTACCTTAGGCAAAATATTTCAAGCAAGATTCGATCAAAGATGCTATTGTGACTTTTGGCCAGCTCGAGACCAGCCTCAGGCCAGAAATTAGCCCATAATAATGCTGGAGGCTTTTTTAGCAACTTCAATTCTGCGGGCCGTCTTTTCGAAATGCCGACGTAGTATCTAGTCTAACATCTTACGACAATAGATTTTTTGTATGATATTAATTATTATTTCACAAAGTTAAGCAATACTAATATTTTTCACGAAAGCTAACTTGAAAAAAAGGAAAGTTTCTTTGATTGAAGTATGATTTATTTCAAAACAAAGATTTTATTGATTATAGAAGTTGAAGGAAAGATGCTGAGTTGAGTTTTCGAGCGAATTGCGATCAACGAAACACGTAAACAGGCAGAGCAAGCAAAGACATCTTACAGTCTTTCAACATCAGAGAACACGTCAAGCTCAGACGCTGCTCGCCTTGAAGCTGACAAAGCATGTTAATAGAAAGAAGCAGCAAAAGCACTTTTCAATGAGGTAAACTCAGAGAAAACATTAAATCAAGACACTGCTTTCATCAAAGCGAACAACGAAAGAGATCGAGCAGACGAGTCTTCGGAAACGACATCTTCAAATTTATTCAAAAATTTTACTGAAGAACTCGAAGAATTTGCCGAGAACGCTCGTAAGAAAAAAGATCAAGATGACGGATCTAATCGCATGAATATTGAGCAAAGCGAAGCTTCAAAGCCAGATGATCTTTTCGCTGTTCTAACTGCTCAGAACATCAAAAACAAGGCTAGCAGTGCTTTTAAGCTGCCTTATAACTTAAAGTAACTCCGTAGTGCAGTCGAAGGCGTGGCTGAAGAACTCATTATTGACAGCCGAGAGACGACGCCCGCTGAAGATGAGGATGAGCAGATCGACAGGTAGAACGTCGGTGTTACTGATTGACTCGTGCTCATCTTCGACGAAA
>JAABUV010002206.1_pt1 | contig 26831 bp, 26 predicted proteins | sample 5559971 | NCBI WGS metagenome assembly JAABUV01 (sample SAMN10711881, study PRJNA513362) | rock metagenome | isolation source: Antarctica rocks | place: Antarctica: Victoria Land, Knobhead nord | collected 2015-12-19
CGACCGCCTCTCCGGCGCCTACCGCATGCCCTCCCTGGCTGATCTCATCACCCAACGCGCGACTGAGGCCCACGCCCCCGTAGCGCTCGCGGCGGCCTAGCCCCCCGACTTTTCGATAAGATACATGCGGATGATGTTGTCGATTTTGCTCATGGGACGACACGCGCATCGGCAGCCGACATTGTGGCCAACGGACTCAGCTATGAGATGGGGCTCAAGAACATGGCGGGGTCTGTAGAACCCGGCAGCTTCTTCACCATCAGGATCGATCCATCGGATCCGTCGGAGGCGCTAAGTACTGCTGCTTTCTGGGCGAAGCGGCACGATGGGCCGCTCGGCGTCCTCATCTGCCGGCTACCGCGCTCGGTTGTCAGGAATCTGGAGGGAAGCGGCGCCCTTATCCACACAGTCGGGCCTACTCAATCTATCTTCCGACCTGCATCATTCGATACTGTGAATCGCGATGCCGAGTGGATTGTCGTGAACTTTGAACGATGATGAGCCGGAAGGCTCGGCGTGGCATGTGGCAGCACATCATGGATAATAGAAGGGGAGGTGAAGCGTGAGCTATCCGGATTTAGCCGATTATACGTCGATTGACATCAAGGCGGCTCCCTACCCTGAGGGCGAGGATTGCGGCGACGGGTGGTGGCGCGTGGAATGGACTATCGCGACAGATCCGCCAGCGCCGCTGAAGCCTATCCACCTACCAATCCCATCAGCCTACCTTGGAGAGATGACCGTCGTGGTCGCGGTGTTGCCGCGTGAACCCGGCCAGATCGTGCTCGAAGCGCTACTTAGGAATCCGCGTCCCGCATGGAACGAGATCACCTATCTCTCCCAGGTTCTCCGCGCTATTCGTGACCAGTACCGGCAGGTCACCATCGATGGATGCGCCGACCACACACTCCTACACATTTAGCACAGTGAGGTTCGGGCTAAAGTGTAGATCCGGACAAGCGCCTACGGCTCCTCGTTGCGCTCGTAGCGGTCGCGGTCGCGCGTCTCGATTTTGCGCATGACCCCGTTGAAGGCGTCCTCCAGGTCAATGCCCTTGGAGTTGGCTATGCAGATGACCGTGTAGATGATGTCTGCAAGTTCCAGGCCGAGGTCCTGGTCCGCCTCGCCGGGCTTCTTGGGCTTGTGCCCCTCCAGGTGGTTGAGCAGCCGCGCCAGTTCGCCCGTCTCCTCGATCAAGCGCGCCAGGTTGGCCAGCGGCGGCCAATAGCCGGCCTTGTATTGCCCGATCCAGCGGTCGACCCGCTCCTGCGCCACGCGGAACGTCAGCGGCTCGTCGCGCGCCATCACTCCTCCTGCCATGTCGGGAGTGGCCTTGACCACTAGTCAATCGCGATTGGAAAGCGCTCGTCACCGAACACGGCTGCGACCTCAACCCGGCCGCCAAGCGCTTCGACATAACCACGTAGGGTCGATAGCTGTAGATCGTCGGTGTGCTCGACACGAGATACGCTCGGCTGCCTCACCCCGAGCGCCTCGGCCAACTCGTTTTGCGTCACTTCGCGAATTTTACGCAACTCAGTCAGATTGTAGGCCACTATCTCGGCCAATGTTTCGACGCGATGCCTCTCAAGGTTGGCTCGTCGCACGGGATCGTCCTTGATGGGATCGGACAACTCCCTAAAGTTTCTGATTTTCACGGGATCAACCCTTCCTTGCTAATCTCTTGTAAATACTCATCGTAGAGGGCATCAGCTACGCAACCCTGATCATCGCCGCGCCGAACGCGCCGCCCATCCCGTGACGGTGCGGCCAGGTGTGGTAGTAGCCGTGCTCGTCGACCAGGGCGGAAGGTAGACCGGGTAGACCGTCGGACGCTTCGATAGCCCTATAGGCCGTGTTGTCGCGCAGAAACTCCCGGACGATGCCCTCGTTTTCTTCAGGGTCGATCGTGCAGGTGCTATAGACCAGCCGGCCGCCGACCCGCGGCAACGTCGCGGCATGCCGCAAGATCTCCAGTTGCAGCGCGCGCAGCCGCGGCAGATCGTCTTCGGATTTGTTCCAGCGCGCGTCGCTGCGTCGTCCGAGAGCGCCCAACCCCGAACAGGGGGCATCGACCAGCACCCTATCGGCCGGTCGATCCAATTGCACGGAGCGTCCGTCGGCGCTGACCGTCTCCACGATGGAGACGCCGAGGCGCGCGCGGTTGGCCTCGACCATGCCGAGGCGCTTGGGATGTAGGTCCACCGCCAGGATACGGCCCTGATCGCGCATCAGCATCGCCATGTTCGCCGCCTTACCGCCCGGCGCGCTGCACAGGTCCACGACGAACTCGCCGGGCTGAGGGTCCACGACGCGCGCGACAAAGGCGGAACTTTCGTCCTGTACCAGGAACAATCCATCGCGATAGGCGGATAGCTCATTCAAGCGGATATCGTGGGGCAAGGCGTCGACGATGGCACAGTCCGGGTGATAGGGGGCCGGATGACACTCAAGACCTTCGGCATGCAGCGCACGCCGCAGGTCGGGCGTGCTGATCTTCAGCGTGTTGGTGAGCAAACAGAGCGGCCATGCCTGGTTGTTGGTCCTGCATAGCTCTATCGTTTCCGCGGCCCCGAGTTGCTCTATCCAGCGCCGCGCCATCCAGAGCGGGTGGCTGTACATAGCAGCGATCCCCTCCGCCTCGTCCTGCTGCTCACCGGCAGGGACAGGCCCCGGTGTTGTCCCTGCCTGCGCCTGCGCGGCTACCTTGCGCAGCACGGCATTGACCAGTCCGATCGTGCCCCGGTGGCCGTATCGCTTGGCCAACTCGACCGACTCATGGACGGCGACCTCCGGCGGAATCCGATCCAGGAACAGGATCTGGTACGTCCCGAGGCGCAGGATATTGCGGATCCACGGCGTCAGGGAACTGATGCCGCCTTTGACGACCCCATCGAGCACGGCATCGATCCTCCCGCGCCAGTCGAGCGTCCCTTTCACCAGTTGCTCGAGGAGCGCCTGATCACGACCATGATCGTTGTCCCGCTCGGCGCCCCTCGTTTCGGCGAGCAGGCGCCCCACGTAGGCGCCCTTCGTTTCGACGCGGTACAGGACGTGCAGGGCCTGCTCGCGCGCGCTTTTGTTGTGCGTCTTCGTCATCGGTCGTCCATCTTTCGCGTCGATGGCTCGTGGTGTAGATATGCGGCCAGCTCCTCGCCCAACACCTCCTCAAGATACGGCGTTACCTGCCATACCGCTTTGAGGTCTTTGTACTCCTGCACGAACGCGGAGTCGCCCGGCCGCGTCGCGCGGACCGCCCGGATCATCACGTTCTTGGCCGTGTGTTCAGCGGAGACAAACTCTGTCACATCGGTCTGGTAGCCCATGATGCGCAAGATCAGGGCGCGGAAAGCGTCGGTGACGATGTCGCCCAGGCGTTCGCGCAGCACGCCATGACGCAAGATGGGGTGAAAGGGCGCCATCGTGCGGTGTTGATCGAGTTGTCGCTGCAGGTGGTGCTGGCAGCACGGCACGCACAGGATCAGCCTGCTGCGCCATCTGATGGCTTGCGCCAGGGCGTCGTCGGTCGCCGTGTCGCAGGCATGGAGGGCCACGACCATGTCCGGCGGCGTAGCAGGCGTAAAGTCCGCGATCGGCGTGGCTTCGAAGGTCAGGCCGCTCCAGCCCAGCTCGCGTACCTTGGCTTCGTGCGCGGCGAGCAACTCGGCGTTCACGTCGATGCCGACCAGGCGCGTTGGGACAGCGCGCACATGGCGGAAGTAGTGGTAGGTGGCGAAGGTCAGGTAGGCGCTGCCGCAGCCGCAATCGACCACGGAGATGGGGCGAACGGCAGCCTCCTCCGGGTGTCCCGTCGCGAGCCGCCGTATCGTCCCGTCGATCACAGCGAGGAACTCATTGATCTGGCGGAACTTCCGCTGTTTGTCCGCTTTGACGGCGCCCTGGTCGGTCATGATGCCGACCGCCTGTAGGAAGGGATCGGGCCTGCTGGCTGGTAGCGCCACCTTCTTCTCGCGGTTGTGCGCCAGGTCAGCGGCGGCCTGAGGCGCGGTCGTGGACGGCGCGCCCACGGACACAATCGCCTTTCCCTCTTTCGTCATGCGCACCTGTATGCTCTCCGCAGTCGTATCGACGTGGATGTGCGCGAAGGCGTGGCCCAGTAGCTCATCCAGCCGCGCCGGAGCGTCCTGGGCAGCATAGTTCTTCGTGATGGAGCGACGAGTGTCGAACGATTCGACCTGGAGACGCCGGCGCCCTTTGATCAGCACGGGCCGTAAGACGACCTTGACCCAGGGCACGACCGGCCCTGGACCCGGCGCCTGACCGCTCAACGTCGCACGCACGAATCGCTCGTCGAGGATGGCCGCCTTGACCTGGGCTCGATAATCAAGTTCCATGTCCCTATTGTCGCATAGACCGGCGTGTTGCAAACAAAACAAAGCGGTTACGTCCTCACCTGTGGCGTCCCAATCACCGGCAAGCGCGTAACCGCCCTGTATCTCTCATGCTACGACACGAGTATGAGAAGACTATGGCAAAACTGTAAACAAACTGTAAACGTCAGTCGAGCTTCACGCCCAGGATCGACGCGAGCCCCGACCTGATCTCGCTCTCTGGCGCCGTGTTGAACAGGTCGACGACGGTGAAGACGTAGATCTGGCGACTCTTGTTGGTGACGAGGGCCAGCGCCTGTGATATCCGGCTATCGCCAGGCTGGAGCGTGACGTCGGCCACGGCGGCAAAAACATCGTGACCGTCGATCTGGCTCTTGAAGGTGAGCGGCTTGGCATTGGTGACCTTGTCGAATTCCTGTTGCAGCACGAGTTGGGGGAAGGCTTGGAGTTCGGCGCTGGTCGGGTTAGCGCGCAGCCCCGCGCTGATGATCGAGATGACCGTGCGCTTGGTGGGCGAGAACATGATGAGGCTGTTCTGCCCCGTCGCCGCGCGTCCCGAGGAGTCCCGCTGGAAGTCGAGCTGCCAGCCCTGGGGCACCGTCAGGCGCAAGTGCGCGTAGTGGACGCGGTGCGCCGTTTGCGTGGCGAACTCGCCCACCACATGCAGCGTCGTCGTCGCATACTGGACCGCGCCCTGATAGGAGACCGCCCCCGTGAAGTAGTAGGCCCCGGTGGCGAGACCGCGCGTCGGAAGCGCCACGTCGTCGTAGAGCGCCGTTTCCCCGTTTGCCAGTGAGTAGTTTCGGCTATAGGTGAGGAGGCCCCGCAACGCCCATGTCGCGCCCACGCGCGTGTGAGCGCCGGACGCCAGGCCCGAGACCGACACGACGATGCGTAGCCGCAGCGTGGACCCTAGCGACGCCGTGATCACGCGCTGCTCACGGTTGTTTGCGAGCGTGGCGACCTGGACCGCGACGAGCTTGACGCTGGGCGCGTGTGGAGTCGCGGTCGGCGGCGGGACCGTCGGCCGCGGTGTCCGTGTGGGAGGCCGGGGTGTCCGCGTGGGAGGCCGGGGTGTCCGCGTGGGAGGCCGGGGCGATGGGGATGGGGATGGCGACGGGGTTGCCGTGGGCGTCGCCGGCGTCGCCGTGGGGGTTATCGAGATCGTGGCGGTAGGTGTGACCACGCCCGTCACGGGCGTCGCCGTATCCGTCACGGGGGGCGCGGTCGTGACGATGGGGATGGGCGTGTTCGTCGGGACCGGGGAGAACAGCACGACCGGCGTGCTTGTCGCGGTTGGGGCATCGTCGAGGACCGCCGACAGCGGGGCGGCCGCGACCGGCCCACGCGGTAGGCTCCTTTGCGGGAGTGCGGCGCGCCATGCGCGCAGGCCGGCGCCGCTCTGATGCAGCGCGATAACCAATTGGCGCGGCGGAGAGCTCACGCTACCCGCCACGCCGGCCGTCCCTCCCGCCAGGGCCACGACGGCCAGCAGCGCCGCCACGGCGCCCTTACGTCTTGCCACGTACATGTAGATCCTGCTTTCCCTCACGGCGCCGCCGCGACAAGGGCGCCAGTCGCGCCACTATAGTCCTAGTGCTAGGGTACATGGTACTGCGCCTCCACGCTAGTGAGCGCGGGTCTGTGGGTGCACCTCGAAATAGTGGACGCGGCCTGCGACTGCGGTCGCATGGCAGACTTGCGCCGACTGCGGTCGGTTTTAGCCCTTGGACGCGGCGCTCCGACGCACCCGCCGTGGCGCCGCAGTGCGCGTGGTCTGCCATGCGACCGCAGTCGCAGGCGTTTCCCGCACAATTCCACTATTTCGAGGTGCACCCGGGTCTGCGGTACAATACGACCTATGACCACGACGATGTTTATCGCCCTCGAAGGGACCGACGGCTCCGGATTGAGCACGCAGACGGAGCGTCTGGCCGCGTGGTTCCGCGCCAATGGCGCGCCCGTCCACGCCACTAAAGAACCGAGCGGCGGCCCCGCCGGCGCCTTAGCGCGACTGGCCCTGGCGCACCGGTTGGGGCATACCGGGGGCGAAGGGAACACGTTTCATCCCCTTGACGAGTCGACGATGGCGTTGTTGTTCGCGGCCGACCGCATGGACCACCTTGCCTCCGACGTGCTCCCGCGCCTGGAGGCGGGGGTGTCGGTCGTCTGTGATCGCTACCTACTCTCTACCTATGCCTACCAGGGACTCGGCCTCGACCTCGCGTGGCTGCGCGCGGTCAATGCGCGGGCGCGCGTGCCCGACCTGACGGTCGTCGTCGACGTGCCGGTCGAGGTCAGCGTGGAGCGTATGCGCGCGCGTGGCGTCGTGGAGCGCTACGAGCGGCGCGAAACGCTGCTACGCGTGCGCGACAACATCCACCGATTGATCCCCCAGCTACGCGCGGAGGGCCAGCGCATTGCCATGGTCGATGGGACCATGCCGCTAGATGCGGTGAGCGCGGCCATCATAGACGTAGTTACCAGTTGCCAGTTGCCAGTTGTCAGTTAAACCTGAGCGGCGCACGTTTGTCGGGACCTTTGCGCGCTATTGATAGTGATGCGCTCCCAGCACGCAAACGACTACCCTGTTCCTGGCAACTGGCAACTGGCAACTGGCAACTGGCAACTGGCAACTGGCAACTGGCAACTGGCAACTGGCAACTGGCAACTGGCAACTGGCAACTACGCCTCGGAGATGCCTGTCGCCACATGCGGTGTGAGGGTATTAGGATTGCGGGTGACGAGGAGGTAGGGGATGTTGTCGTCCTCGCGCAGCTGCGAGAAGGCGACCTCGACGCCCAGTTCCCGCGCCGCTTGCTTGAAGTTGGCTTCTTCCGCCGTCGTCGAGTCCATGCCGCCCATGGCGACGCGCAGCGCCATCCCATCGCCCAGGTTCCGCAGCAGATCCGCGTAGCCCGCGATATCCGGCGCGCCAGCCGCGCCGACGCCGCGTAGCCGCAGAGCGTCTTCCGCTGTCACGTACGTTTGTTGAACCATCTCTCTCCTCATTTCTGGCTACTGACTTCTGATTATCCGTCTAGCAAGGGGCGGGCCAGAAGGGCACGGCCATGTAGTTCTCGGTCAGAGGCGTCGTCGTGGTGTGTAGCGATACGCCCCTACACCCCCGGCAGGGATGCGTCGGGTTTGTGGCGACGCCACACAGCGGTCGGGGGTCGCGTGCGCGTCCATGAATGGACCAAGAGCAGTTGTAGGGGCGTATCGCTATACGCCCGCGGTTGGGGCGATACGATTGATGGTTACCGCGCATTTGACGGCCGGTGGTTACCGCACATTGGACGGCCGATGGTCGCGGATGTGTGCGGCCCAGCGTTCGATGATACGGAGGGCGGCTCCCCTCTCCCGCGTCAGGGAGAGGCGCGCTAGCCCGTCGCCTGCGGCTAGGGCGAGGGGCTAGTTAGCCATGGGTTGGGGGGTGAGGGACTCAGGCTACGGCATAGGCGTCGAGACGCCTGTTGATGCGGGGCGTGGATGGTCCTCGCCATCCACGGCGTCTTCCGTGGGTCCGGCCAGGACGGCGCGCACCTTGGCGATGCGTGTGCCCTCCATGCGCTCGATCGTGAAGAGGATGCCGTCGACGCGTATCTCGTCCCCGACCAGCGGGACATGGCCCACATGGTGGAACACGAGACCGCCGACCGTGTCGAACTCCTCGAATTCTTCGGATTCCGTATCTTTGTCGAACAGATCGAACGCCTCGTCGATGGCGGTACGCCCATCGAACACGTACTCGTTCGGGCCGACCTGCTGGACATACTGTGGCTCACCGGGGTCGTGCTCGTCGGTGATCTCGCCGACGATCTGCTCCAGCAGGTCCTCGATCGTGACGATGCCCGCCGTACCGCCGTACTCGTCGAGCAGGATGGCCATGTGCACGCGGCGCAGCTGCAACTCGCGGAACAACTCGCCGATGCTCTTGCTCTCGGGCACGGCGTAGGCCGGGCGCATGATCTGGCTGATCGGCACGTCGTAGCGGTTGGCGCGGGCGTAGCGCAGCATGTCCCACACGTAGAGCACGCCTACGATACTATCGACGGTCTTCTCGTACACCGGGATGCGCGAGTGTCCTGCCTGTAGGGCCAGGTCGATCGCGTCGGCCAGGCTCGTCTCGATCGCGACGGCGGTCATGTCGACGCGCGGGACCATCACTTCGTGCGCCGCGATGTCCTCGAATTCCACGACCGCCTCGATACGCCGGCGCTCCTCCTCGCGGAACACGCCCTGCTCTTCGCCGATCGTAGCCAGTACCAGGAGTTGTTCGTCGCTGACGAAGGGACCTGGCGCCGCGGTCACGCCGAAGACGCGCATGGCCAGGTTAGTGACGCCGCGGAAAAAGTAGACGAAGGGGCTCAACACCCGTGCCAAGAGGGCGACGGTGGGGGCGACGCGCAGCGCGGTCTTCTCGGCCGTGCGGATCGCCAGCGACTTGGGGATGATCTCGGCCACGATCAGCACGACGACCGAGAAGACGAGCGACACGACGACAGCGGAAAACCCGCTGCCGGCCCCGGGGCCAAACACCTCGCCGGCCAGGACCGTGGCTAACCCCGAGGCCACGATGATCGTGACCATGTTCAGGATCAGGATCGCGGTCAGGAACTGGTTGGGATCGCGCAGCAGGCGGTCGACCACACGGCTGCCCGGCGCGTTGTGCTCGGATAGGTTGCGGATACGCAGCTTCTCGACCGACGTCAGCGCTGTCTCGGACCCCGAGGCGAACGCGGCCAGGAGCAGCAGGACGACCAGGAAGAGGATTTGCCCCCAGTTAGCGGACGACCAGCGCAGCGCGCCAAGGGGGGCGATGGCAATAGTATGGGCAAAGGGGGATAGGGGAACGTGACCGTGGGCAAAAAGGCTATGGGGACCCCAACTAGGAGGTTCCAAGAAAATCAACTCCTTCGGCGCGCCCAATAGTGCTCTTACGTGAAGAGCGCGCTCACCGATTCTCCTTCATGGATACGTTTAATGGTCTCGGCGAGCAGCGGCGCGACCGTCAATACCTCTATTTTATCATCTCGCTGCTCCAACGCGAGGGGGATGGTATTGGTGACCACGAGCCGGTGCAACGGACTGTGTACGATCAGGTCGACCGCCTCGGGGGTCATGGCGGCGTGCGTGGCATACATATAGACATCGCGGGCGCCGCGGTCGAGGATCATGCGCGCTGCTTCCACCGCCGTGCCGCCGGTCGAGAGCAGGTCGTCGACGAGCACGGCTGTCTTGCCGCGCACGTCGCCGACCATCTCGAAAGCCTCAGCTACATCAGGGCGCGGGCGCTGCTTGGCGATAATGGCCAGTGAGGCGCCCACGCGCGCGCGGAACTCGTTGGCGCGCAGCACGCCGCCGGCGTCGGGCGAGACCACCACCACGTCGTCGAGGTCGAGCTTACGCAGGTGCGCGGCGAGCACGCCGCCGGCGCGCAGGTGGTCGACCGGGATGTCGAAGAAGCCCTCGATGGCGGGGGCGTGCAGGTCCATGGTGAGCACACGGTCGGCCCCGGCCGTGGTGATGAGGTTGGCCACGAGCTTGGCCGAGATGGGTTCGCGGCCGGCCGTCTTCTTCTCTTGTTTGGCGTAGCCGTAGTAGGGGATGACGGCGGTGATGCGCTGGGCCGAGGCGCGCCGCAGCGCGTCGATCATCAGCAGCAACTCCATGATGTTGTGGTCCGTCGGCTTGCAGGTCGGCTGCACCACGAACACATCGGCCCCGCGCACATTGTCCTCGATACGGATACGCGTCTCCCCATTTTTGAACGTGCCCACGAGGGCGCGGCCCAGTGGGATGCCCAGCGCGTCGGCGATCTCTTGCGCGAGCATGGGATTGGCGCTGCCGCTGAATACCTGCAAATCCGGATGCATGTTCCCCTCCAGTGTGTACGACCGCCGCCGCTGTCCCCGGCGCGCCATCGGTGTGGGCCCGCTCAAAGCGAGCGGCTCGGACGGCGCGTCCCCGCCGTGCGGATGCCGGTCGGGGCCAACGTCGCCCGGTGTATCCTGTGTGGACCCATCTTCGTCGGACATAGCTACTTTCCCAATGGACGCGTCAGCGGACGCGTCAGCGGACGGGCCGGTACCCCGGCCACGGTCGTATCGGGGTCGACATCGTGCGTGACGACGGCGCCGGCGCCGGTCCTGCTGCCATCACCCAACGTGACGGGCGCGCGCAGCAGCGTGCCGACCCCTACAAAGACATTATCGCCGATCGTGGTGGGATGCTTGCGTACGCCGTCGTAGTTGGCCGTAATCGTGCCCGCGCCCACGTTGACGTTCGCGCCGATCGTGGTGTCGCCGATGTAGCTGACGTGGTGGCTGACCGAGTTGGGGCCGATCGTGCTGTTCTTGACCTCGGCGTAGTTGCCGATGCGCACGTCTTCGGTGAGCACCGCGTTATGGCGCAGGTGCGCGAAGGGGCCGACGTGGCAGCGCGGCCCCACTCGCGCGCCCTCGATGACGGAGCGCGTAATGTGGGCGTCGTCCGCGACCACGCTGTCGACCACCTCGGCGTCCGGCCCCACGACGCAACCGCCGCCGACGCGCGTGGCGCCGCGCAGGTGGGTGTTGGGCAGGATCGTGGTATCCATGCCGATGACAACGCCGGGCTCGATGTAGGTCGTGGCTGGGTCGACGATGGTGACGCCGGCGAGCATGTGGTCGCGGTTGAGACGCGCCCGCACGATGGCGGCGGCGGCGGCGAGTTGTACACGCGTGTTGACGCCCTGCGCTTCGTCTGTCTCCGCGCCGTCGATCTCTTCGAGGCGCACGACCGCCACGCCCCGCGCCGTGCCCGCAGCGGTGGTGAGGGCGACGGACACGAGGTCGGGCAGATAGTACTCACCGTCGGGATGCGCGGGCAGCGCGCCCACGGCGCGGCGCAGCCAGGCGAGGTCGGCGCAGTAGACGCCTACGTTGATCTCGTTGACGGCTTCTTCGTTGGGGGCCAACTCTTTCTGCTCTTTGACACCGGTCACGCGGCCGCCTGCGTCACGCAGGACGCGGCCATAGCCAGCGGGATCGGGCGCGATGGCGCTGAGCAGGGTCAGCGGGTAGGGCGTGCGGGCGTGCGCGTCGCGCAGGGCGCGTAGGGTCGCGTCGCACAAAAGGGGCATGTCGCCGTAGAGGATCAGAGCTGTATCCTCTTCCTCCTCCTTCACGTCGACAGATAGGGCGTCGAGGGCGACGCGCACGGCGTGGCCCGTGCCCAACTGCGGCTCCTGCACGACGGTCAGCGTCTCCGCCGGCAGCGTGGCACGGACGGCGCCGGCCTCGTGGCCGAGCACGACGATGGCGCGTGAAGCTCCGGCTCCCTCGGTCGCCGCCAGTACATGCGCGATCATGGAACGCCCAGCCAGGGTATGCAGCACCTTGGGACGCGTTGAGCGCATACGCGTGCCCTTACCGGCGGCGAGAACAATGGCGATGGCGGTAATGGCCCAACTCCCTATCTAGCGTATGGTTGCGTATCGTAGCCCGCTACAAAGGACTTATTGTGAATCGGCATTAGGGTGTGAGGCGGACCGAGCGCCGCAGCGTTTCAAAGGCGCCATCGAGGGGCGCGATGGCGTCCGCTGGCCCGAACAGGGCGAGCACGAGGACGCCGGGACCGGGCCGGACCAGCGCGACGCGCTTGACGATGTCCAGATACTCGTGCCCCGCGCCGGCGCCGCTTTGTGACAGCGGGGCGCGCCCACGCACGAGCAGGCGATACCAGGCGAAGGCGCCCTCGCGTTGCTCCCCGAGGCGTTCGATGATGGGTCCCTGCATATCGCGCGTGAGGAAGAATAGGCCCGTGCGCAGCAACGGCTCCAGCGCCATGCCGGTCTCGGGAATAGTCATCAGGGCGACGCCGGCCGGATAGGCGGCCGCGTGCGCGGCGGGGTGATAGAACTCAGTCACGCCCACCGGACGGTTCTCGTGCACGAGCCACTCCGCCGGATAATCCAGGCGAAAGAAGTCGCGGGCATACGTTACGTGTTCACTGACGGCCATACCAGGATTATAGCAACCTCTCAGAAAACCCACGGCTTGAGTCGTAGGATGGGGTGCGCGCCATGTAGGCGGTCGATCCGGCCACGAAGGCCAAGGACTCAGTCTACTCAAGAGGGTCAAGACGAGGCGTCATGGTAGCCCCAGGCGGCGTAGCATCGTGGTCGTGACGCCGACGCCGCCGACGACGACGAGCGCCAGCACGACGAGGCTGATCGCGCCGTTGACGCTGGCGGGCTGCACGGCGGCCAGCGATGAGCGGCCCAGGCCGGCGTCGAGGGCGCCCACGACGTAGCGGCGGATCGAGAGCGTGGCCAGCGCCGTGGAGAGACCGGCTGCCGTCCCCTCCCACACCAACACATAGAGGAAGCCCACGATCAAGGCGCGCCGCGGGATCAGCAGGCCCAGCAGCAGAAACAGGCTGGCGTAGGCCAGGGAGCCGCCCAGACCGCCCAGCAGGATCGCTCCGAGCGTGCCGGCGTCGATCGCGCCGCGCACGGCGATCAGGTAGGTTACGGCCAGCGAGAGCTCGACGAGTCCCAACGTTAACACGACAACGGCGCCCAGTTTGGCGACGACGATGGCGAGGCGCGAGACCGGCCGCAGTGTCAGGTAGAGCAGGGTGCGGTCCTCGATCTCGCCGCCCAGTGCGCTGGTGGCGAAGACGAGCGCGACCAACGGGAGAATGATCGGCAGCACGAGGCTCCCGAACAACTCCACCGCGAAGCGTCCGCCATCGCGGCGCCCCGCGCTAGTGATGTAGGCCACAGCCAGTAGGGCCGGGATAACGAGCAGGACGCCGATCGCGAGCAGGCGGCGCCCCTGCCCCAGTGCGCGCAACGTTACCAGAAAGATCGGTCGCATCTCACCTCGGAAGTCGGAAGTCGGAAGTCGGAAGTCGGAAGTCGGAAGTCGGAAGTCGGAAGTCGATAGTAATTACTCGCCACTCGCCACTCATCACTCATCACCGCACCAGGTAGCGGAACACGCTCTCGAGGTCCTCGTCGAGGCCCTCGATGCCGTAGAGACGCGTCCCGGTCTCTCTTGCGACGCGCTTCACGGCGTGGTGGAACTCGACGGGCGCAGCGGTCTCAACGACCACCGCACCGTCTTCCACCTGTAGGCTGCGCGTACCCGCGAGCGCGATCAGGCGCGCGGCCAGCGCGCGCGGATCGGTACAACTGACGCGCACACGGCGCGGCCGATCGTCCATCAGCGCGCGGATGGCGTGGAAGTCGCCCTCGGCCGCCAGCTTGCCGTTGATCAGCACCAGCACATTCGAGCCCATGCGCTCGACCTCATAGAGGATGTGCGACGATATGAGCACGGTCTTGCCGGCCGCGCCCAGCCGCGTGAAAGTCTCCATCAGGGCCAGCCGCTGCCGTGGATCGGCTCCCGTCAGCGGCTCGTCGAGAAAAAGGATCGTGGGGTCGTGTACAAGCGCCTGCGCGACCTTGACGCGCTGGCGCATGCCCTTGGAGAAGCCGCCTATCTTGCGTCCTGCCGCATCGAGCAAATCGACAGCGCGCAGCGCTTCGTGCGCGGCCGCGCGCGGATCGGGCAGGCGGTGCAGCCGGGCGGCGAGTTCGACGAATTCGCGCGCGGTGAGGAATGGGTAAATGCCTTCTTGCTCAGGGACCAGACCGATGCGCCGGTAGAGCGGCGGGTTGTCGAAGACAGACTGCCCCAGCACGCGGATACGGCCACGGCTGGGCTGAAGCAGCCCCGTGAGCATCTTGAGCGTGGTCGACTTGCCGGCCCCGTTGGGGCCGAGCAGCGCGGTGACGCCCGGTCCCAACGCGAACGAGAGGTCGGAGACGGCAACCTTGTCGCCAAACCACTTGCTGACGCCCGTGACCTCGATGGTCGCCCCTTCGGTCGCGCGCGGCGCCCCTTCAGACGCCGGCGCCGCTGAAACGGCTGTGACGGGCGGTGTTGTGTCGACGTTCATCAGTCGCGCAACCTCATGTAGCGCCAGACCAACAGCCCCAAGCTCACGACGATGACGGCCAGGGAGGCGGCCAGGTAGCCCCAGATGTTGATTGGATCGTTGTTTATCCCACCTCCGCCTCCGCCGCTGGTGAACAGCAGGTCGACCGCGCGCACCGGCAGGGCCACCAGCCCCAGCAACTCGATCCACTCGTGGCCCTTATAGCTCAACGTGCGCAGGAGGACGCCGGCCGCCGCGGCGCTAACGAGCAACAGGCCCAGGTAGGCCCCCGTGGCGTAGGCGTGCCGGTCGGTGAAGGCGGAAACGGCCAGGGCCACGGCGCCGTAGTAGAGCGCGAGCAGCCCTCCGCTGGCGACGAGGCGCCACAGGTCGCCGGCGTGACTTTGGACGTACCCGGCGGCGGAGCCGGCCAGCAGTGCGCTGCCGGAGAACAGGAGCAGCATCGGGACCAGCGTCAAGAGGAGCAGAACCAGGATCATGCCTATGATCCGCGCTCCCACGTAGTGCAGGCGCGTGATTGGCGCGGCAAAGTAGAGCGAGAGCACGCGCTGGCGGCGGTCGGGACACAGCAGGTCCGGCGCGATGGTGGCGGCGAACAGGACAAACAGGATGGAGGTTTGGTTGTACAGCGCGTCGTACCCCGGCAGCGGGGCGACGCCATGCAAGATGATGCGTATCGCCAGGAGGATGATCGCCGGAGCGAACGCGGCGAGGATGAGCAGCCACGGCAGTATCTTGGCGCGCACTGACATACGGATGCCCAGGGCGCGGCGCGCGGTGGCGCTCGTCATGACCCAGAGCGCGTGACGCGGCCCCAGCCGCGCCCCCGTGTAGTGTTGGTAGCCGCGGTCGACGATGCGCGCGCCGGCGGACGGACCGGCTACTCCACGCTCATTCATACCGGCGTCGCCTCCCGCGCGCCGGTCACGCCCACATCCCGCTCGGAGGCTGGACCCGCTTCCTGTCCGGTCAGGTAGATGTCTTCGAGCGAGAGGACGCGCCGCTTGAGGTAGACGATGGCGCTGCCGGTCTCCACGGCGGCGTCGCGGACGGCGTCGTAGACCTCGTCGGTGTCATAATCCACGCGTAGTTCGCGCCCATCCTCGCGCACCGTGTAGCCGCGGCCGCGCAGCGCCGTCGCCAGCGCCGCCGTCCCGTCTTGCGTGCGTACCGTGACGGCGGCCGTCGTGGTCATCAGTTCGCGCAGCGCCCCCTGGGCGACGACGAGGCCCCCGCTCAAGATGACGACGGTGTCGGCCACGCGCTCGATGTCGGCGAGCAGGTGCGAGGAGAGGATGACGTCGATGCCCATCTCGTGGGCGATGCGCCCGATGAGGACCAGCATCTCATCGCGCCCCTCGGGATCGAGGCCGTTGGTCGGTTCGTCGAGCAGCATCACGCGGGGGTCGTGCACGAGCGCCTGCGCCAGCTTGACGCGCTGCTTCATACCGGTGGAGAAGCCGCCGATGGCACGGTAGCGTTCCTCGCCCAATCCGACGTGATAGAGGGTGTCGCTGGCCCGGCCGATGGCGACGCGCGCCGGCAAACCATGCAGTTCGGCCGTGTAGCGTACGAAGTCCTGTGCCAGCCAGTCGAGCGGCAGGCAGTCATGCTCCGGCATGTATCCGACCACGGCGCGTAGGGCCAGCGGCTCACGCGTGGCGTCGTAGCCGGCCACGCGCGCCGCTCCTCGGTCGGGCGCGAGCAAGCCCAGCAGCAGCTTGATCAGCGTGCTCTTGCCGGCGCCGTTCGGACCCAACAGGCCCGTGCACCCATGTGGCACAGCTAACGAGGCGCCGTCGAGCGCCTGCACCGTCCCGAAGCGTTTGCTCAGGTCGGTCGTGCTCACAACCAAATCGCCCAGATCGCTCGGTGTTCCGAGCGTTTCCAGTGCGGCCGACGCCGACAGTTGGGGCTGTGCTGTCCTGCTCATGACCATAGTCTATACCACATGATAGAGAAAGTTGACGTACTCCCCAGCGCTACAACGCGGGGATTCTTTCCCGTTGCCCTTGAGGCAACGGGCTACGCGGCAAGTGCGCGTGATAGCGCACACCCACCGTGGGGGACGCCATGACCCCGACTACTGGACCTGAATCCAGATACTTTTGCCTGATATTCAGCGCGCCCACCGCATCCCGATGCATCGTGAACCCACACGCTTTGCAGCGATACTCACGCCCGCGCGGTTTGTGTCGCGCCTGACACGCCGGGCAGGTCTGCGAGGTGTAGCGTTCGTTTTGCATCACCACGGCCATCCCTAGCCGTTCGGCCTTGTACGTGACCATGTGCCGGATGATGCCACTAGGCATCTGGTGGATGCGCTGGTTGCCTCTGTGGCCCACATCGACGCGCTTCCTGATGTCGCGTATGTCGCCGATGGCGACGGTCTGCACCCCATTCTCGTGGAGGGTGGAGACAAGCCTACTCGTTATCTTGTGCGCCACGTCTTTAATCTGGTGATCCCACCTCCGTTGTTGCCGCTTCTTGGACCGGACGAGGCGCTTCCAACGGTGCGACCCCTTCCGCTTACGAGCAAGCAAGGCTTGGAGCGTGCCCTTGGTCTTGTTCTGATACCGTCGTACCGAACGCAGATACCGCCCGTTCATCACGATGGCGCGCGCCCCGTCATGGGCCACGGCGGGGTGTATCTCTCCGAGGTCCACGCCCGCGACAGGCGCGCCTGCGACAGGAGCAACTGCTGGTGCGTCAACGGCGTAGGTGGCCCGTATCTCGTACTGACGCCCGTCCCAACCCATCTCTACCTGAAGCGGCAGGCCGTGCGCCCACGGGACAATCAACGGCGCGTTGCCCTTGCCGTTAGACAGGTGCAGGTCATCGCCTTTGATCCTGATCGCGCTCGCCTTCCACTGCACGCGGTAGTAGGAGCGTCGCTTCCGTGGTGGATGGGCGTCGGGATCATCCGTGCGGCGCGCCCTCCAACTGTCCAGGGCGGCGAAGAATGATTGCACGCAGGCGTCCGATGTGTGGGCATGTAACGCGTCGGACGTGTGCCAGCGCATCAGGTGTTTAGCCTTCAGCCACAGTCCTTTATGGCGCACAGTGCGCCAGTACGACGTGACGATACGCGCGTACAACTCACCTGACGCGCGCGCCAGCGTGTCCATCTGCGCGGACTGGCCGACCTTGAGGCGGCGCACCGTATAGCGCTTAGACATGACGCTGGTTCTCAATGTACTGCTTGATCGCGGCGAATGGGGCGCCGCCCGTTGTCGCGATGAATGTCGCGTTGGTCCAGAGCGAGGGGACGCGCGTGCGCAAGGGCGCGTATTCTTGCCGCAGATGATGCGATGTACGCCCCTTCATCAGACGGACGAGCCGTGTGATGCCAAACGAGGGGTCGCATCCGACCAACACATGCACATGGTCGGGCCTGGTCTCAATCGCGTGCAATGTACTCCCCGTTTCCTCAATGACGCCTGCCACGATCTGTGTCAATCGCGCACCTATCTCATCCGTGAGAAGCGGGCGACGGTACTTGACGCACCACACGGCATGATAGGTACAGATGTAGACGATGTTATTATTTGAGCGAGTTTTGTAGCGCATGCCTACATTATATCGCGTGGCAGCTATCTAATCAAAGGGTAGCCTTAACCCCAGCGCTAAAGCGCGGGGCCTGCGGCTAATAAAGGTCAAGCCGTTACGGTTTGACGGCGGCGGGCGGCTCATGTTACTGTTGAGGGCGTGACGCATCTTGGATTAGTACTACAACGACGCTTGTGTAAAACCGCCGTTTTCAGCGGCAAATCTCGACCGATGTCGCGGCTATGCTGGCCTTCGGCACCCGTTATTGCTGCCATAAGGGTGTCAAGATCTAGCACAAAAGCGGCTCTTCGTAGCTATTGGAAGAATCCGTCGTTGTAGTATTAGGAGACGAGCGTGATGGGGGAAACGGCATGGCGGACGATCGGCTGTCTGCGCGATCTGTACCGCGTACGCTTCGGAGCGTCACATGCCGTGTGACGTAACTGACGGCCTGCCGGCGATCACGCGGGAAGACGTGACGCGCGTCATCGCGAAGATCGAGGCCGGCCGCGCGACCGATTCCTATCGCTTCGGACCGGACGACTTCGACGTATTCATGTACCTCACGCAGGGGCAATGGCGCGTGGCCCAGCGCGACCCGTCCTCGCTCATGGATGCGCTGGCTCCATACGTCCGTGCCTGATTACCTCGCGCTCCTCATTCACGAGAGAATTCGCTAATCTGGCCGGATGTTGTGCATGTGTGCAAGTGTAAGTAGCACAATAATCCCATCGCCAGCGGCCCGACAGCAACTGCTATCAAGGTGCGATGGCCGGGTTGTCGATTACACCGAGCATAGAGTCCGGATCCGACGGATGGTCATCGATACGCATGCCCAATCGACGCATCACATTAAGTGAACGCGTGTTATCTCGATAGGCGACACTGGTGATGCGGTGGACCTTCAGCGTCTGGAAGCCGTGGCGCAATAACTCCGTGCCCGCCTCAGTGATGAATCCACGCCCCCAGTACTCTTGGGACAAACCATAGAAAAGCTCGATCTCCGGTGTGCTGTATGGGCCGTGGTCGAGCAGGTAGAACTGTAATCCGGCCCAGCCAATCAGCCAGTCCGACTCCTTGCTCACCGCCGCCCACTGGCCGAAGCCCTCCAACTCGAACGCGCCGATGCGCCGCAGCAGAGCGCGCCTCGTTTCTTGGGGCGTGCGCCCGCGCGTCGAGCCATTGGCTTCACGCACGAAACCTTGATACCGATGCACGGCGGCCTGGCGATCGATCTCGTACTTCGCGTCGGCATCGTCGGGGGTGAAGGGCCGGAGGAACAGCCGTGGCGTGTCGAGGGTGGTCATTGACATCACTCACCTCTTCTCACTATGTCTGCTCATGCATCGAGAGCGCATCGACGCCACCTACAACCGCGCCGTATATGTCGTGTTGTCTCCCAACCCCACGAGACATGGCATCATAGCCCCCGATGCCCTTCAGACCGATGGGCAGGCGCTGCCATCCTCATGGACCTATGATACCCCTGCGGTCACGCGGCGAGAGGCTACAACGCTAGGCACGGGCGAAGACGGGCAGGACGGCGTGTCCGGCAGATTATCCTTCCAGGGTCGTTAGGTCGCCGGGATCGACGCTCATCTCCTGGGCCTTCAGGATGCGTCGCATGATCTTGCCGCTGCGCGTCTTGGGCAGTTGCGCGACCGCCTCAATCGCGGACGGCGTGGCGATGGGGCCGAGGTCGTGGCGGACGCGCGCGATCAACTCGTCGCGCAGCGCCTCGCTCCAGGCGTGGCCGGCGCGCAGGATCACGAAAACCTTGATAGCCTCGCCCTTGAGCGGGTCAGGGACACCGATTGCCGCCGCCTCGGCCACGGCGGGATGACCCACCAGCGCGCTCTCCACATCGGCCGTCCCAATGCGGTGCCCGGCCACGTTGAGCACGTCGTCGGCGCGGCCGAGCACCGCGATGTAGCCATCCTCGTCGATGGTCGCCACGTCCCCGGCGGTGTAGCCGCCGGGGATGGTGTCCCAATACTCCTCGTAGCGCGCCGGGTTGTTCCAGACGGTGCGCAGCATCTGCGGCCACGGCCGCGTCAATTGCAGGAAGCCGCCCTTGCCTGGGGCGACCGGATTGCCCGCGTGGTCGACGATGCGCGCCGCCTGGCCGGGCAGCGGCTTGCCAGCGCGGCCCGGCTTTGAGGCCATGGCGGGCAGGGTGGCGATGGTCGGCCCGGCCGTCTCGGTCTGCCACCAGTTGTCGCGCACCTCGGCCCCGCCTTCCCGCGCGTTACGCCGCGCCCAGGCGTAGGCCTCGGGATTGAGTGGCTCACCGGCGCAGATGAGCAGGCGCAGGCTGGAGCGGTCGTAGCGCGCCGGGTACTCCTCGCCGAACTTCATCCACATGCGGATCGTCGTCGGCGCGGTGAACAGCTTGGTCACGCCGTACTTTTCGATCAGTTCCCAGGTAATGCCGGGGTGCGGGGTATCCGGGGCGCCCTCGCGCACCAACAACGTGACGCCCTCAATCATGGGGCCGTACACCATTGTGCTGTGGCCGACGATCCAGCCGATGTCGCTCATGCACCAGTACACGTCGTCGGGGCGCAGGTCGAACGCGATGCGCGTGTAGTAGCTCGTGCCCACGGCATAGCCGCCGTGCACGAACACGGGGGCCTTGGGCTTGCCGGTCGTGCCCGAGGTGTAGAGCATAAACAGCGGGTCGTCGCTGTCCATGATCTCGGGCGCGCGCTCCGACTCCTGCCGGGCCACAATCTCGTCGAAGTCGAGCCATCGTCGTCTGCTGGGAGCGCCTGCTCCATCTGGGAGCGCGGGCGTCTCGCCCGTCCCCGGTATTGCTGAGGCAGAGACGGGGACGGGCGAGACGCCCGCGCTCCCAGGAAGCGCTGTGTCCCCGTTGCGCCGCCACAGCAGGACGGTCTCGACGCCGGGCGTTTGCGTCACCGCCTCTTGCACGATGGGCAGCAGCGGGACGGTCTTGCCGCGGCGATAGCCTTCGTCGGCCGCGACGATGACGCGCGCCTCGGCGTCCTCGGCGCGGTCGCGCAGGGCGCCCGCGCCGAGCCCAGCGTAGACGACGTTGTGGATGGCTCCAATGCGCGCGCAGGCCAGCATCGTGGCCATGCCTTCGGGTGTCAGCGGCATGTAGATACAGACGCGGTCGCCGCGCCGCACGCCCACCTCCGTGAGCGCGTTGGCAACGCGACAGACGAGCGTGAGCGCCTCCGCGTAGGAGTAGCGCCGCTCCGCGCCGTCCTCGCCGACCCATAGCCATGCCGTTTTGCCGCCGCGCCCCGCCCGCACATGGCGGTCCAGCGCGTTGATGGTGATGTTGCAGCGCGCTCCGACGAACCACTTGGCGTAGGGGGGCTGCCAGTCGAGCACGCGGTCCCACGGCCGCTCCCACTCCAGGCCACGCGCCACCTCGTCCCAGAAGCGGTCGGGGTCGCGCCGGCAGCGCTCATACTCGGCGTCAGAGTCGGGCACGAGCGCGTTCGCGGCGAACGCCGGATCGGGCGCGACGACCGCACTCTCATCCAATAGCTGTTCGAAGGTCGCATTGTCGGCGGTCATGGATCACCCCCCACGAGTTGCCAGTTGCCAGTTGCCAGTTGTCAGAGGTCTGATGCAGCAGCGTGGTTAATTTCATGAAGCGCGGGCAAACAGCATGTGAACTGGCAACTGGCAACTGGCAACTGGCAACTGGCAACTACTCCTCGTCGCCCTTACCCGTCGACGAGCGGATCGTCGCCACGACGCTCTCGTCGGCCAGCGTCGAGGTGTCGCCCATCTCCTGACCGTTGGCGATGTTGCGTAGCAGGCGGCGCATGATCTTGCCTGAGCGCGTCTTGGGCAGGTCAGGCGTGAGCAGGATCTGCTTGGGCCGCGCGATCGCTCCGATCTTGTGCGCGACGTGTTGACGCAACTCCTCCGCGACCTGGGGACTCGCCTCGACATCGCCCTTGAGCGTCACGAAGGCGAAGATAGCCTCGCCGGTCAGGTCGTCGCGCTGCCCGACCACGGCGGCCTCGGCCACGCGCTGGTCGTCGACGAGGGCGCTCTCCACCTCGATCGTGCTGATGCGGTGTCCCGAGATGTTCATCACATCGTCGACGCGGCCGAGCAGCCACAGGTCGCCGTCCGCGTCGCGCCGCACGCCGTCGCCGGCGAAATACTTGCCGGGGAAGCGGCTCCAGTAGGTTTGTTTGTAGCGCTCGGGGTCGCCGTAGATACCGCGCAGCATCGAGGGCCAGGGGCGCGTTAGCGCCAGGTAGCCGTCCTCAGGTCCCGTAATCTCATGGCCTGCGTCGTCAAGGACGGCGGCGGCGATGCCGGGGAGGGGTCTGGTGGCCGAGCCGGGCTTGGTCGTACTGACGCCGGGCAGCGGGCTGATCATGATCGCGCCCGTCTCGGTCTGCCACCAGGTATCGACGATGGGGCAGCGTTCGCCGCCGATGTATTTGTGGTACCACAGCCACGCCTCAGGGTTGATCGGCTCACCGACCGAGCCGAGCACGCGCAGCGAGGACAGATCGTGCTGCTGGGCGTGAGTCACGCCGGCGCGCATGTGCGCCCGAATGGCCGTCGGCGCGCAATAGAGGATCGTGACCTTATATTTCTCGATGACATCCCACCAGCGATCGGGGGCCGGGTAGTCGGGCACGCCTTCGTACATCACGCTGGTGGCCGCGTTGGCGAGCGGGCCGTACACGATGTAGGAGTGGCCCGTGACCCAGCCGATGTCCGCCGCGCACCAATAGATGTCCGTCGCGGGCTTGAGATCGAAGACGTTGGCGTGAGTCCACGCGACCTGCGTGAGGTAGCCGCCCGTGGTGTGCAGGATACCCTTGGGCTTGCCGGTGGTCCCGCTCGTATAGAGCAGGTAGAGTGGGTCTTCGCTGTCCATGCGCTCGGGTGGGCACGTCGTCTCCTGGCGCGCCACGATATCGTGCCACCACACGTCGCGGCCTTCTTGCATCGGCGTATCCTGGTCGACGCGGCGTACCACCAGCACCTTCTCGACGCTCGGCGTACGTCGCACCGCGTCGTCGATATTGGCCTTGAGCGGGACGACCTTGCCCTTGCGGTAGCCGCCGTTGGCGGTCATGACCACCCTGGCCTCGGCGTCGTCGATGCGGTCGACCAGCGCGTCGGCGGAGAAGCCGCCGAAGACGACCGTGTGCGGGGCGCCGATGCGCGCGGAGGCCAGCAACGAGACGGCCAGTTCGGGGACCATGCCCATGTAGATGGCCACGCGGTCGCCGCGTTTGACGCCCAATTCCTTGAGCGCGTTGGCGCACTGGCAGACCTCGTCGAGCAGTTGCTGATAGGTGATGGTGCGCGCGTCGCCCCGTTCGCCCTCATAATAGAAGGCCACGCGGTCGCCCTGGCCGTTCTGGACGTGGCGGTCGAGGCAGTTGTACGACACATTGAGCTGGCCGCCGCCGAACCACTTGGCGAACGGCTCTTGCCACTCCAGAACGGTGTGCCAGGGCGTGAACCAATCGAGGCGCTTGGCCTGCTCAGCCCAATAGCCCTCGTAGTCGGCGTCGGCGCGCGTGTACACGTCGGGGTCCTTGATGTTGGCCTGAGCGGCGAACGCGGGCGGCGGCGGGAACTTTTCCCGCTCGTCCATCAGCTTGCTCAACTCTTCGACGGTATCGGTCTCGACGGCGTCGTTCATCGTCGCACTTCTCCTCTCCAGCTAAATGCTTCCATCGGTGAAACCACGGATAGAACACGCCTAGTAGCTGGCGCCTATCCCGCGATTACTCGTTGGCCGCATGTAGCCACACTTGTACTTGTCATAACTTGAACATACACTATGTTGGCGTGCGCGTACGCGCACAACAGCTTATTAAAGTACGGTACACCAATGAGCGCGGCGTTGTCAAAAACGGCGGCCGCGCGGCCGGCTGTCCTCTCCCCCTCAGTGTAACCTCAGCGGTCGGGAGGGGCGAGCACGGCGCGCCCGACGACGACGGTGAGCCCGGCGATGCCGACGGCCGCGCCGACGCGTACCCCGCGCCGGGCGTCGGCGCGCAGGACCATCGCGACGAGCGCGCCCTTGAGCGGCAGCGCGTAGAGCAGCACGGTGAGCCGGCGGGCGTGGACGCGGCGGCGGCCCCAGGCGCGCGCGTGGCCCCATGGGGTCGTCGGGCGCGGCCGGCGTAACTCGGCCCGCGCCAACTCCTCGATCAGGCGCACGGCCTCATCGGAGCCGGTGAGCCAGCGGCGGCAGGCCGGGCAGCCCTCGGCCAGGTGCTCCTCGATCACCGCGACGCGCGCGGGCTCCAACACCCCACGGTCGTAGGCTTCCAGCTCGTCGAGGGTGAAATCGTGATAGGGTGTCGGCGCCGAGGCGCTCATGGCCGATCGTCCCCCTTTCCTTGTAGCTAGTCCTTTTGCCACAGTATACGCAACGCCCGCCGCACGCGGATCAAGGCTCGCTCCACCGCAGCCGGGGTTTTGCCCATCCGCGCCGCGATGACGGCGATGCTGTACCCCTGCACGCGTAGGTCCAGCATCGTCCGCACCTCGTCACTCAGCGGGCCAGCCGCCGTCTCCACGAGGTCAGTAAGGGTGAGGGGTAGATCGGGAGCCGGCATCGTGGGCGGCACGGCAAGGGTATCGAGGGGGACCTCCCGCTTCTGGCGGTCGAGGGCGTCGAGCATGCGTCGTCGCGCGATGGCGAAGAGCCACGTCCGGAAGCGCGTGGGCTCACGCAGACGGGGCAGACCGTCGTAGGCGGCGTCGAACGCCTGCTGCGCCAGGTCGTCGAGGTCGACGCGGCTGGGGTCGGCGAGTTGGGCGGCGAGGAAGCGCACGATCTGTGGGCGGTAGCGGTCGGCCAGGCGCAGGAAGGCCGCGCCATCGCCGGCCCGCGCGGCCCGCACCGTGTCGGCGAGCGCTGACTCGTCGTCCGTGTCTGTTCCCGCGTCGTCCGTCATAGCTCCGCCGATCCGGGCGACGGGGAACCCCATCCACGCCCGCCTCCAACATAGGCGAAAATCTCGCGCGGCGCAATGTCTGGTTTTGTCGCTTTCGCACGCCTACTAGACAGACGGACATTGCGGTGTTCCCTCGGCGCGTCGACGCGCAGGCCCTATCGCCCCAGAAAAGGACGGGACAGATGCAGCCCACGACGACGATCCTGCTGATCAGCTCATCACACGCCAACTGGGCGGGGTTACGGACCATGCTGCGCAAGCAGCGGCGTTTCCAGATTATCGGCGAGGCGCGGCAGGGCGACGAGGCCGTGTGTGCCATTGCCGCCGAGCAGCCCGATGTTGTTATTGCCGGCTCCGACCTACCCGGCATCCCCATCGTGCCGTTGGTGCGGGAGGTCCGCGCGGCCCACCCAGTGAGCCAGATCGTGGTGGTGGGCCGACTGCGGCTGCGGGCGGAGCATGCCGAGCTTACGACCTTGGGAATCCGCGGGTTCGTGCTGTGGAAGGACGTCGACGCCGAAAGCCTGGGGGCGATCCTGGAGCTGGCGCGACGGGGCATGCGCGTGGCGAGCGATGCGGCGATGGAGCGGCGCGACACGCCGGAGCCGGAGACCGAGCGCCGCCGGCGGCCACGGGTGAGCGACATCGCGCTCACGGACGAGGAGCGGGTCGTCCTGCATGGCAAGGTGATCGGACTGGCGGAGCGGGAGATCGCGGTGGATCTGCACACGAGCATACCGACGGTGGAGCGCATCCTCAAAGGATTGCGGGCCAAGCTCGGCGTGGCGACGACGTGCGCCCTGTGCGCCAAGGCGGTGCATCTGGGCTTGGTCACACTCGATGAGTAGGGATGGATGCCCGCGCGCGAGGGGTGTTCGCTGATGGGAATCCATCAAGCGGGTGAGGGGAAACCATCAAATTTTGAACTTAAGCATTCATCGAATACGCTGGAATACACTAGGTCAGTAGGCGAAGTGGAGGTTACGATGCGTGTCAGCAAGAAGATTCTATTGCGAGTGTTGACTACCAGTCTCTTTGTCTCAACAATGGTGGGAACGACGACTAGCGCGCGGGCGGATGGAGGGAACTTTAGGCAACATGCCAATGACCGGGTTGCGGCTATCATAGCTGCCCTGCCACCATCATGTAGCCATGCAACACATACGGTGGTGGACCGCAAGCCGGATGGTTCGCCAGTGATAGGTGTAGATGGTACAGTCGGTGAAAACACATTCTTAGATGTGGAATGTCCCACAGGTGTGCCAGTTGCAAAGCTAGCGCACACGAATCCTCCGACGATCCCTACGAATCCCGTTTATCGAGCAAGTACCACCTCGCCGCTCCGAGCAGGCATTACAAGCTGTGCGAACCATGGTGGCGCCGTGATGAACCTTCGTGTAACTTCACGTAGCAAATCGACTCCCAAAGCCCGTCTTCGTGAAGTAGGTTCGTTCCAATTGATTGATCCCCTCAAATCGAGAGACGCCTCGTCTACATCTTGGTATAAGGTATGTTAGTCATACTTATCGAAGTCTTGGTCGGGTCCGGTCAGATAGAAAGCGATCTTCAATGGCATGTCAGCCTTTCCTGCGGCATTAATGAACTCTCGCGGGACCGTCCATACAAAGTTCGCGGCGTTGTCTCGCCCCATATTTAAATTTAGTTCAGCATTACACCTGTCACAATCATGTGTAAGCAGTAACGGCATAACCTCGTGCAGGAGCCGTGTCGCCGCTTGCCATTGTTGCTGGTGAAGTCGTGTCGCCGCCCGTTCCACGTCCACATTACGGGACCCCCACGTCCCCTGAGCTAATCGTAGTGCAATAGTTCCACCATTGCGCCCATCATCGCGCTGCTGGACCCATGGGATGTCAGCATACTTCTGCGTTACGCTGCGGATGTACACTAAGTCGCCGTGAAGGCGGGTAGCGCCCCACTAAACCGTGGTCAGGCGGCAGCCTCCGCAGGGGGTGGCTTGACGCGCCGCCGCCGCGCCGCCCTCGCGCGCCCAACTTCATCTGTCTGGCGCGGCGGCGCACCCGTCAAA
>JAABUV010002207.1_pt1 | contig 26830 bp, 24 predicted proteins | sample 5559971 | NCBI WGS metagenome assembly JAABUV01 (sample SAMN10711881, study PRJNA513362) | rock metagenome | isolation source: Antarctica rocks | place: Antarctica: Victoria Land, Knobhead nord | collected 2015-12-19
ACGCCTGGTGGCCGCCGACCTTCAGGCCATCCTCGCTCGCACGCAGGTGGTTGGCGTTGTGGATCGTCCAGGTCGCAAGCCAAACAATCTTGCGCTCCAACTCCGCCAAGATGGCCAGGTCGGAGCCGCTCAGGTCGTGCATGTCATTGTCCTCCCGATGCCCGTAGCGTCGGTGTCCGCGTTGCAGGCTATGCTTGCTCGTACGAACGCATGAATAGCGGAGCCTGCGATGCGCAGCCAGATGAGAAGACGCTATTTCTGCGGCAGATATCGATTTATAGCGGCATCCGATGCGGGCGGTGCCAGAAACCGGGCGATAAACCGGGCGATCAGGATGCGAAGAAGCTCGACCGTCCCTGCCCTATCCAGGGACAGGTCACGGACCGTCATGGCCCTGAGCCGTCCACCACGCCGAGCCTCACGGGTTTCCTCGTGCTTGACGGACCAGCCGTTCGCACCGCACCCAACCTGCGCACGGACTGGACGCCTCGCCTGTCACCTTGACCCGGCGCCGGCCCCCTCGCACGTTAGAGCAATAATCTCGGCATTACAGAGGCAGCGATGCAGACAAGGCATCTCGGCAAGGACGGAGCGCACGTTTCGGCGCTGGGCGTGGGCTGCAACAACATTTCGCTGCGGACGCCACGGGACGACGACGAAAGTCTGGCGACGCTGCAGGCGGCCCTCGACGCCGGAATTACCTTCCTGGACACGGCTGATTTCTACGGTATGGGCCACAACGAAACCCTGCTCGGCCGTGCCATCAAGGGGCGGCGCGACCAGGCCTTCCTCAGCGTGAAGTTCGGCGCGATGTTCTCGCCCACCGGCGCCTTCCTTGGCGTGGATGGGCGGCCGAACTCGGTCAAGAACTTCGCGTCCTACTCGCTTCAGCGCCTGGGCGTAGACGTGATCGATCTTTACCAGCCGGGCCGCCCCGACCCGGCCGTGCCCTACGAGGATACGATCGGCGCGGTCGCCGACCTTATCAAAGAGGGCAAGGTGCGCTACCTCGGCGTGTCGGAGGTAGGGGCCGAGAACCTGCGGCGGGCGCACGCGGTCCATCCCGTGACCGCGCTGGAGATCGAGTACTCGCTCGCGTGCCGGTTCATCGAACGGGAGATCCTGCCGACGGCGCGGGAGTTGGGGATCGGCATCGTCGCCTATCGCGTGCTGGCCGATGGCCTCCTCAGCGGGGCGGTGGCGGGCGAGCCGCCTGGCGGGGGAAGCCGCCTCACGCCGCCGCGGCTGCAGGGCGAGAACGTCGAGCACAACGTCGCGGTCGCCGGGTTCCTGAAGAGGATGGCGGGCGAGAAGGGCTGCACGCCGGCGCAGATCGCGGTCGCCTGGCTGCTGACTCGGGGCGACGACATCGTGCCCCTAGCCGGCATGAGCCGCCGTTCGCGCCTGTCCGAGAACCTCGGGGCGCTCGACATCCGCCTTAGCGGCGACGAACTGTCCGCCCTCGACCGGCACTTCGCCCCTGGCGCCATTCAGGGCGACCGCTACCCGGCCTTCGTGATGAAATACGCGGCGCAGTAAGGACCGGCGCGGCGCGGCCGGCAGTCAGGCACCGGCCGCGGGCTGCACGGCGCCAAGCCCGAGCAGCTTGTCGGCGTTGCCGTGGGCGAGCTTGAGCTTGTCTGCCTGGGGGATCGGCAGCGAGCGAAGGAAGTCGGTCCCTGTCCCGTTAGGGCTGAACGGGTAGTCCACCGAGAACAGCACCCGGTCGGCGCCGAAGGTCATCAGCAGCGCTGCCAGCGGCGGCAGGCTGAAGAACCCGCTGGTCGTCGCCCACACCTGGTCGGTGATGGTCCCGCTCACCGTGCGCGTCAGCCGCTCGCGCGCCTCGTCGGCGAACACCTGGTCGCAGCGGGCCAGCATGGCCGGCAGCCCCTCGCCCATGTGGCCGATGATGAGCTTGAGCTTGGGGTGCCGGTCCAAGGCGCCCGACAGCACCAGGCGCAGCACGTGGATCGCGGTCTCCGAGTGCCAGCCCCAGCCGGCGATGGACAGCAGCAGGCTGGAATGGCCGGGCAGGCGGTCGTAGTAGATCTCGCGCACGGCCGGCGGCGGGGGTGCCGGGTGGAGGTAGAGCGGCACGCCGAGCCGCTCGAAACGGGCCAGCAGCGGCTCGAACGCGGCGTCGTCGAGGAAGCGTCCGGCCGTGGTGCCGTTCACCATGCCGCCCAGGAACCCGTGCTGCGTCACGCACCGCTCCAGTTCGTCCGCGGCCAGCTCCGGCGCGGCGGTCGGCAGGTGGGTGAAGGCGGCGTAGCGGTCCGGATGCCCAGCGACGGTTTGCGCCAGGCGGTCGTTGATGTCGCGCGCGAGCGATGCGCCCTCCTGGCCCGCCAACAGCTCCGCTCCAGCCTGCGCGACCGAGAGCACCTGCACCGTGATGCCGGCCGCATCCATGTCGGCGAGCCGGGCGGCGCCGACGTCCCGCAACTGCTCGCGCCGGTCAACGGCAGGCACCGGCAGGCCACCCGGCGTCAGGCCGCGGGCGCGGATCGACTCAGGGCTGATCCGCGCCGCAATGTCCGGGAACGTGCAGTGCTCCTCCAACGCAACAATCCGCATTGCAATCTCCTGTCCTGTCTAGTCTTGCGCCCGCCGGAAGGCACGGGGTTCGCCGGCATGTCCAGCTAGGCGGGCACCGCGTGCCTGCGCTTCGGAGCGGCGTAGCGCGGCATGGCGAGGGCCGCTGCGGCCGCTGCCAGGCCCAGGACGGCGAACAGCAGCAGCCCAGGCCGGTAGCCTCCCAAGTGGTCGAAGCTGTAGCCAAGCGTGATCGGGCCGAGAGCGGTGCCAAGGATATAAAGGCCGAAAGCGATCCCATAGAGCCGGCCGAATGCGGCCTGGTCGAAGTAGCGGCGCACGAGGTAGGACACGAAATCGACCTCCGCCCCGATGGCCGATCCCAGCAGCACGGCCGCGACGTACCCCGTCGCAGGCCCGTTTCCATAGGCCAGCAGCAGGGGGACACCCCCGGCGATGACCGAGACGACCGCAAGCACGTAGGGCGCGTGCACCCGGTCCAGCACCCAGCCGAGGCCGCCGCGCGCAACGACCACGGCCAACCCAGACAGCCCGGCGATGCTTGCGGCCTGAGTGGGCGTGAAGCCGTGGTCCACCATCATCGGGACGAGGCTGGCGAGCACGCCGACGGTGACGACGCCGAGCAGCACGAAGGCGACCGACATTAAGACATAGGCGCGCGTGCGCAGCATGGCGCCGATTTGCAACGGGGCGGCGTTGCCGCGGCGGACCGGCCCAGGCACGTTGCGGGTGGCCAACATGACGCCAGGAAGCGTGACCACGAGGGTCAGCACGCCAAGAGCCACGTAGGCTGCCCGCCAGCCGAACTCGCTCAGCAGGAACTGCGCGAGCGGCGGCAGGACCGCGCCTCCGAGTCCCACCCCCATCAAGGCCAGGCCGAGCGCGAAGCCGAGCTTGTGGTCGAACCGCCGCACCATGATGGCCGAGTAGCCAAGCGGCGACGCGGCGCCGCCGAGCAGGGGAATGCCGAGGAACACGAGGTAAAGGTGCCAAAGGTGCGGGGTGAGCAGGCCGAGCGAGGCGACCAGCAGCGAAAGTGCGGCCATCGAGAACAGGATCACCCGGCGCGGGCCGAAGCGGTCGAGGAACACGCCCCACAGCGGCGAGGAGAAGGCCATCCCGAACTGGAAGAACGACAGCGCGGCAAACAGGCCGGTGCGGGTCCAGCCGAACTCCGCCGTCAGCGGGCGGACGAACACGCCGAACGAGTAAACCGCCAGAGGCCCGGTGCTGAGGATCAAGCCAACCGCGGATGCGCCCACGGCCAACCAGTCGCGGTCGAACCCCACGGCGCTTGCGGCCGCGTCCGGCTCGGCAGGCAGGCCGCTTCCCGCAAGGAGGGAAGCGGGGGGTATCGTCTCATCAAGTCCGCTGGCCATCGTGTTTCCCCACATTGCGGCAAGTTTCTTATTCATAACGAACCGGTCTGCGCCGATTGCCGGTCTGGTCAGGCAACCTTACTAGGATGGACGCGCTGCACCCGCAAGGATGCGCAAGCGTGGTGTCCCAATTCGACCATGACCTGGCCCGTCGTTGCGAGGCGCCTCTTTGGGGCTACGGCAAATCCAGGACGCACGCTTCGCTCGCGATGGCGAGGAAGGGTCGCGGCCGTGGCTCAGATGGGGTACCGCCCCCGTCCGCGCGTCAGCGTGGTCAGGCGTATTTCGGTGAAATCCTCGACCGCATAGGGGCCGGACCGGCCCCAGCCGCTTTCCTTCACGCCGCCGTTCGGCATCGACGGCTCACTGGCCATGGTCGGGCCGTTGATGTGGACCATACCGCAGTCGAACCGCTGCGCCAGATGTAGCCCGCGGTCCTGGTCGCCCGTCAGGATGCTCGCGCACAGGCCGTAACGTGTGTCGGACGCCCTCTCCAGCGCCTCCTCTGGACTGTCCACCGCTTCGACGATGAGCACGGGGCCGAACGTTTCCTCGCGTGTGATCGGGGCAGTGTCCGGCACGTGCGTCAGGATCGTGGGCGCGTACACCCGCCCTTCCGCCTGGCCGCCGGTGACGAGCTTCGCACCGCGCGAGACCGCATCCTGCACCCGTTCCTCGACCGAGCGGAGCGCGCGGTCGTTGATCAGCGGCCCGATCACGGTGCCGGGCACGGACGGGTCGCCGGACTTGAAGCCGCGCACCTTGGCTGCCAGCCGCTCCACGAACTCGTCGTGGATGGGCCGTTCGATCAGCACCTTGCGCGCGTTCATGCAGATCTGGCCTTGGTGGAAGAAGGCGCTGAACGCCGTCGTGTCCACCGCCGCCGCCATGTCCGCGTCGCGCAGGATGAGCACAGGGTTGTAGCCGCCAAGCTCCAGCACGATGCGTTTGAGCGCCTGGCCGGCCCGTGCCGCCAGCATCCGTCCCACGGCGGAGGAGCCGGTGAAGTTGATGCTCCGCACCGCGGGACTTTCGAAGAAGGCGTCGGCGACCGCTGCAGCCTCGCCTGGCGCGTGCGTCACCACGTTGATGGTGCCGGGAGGGAACCCCGCCTCGTCCATGATCTCGGCCACCAGCAGCCCGGCCGACAGCGGCGCTTCTTCCGATGGCTTCAGCACCACCGTGTTGCCGAACACCATGGGCAGCAGCACGGTGCGCCACGCCAGGGTGAACGCGCCGTTCCAGGGCGAGAAGCCCGCCACCACGCCGAGCGGCTTGCGGACCGCAAGCGCCAGGCGGCCGGGCACGTCGCTGGGGATCACGTCGCCGATCGGCTTGAAGCCCCAGCCCGAGGCGTGGCGGAGCTGGTCGGCCACGAGCTTGACCTGGTAGCCCGCAAACGCGCCGCAGGTGCCGGCCTCGACGGCCATCACGTTGACGATGTCCTGCCGCCGCCGCTCCACGATGTCGGCGGTCTTGAGGAACAGGCGTTGCCGTTCGCTGGGCGCGGTGGCAGCCCAGCCCGGGAAGGCGGCGTGGGCCGCGGCGACCGCCGTCTCCGCTTCCGCACGGCCGCCGGCCGCGACCTCGGCGACGACCTCGCCATTATACGGATTGTAGTCGGGGAAGGTCCGGCCGCCCGGGGCCGACCATTGGCCGCCGATATAGTGGGTAGTGCGGCCGGCCAGCCGGATGGGCGTGATCTCGTTCATGGCAGCTTCCTTCCTGCTCGATACCAGCCGCTCTCAGGGCTGCCCGAAGACAATCGGCAGCTTGCGCCTGATTGACCTTGTCAGGCTCCCTGACTAAGCACTTCTCGCGGCCGGCGCAAGGCAATGCGGGCGGCCATGGTGACGTCCGGAGGTCTCGATGGTCCCTGTGCTGCCGCTGCCGCGCCTGGTGTTCGGCGCCGGTTCGCTTTTGTCGGTCCCGGGCGAGCTGTCGCTGCTCGGCGTCCGGCGTCCGTTGCTGCTAAGTGATCGTGGGCTGGAGCGGGCCGGGGCGGCGGCACAAGTCGCGCGGGTGTTGCCGCCGGGCGCGGCGCAGCACTTGGACGTTCCGGAGAACCCAACGCTGGCCGGCGCCGACGCGGCCTTCGCAGCCTACCGCAAAGGCGGCTGCGACGGGATCGTCGCCCTGGGCGGCGGTTCCGTGCTCGACACGGCCAAGTTCGTGGCCGCGCTCGCAGGCGGTGGCCCGGCGTCCGCCGCCGACATGCAGGGCCGGCCGGAGCGGATCGGCCTCCATGTGGCGCCGCTCGTCGCGGTCCCGACCACCGTCGGCACTGGCAGCGAAAGCTCGCCCGTGGCCGCCCTGCACGACGACGCACGCAGCCCGGCGGTGGGCACGCGCAGCCCGCGCCTGGTCCCGCGCGTCGCGATCTGCGACCCCGACCTCGCGCGCACCTTGCCACGGCGGCTGATCGCGGCGACCGGCATCGACGCGCTGTCGCACTGCCTCGAAGGGTATTTCTCCGAGCCTGCGAACCCGGTCATCGACGCGCTCGCGCTCGACGGCCTGGCGCGGGCTTATGGCGCCATCGCCGCCGCCGTCGAGGGCGACGAAGCGGCGCGCGGCTCGCTGATGGCGGCCGCCTTCGCCGGGGGCGCGGCCATCCACAAGGGCCTCGGTCCAGCCCACGCCGTGGCGCTGGCCTGCGGCGACCAGGATCTGCACCACGGGATGCTGGTCGCGGCAGCCCTGCCGCACACCGTCGCCCTGGTCGCGCCGCACGCGCCGGCCAAGGCCGACCGGGTGGCCACGGCGCTTGGCCTCCGCAACAGTGCCGGCATCCCGGACGCGTTGCGGGCGCTGAACGCCGCGCTTGGGCTGCCTGCCAGCTACCGCGAGGCGGGCTACCGGGCCGCCTCCCTAGACGCGCTGGTGGACAGCATGGCCGCCAGCCCGTTCAACCGCGCAAGCCCCTACAAGCCGACGGCGGGCGACTACCGCACGATCCTGGGGACCTTGCTGGCCTGACCTGGATCGCAGCGGCAATTACTGTATGAAGCGCTGGCTGCTGCCTCGCAGCAGAAGGCGGAGTGTCAGGAGTGCCTAGCCAAAGCGCCGCGTGGCGGACCCGCAACCTCGGCCGTCTGATGTTTTCCGCGACCCACGTGTTCGTCCGTGAGAAGCTCTGCATCGTCCATGCCGGCGGGTTCGGCGCCGTGACCGAGGTGCAGATGGCGCTGGTCCAGAACCTCGATCTACACGGCACGCGGCTGACCAAGATCGCGGCACGGGCAAGCATGACCAAGCAGGGCATGCTTGAACTGGTGGACAAGGCCGAGGCGCTGGGGTTCGTCGAGCGTCGGACCGATCCGGACGACCGCCGGGCCAAGATCGTCGCGTTCACGCCGACGGGGCTTGAGATGCTTGAGCGGGTGCGTGAGGGCGTGGTTGCGGCGGAACGGCACATGGCAGCGGTGATGGGGGCCGAGTTCGTGGCCGCCATGAAGGAGCGGCTCGCCGCCTATGTCGCAGCCGCGAACCCGGCAGCGGAAACGTTGAGGATGTCGGACAAGAACGACGTGTGGCGGACGCGCAGCGTCAACCGCGTGCTGGTCCTGGCGTCCGGCGCCTTCGTCCGCGACGTGCTGCGCGTGGTGCAAGAGGGTGGTTTCGATGCCGTGGCGGAGGTGCATCTAACCCTGTTCCGCAACCTCGACCTCGGCGGCACGCGCCTGACGGAGATCGCGTCGCGTGCGCGGATGACCAAGCAGGCGATGGCGGAGCTGGTGGACAAAGCCGAGGAGCTCGGCTTCATCGCACGGCAGCCCGACCCTAGCGACGGACGGGCCAAAATCGTCGCCTTCACCCCAGCCGGGCTTCGGCTGCTGGACCAGCAGCGCAAAGGCATTGAAGCGGCGGAACTGCGCATCGCGGCCGTGACCGGAGCGGCGTTCGTGGCCGCGCTACGGGCGCAGTTGATGGCCTACATGGCAAGCGCCGATGCCGCGAACACCGAACCAGCGCGGCTTCTAATACATAGCTAGAGCGAAACGTGCAGGATTGCCCGCTTGCCTGGCCTCAGCCCGGCAGTCAGGCGTGCCCGGCCACGCGGTCCAGCAGTGGCCCGGCGTCGTGCGGTAGGGCGTCCCCACGCCAGGCCACGTGCTGGTCCGGACGGATCAGGGCGAAGCGGGCCGCATAAGCGTCCAGCAACCGCCCCTCGCCCGGCGCCACGACGGCCAGCGGCATGCCGCGCGCTGCAGCCGCATGCGCCAGGGCGTTGGCGCCCGTGTCGTGCCCGTTTGTGACCAGCAGCGTGTAGCCCGGCCCGAAGTGATCATACAGCGACGACCCGTCCGCGAGCCAGGCGTGCGGCGCCAGGCAGCCCGGGACGGCCGAGGGCACGTAGTCGAAAGGGTGTTCGGGCGGGGGTGCCTGCCCGTCCGGGACCACGATGGGCGAGCCGGCGTAGTGGCAGCCGAGCACGACGCCGAGAGTCCTGAACTCGCGCCACTTGGTGCGCAGGATTTCGTCGCCCACCTCGCGCCGCACCGCCTCGCCCTCCGGGCCCGGCGCCTCGATCAGCGGGCGGACGAGCTGGTTGCCGACCGTCGCGTAGTTCGTCTCGGCCTCCTGGATCACCCGCTGGTGCACCGGCCGGCGTTCCTGCTCGTAGGTGTCGAGCAGGGACGGCCCGCCCCAGCCGTTCAGCACCGCACCCAACTTCCAGCCGAGATCGACGGCGTCGCCGATGCCCATGTTCATGCCGAAGCCGCCGAAAGGCGGGTGCAGGTGGCAGGCGTCGCCGGCCAGGAACACCCGGCGGTCGGCATAGCGGTCGGCGATCAGGCTGTAGGCGGACCACGGATCGGTGCGGACCACCTCGATGCCGAGGTCGTGCAGCCCGGTGCTGCGGCGGATCAGCTCGACCGGATCGACGGTGGCCGGGTCCACGTCGTCGGGGAGCTTGGTGGCCATGAAGAACCAAAGCCCGTGCTGGTCCATCGGTCCCAGCAGGGCGGGCACGTCGGCGTTGACCAGCCAATACATGATGGCGTCGCCGTGCACCTGGCGGCGCGGAAGGTCGGGCGCGCGGAAGATGATGCTGTAGTTCTTGAACACGGTGCTGGCGCCCTGCATCCGTGCGCCGATGGCCTCGCGCACGAAGCTGCGCGCGCCGTCCGCGCCGACCAGGTAGGCGCAGCGCACGGTTTCGGCTGCCCCCGTTTGCAGGTCGCGCACCGTGGCCGTCACGCCGTCGCCGTCCTGCTCGAGGCCTGCAAGCTCGCAACCAAATTGGATGTCCACGCCGGGCAGGGAGGTGGCATGCCGGCGCAGCACCTCCTCCAGGGTGTACTGCGGCACCCACTGCGCTTCCTCGGAGTACAGCTCGTTGCGCTCGCGCTTGCCGTTGAAGGCGTTCTCGAACCGCGCCAGCTCCGGCCCGTTCATGCGTGTGGCGAACACCACGTTCGGCGGGTAGTCCGGCGGGATGGGGGACGCCTGGCGCAGCGCGTCGGCGATGCCCCAGCGCCGCAGGTGCTCGCGCGTGCGGACGTTGGTCGTCTTGGCACGCGGGCTGTAGCCCACGCGGTCGTTGCGCTCCACGGCCAGGCAGCTCACGCCGCTCCGGCCCAGCTCGATGGCGAGCGACAGGCCGACCGGCCCGGCGCCCACGACCAGCACGTCAACCGCCTTGGGACCGGACAGCATCCGGATCAGGCCGCCGTCTCATGGTTGACGATGAAGTCCTCGGGCGGGTTGGGGCCCCACACATAGAAGGCGTCGTGGCCGGGATGGTCGGCCGCGGGCCAGTCCTGGTCCACGGGAATGTAGTCGATGTCCGACGAGTATTCGGTATACGACCCCCAGGGGTCGCGCACGTAGTGGAAGTAGTTGGAGCCCAGCACGTGCCGCCCCATGCCCCAGCCCGCGCTGAACCCTTTGTCGGCCATTTGCATGGCGCCCAGCCCGACCTCGTGGATGGAGCCCACATCCCAGCTCAGGTGGTGCAGCCCTGGGCCATCCGACTTCGCAAACGCTACCATGTGGTGATCGCTGCCGTGGATGCCGTGCATGAACGCCACGCCGTCGCCGGAGCGGTCGGACAACCGCAGGCCTAGGATGCGGCTGTAGAACTCGATGGACCGCAGAACGTCGGACGTGAAGACCAGGATGTGCGCGAGCCGCCGCGGCTTGACCACCGGCGCCTTCGAGCGCGCATGCGACCCCTGGACTCCCGGCGGGGAGGACGGGTTGCTTTGCACCGCCTTCTCGTTCGGCGAGGACTTCTCCGCCACCTGCATCTCGACCAGCGTGCCATCGGGGTCGCGGAACCACACGCCGTTGGACTCGAAGCCCGCGGGCGGATCCAGCTCCAGCACGCCCGCGTTCTGCAGGCGCTGACGCAGCGGCGCGAGGTCCTCGGGGTAGCAGCCGAAGGACAGGTAGGTGAACCGCTTGGCCGCGCCCTCCGTCACCCGGCCCCACCGGTGCTCGCGCCCGAAGGTGTACAGGCCCAGTCCCTCGCCCTCCTCGCGCACGTCCAGGCCGAACGAGCCGTAGAAGCTGGCGGCCTGCTTCAGGTCGGGCACCACGAAGTTGAAGTGGTCCACGGAATGCACCCCAAGCTCGCCGGGACGGCGCGGCTGCACGTTGATGCTCCTGATCTGCGTCATAATGTTTTCCTCCGGCCAGGTTACTTCGATAGGACAAGCCCTTGGCAGCAGCACATATGGCGTGAACTGCCGCCGCCGGAATGGTGCAGCGTCATCGCGGCTTTGGCTGTCCCTGCGCCGCCCGGCTTCGGGAGGCATATAGGCCAGTAGATTATCCCTTGTATAGTCCATCGTTGTTCGGCATTGGGGACTTCGATCACGGCTGTGCCAGGCAGCCAGGGACAACCCTCAGGAGAGATGGATGCGCTTTGCAGCATATCGAGAAGGCGGCCGCGACGGGCTGGCCGCCTCCCTCGGCGGCGCCTTTCACGGCCTGTCTAGCGAGCACGCGCGCTATCCCGGCAGCCTGTCCAGCCTGGTCGCGGACGGGATGGAGCGGCTCCTGGGAGCCGGGCGAGCGCTGCTGTCCGGCCCGGAGGTCGACCTCGGCTCCGTCACGCTCCTGCCACCCTTGCCGTCCCCGCCGAAGATCGTCTGCGTGGGCTTGAACTACGCCGACCATTCCATCGAAAGCGGCTTCAAGGTGCCGGATTACCCGACCATCTTCGGCCGCTTCGCATCCAGCCTCATCGGCCACAACGCCCCCATTGTCCGCCCGCTCGTCTCCGAGCAGCTCGACTACGAGGGCGAGTTCGTCGCCGTCATCGGGAAGGGCGGGCGCAACATCCCCCGTGAGCGGGCGCTCGACCACGTGGTCGCCTACTCGCTGTTCAACGATGCTTCCATCCGCGACTACCAGTTCAAGGCGCCGCAGTGGACGGTTGGCAAGAACTTCGACGACACCGGCGCCTTCGGCCCTTATCTCGTGACTGCCGACGAGCTTCCGCCGGGCTGCCAGGGCCTGCGGCTCGAAACACGCCTGAACGGGCAGGTTGTACAGTCCGCTTCCACCAGCGACCTGGTGTTCGACATCCCCACGCTGGTTTCGATCCTGAGCGAGGCGTTCCGCTGGGAACCCGGCGATATCATCGTCACCGGCACTCCGTCCGGCGTCGGCCTGGCGCGCAAGCCGCCGCTGTGGATGAAGGCCGGCGATGTCTGTGAAGTTGAACTAGAAGGGCTAGGCGTGCTCAGCAATCCGGTCGTGGACCAGGTTCACGCTTAGCTGCGAGGCGTCGTGCACGCTGCCGCCTGACTGAGCCGCTCCACGACGGCGCGGCTGCACGCCAGCGGGGGCTTTAACAGGCGGCGGTCGCCGAAACCGCCAAATTTAGCTTTCTACCTCGTCAGACTTTCCCAAGCTCTCACCGATCCTCCACGCGGCGTCGGCGTGGAGCGCCCATTCTCTCCAGGGACTGTGCGGTTTGACGACAGTCAAATTCTTGTAATAGATTAGCAGCCGACATATATATTTTTTGCTGCGTCCGTCATGTGGTCTGCCGCCGCCGTTCCCGAGAGGGCAGGCTGGCTGATGCCGCTGCTTGATCGGCTGCGGCACACAAGAACAATCCCCTGCGAGGGGCGGCTTCGGAGGACGGCGAATATGGAACAAAGACCGGTGTCGTCTTTGCAGGCACGCTCGGAGGGCTCTGCTGCTGGGTCAGGGTGTCTTCCGCGAGGGTCTAGGTCAAACCGGCATGATCTCACGCTGCAATCGGCCGGCCTTTCCCGAGGCCACGATGACGGCGTCCGCGGCGATCCGGCGTCGCGGTCTATCCTGGTCGCGTACCTGCGCCACGGGAGGTTTGTCGCACTGGACGCCGCGAGCTTCGGCAACGGGTTCGTGCATGCCAAGGCGCCCGCTAAGAGCAGTTCGGCGCCGAGCAAGCTGAACCTCGCAGATGCAAGCCTTCGATCAGACCGCCACTTCTTCGAGGATTTGGGCCGCGTGGGCCGCAACGCGTCCCCGCCTGGGTTTTCCAGACTGCCGGGCGCTCGTTGACGTGGTCTGGCTGCCTAAATACCGTTCGCTAAATGAATGTAGAACGGCACCGCAGGATGCCGTGGGGAAGCGTGGACGACCGATTGCTCGCGCCGACGTGTGTGACAGGGCCCTTGGGGGTTGCAAGATTTCGGCAAGCTGCTCGGGAAGTCCGTTCGCCTGCAACTCCGTAGAGAAAGGAATCGCGTGACCTACCGTCTTGAACCTTACCGGGTCGCCCTTGCGGCGACGGCCTTCGCAATCCTGCCTGCTCTTGCCGGCACGGCTTCGGCGCAGGCCCTAGCGCCCGCTTCACCCGAACACCTGAGTTGGTATGGCGATCCCGGCGCCCCGGACCTGAGCGGCGTCTGGGTACGCGCCGACGAGACGGGCGGGAATTCCGGTACGTCGTCCAAAAGCAAGGAAGGCTGGCAGCCCTGGCCGCCGCCGCTGAAGCCCGAGTTCGCTGCGATCTGGCAGAAGCGCGTGGCGGACGCGGCAGCCGGCAAGCGCACCGATGATCCCGTGCGCAGCTGCCTGCCTCCCGGCATGCCCCGCTATATAAGCGGCACGAACACGCCGCTGCTGATCATTCAGACGCCAGGCCGTGTCACGCAGTACCGCGATGGGGACCCGGTTCGCCGCATCTGGCTGGATGGCCGCTCGCAACCCAAGCCCGCCGACCTGGAAAGCTTCTCCAACGGCTCCGCTGTCGGGCGCTACGAAGGGCAGGAACTGGTCACCAACCTCATCGGCTTCAAGGACGAGCCGATCGACAGCACGGGCGTCCCCCACAGCGAGGACCTGGTGGTCACCGAGCGCTATCACAGGCTTGATGCGAACACCTTGAAAGTTGATATCGAGTTGACGGACCCCACAGCCTATGCTGCGCCCATAAGGACCACCATCACCTACAAGTCCCTCAACGACCCACTCTGGGAATCGAAGGAGTTCATATGCACTCCGGGGACCAATTACCACCCTGAAACTTACGTCCGCTAAGCCGGCACGGGGCTGCTTCGGAGCCGCTCCGCCGCACTGTTCAGATGCAGAGGTTATCGATGAATAAGATGCTCGCCGTTGCCGCCGTGGTCGCCGTCAGCCTAGCCGTGTCGGCACCGACCTCGGCGCACCATTCCTTCGCGATGTTCGACCAATCCAAGGAGAGCGAACTGAAGGACGCGACGGTGGTCGATTGGCAATGGACCAGTCCGCATGCCTGGTTGTACGTGATAGTCCCCAACGGCCAGGACGAACCTGACAAGTACAGCGTCGAAGCCGCGAACCCCGGCCAGTTGCGACGCGATGGCTTCAGCAAAGGCTCGATGTCGCCTGGGGATAAGGTGACCGTTTACATGGCGCCATTGAAGAACGGCGAGAAGGGCGGTGCCTTGCATGCCGTCATTCTGCCCGATGGAAAGATGCTGGGCGCACGCTCGGACCAGCAGCAGAGCCAATCACAGTAGGAGCCGGACCCGCCATGGCGTGACGGCAGGGCCGCAAGTTGATTGGGCAACGTAAGATCGGGTCGTCTTGCGTCACCGTTGCCATAGATAGGGCAGAACTTCCAATGGCTGGTAATCGACCCGGCCACGTGGGGCAGGGGTATGCGCTTGTGAAGCCTGCGCGCCCGCAGCCACAAAGGTCCGCACGCGACTGCTATCGCGCGATGCTGTGTGGGCCTATCTCGGGATGGTAAGTCCGGCCGAAGGCGCGTTGGTCTGCAGCGCTTTCGACGAAAGTCTGCTCACGGCTTCTGCAGGGTCCGCGCGGTTGCGAGCAGGACCTTCTGCGCCGACACCGCCTTCGCGGCAGCCTGGCGCAGCCGCGCTTCCGTGCCGCCGGTCGCATAGGTTTCAACCAAGCCAAGCGAGTCCTTCAGCACAAGGATTTCGTAGTCCACGAACAAGCGGTCGACGTCCGCACCATTACTCTGCAACTGATCGATGAGGGTCTGGTGCTCGCGGGTCAGGGGCACCGTCCCAACGATTGGAACACCCTGGTCATTGCTCGCCCCCTTGAGGCTCGACGGCCCTCCGGAGAACTGCAGGCGTACCTGCCTTGCAAAGTCCTGGACTTTGGGCGAGGCCTTGCGCCCGGCGACCTCAGCCATCTTCACGTGCGCTGCGTCAAGCTCACGCACGTCGCGGTGGAACTCAGGCAATGGTTCCGCATAGGCGGTCGGGCCGAAGTCAGCTTCTGGGCTGCCAGGTTCGATCTTCGTTTCCGAAGGTAACGTGCGCTGGGCGAACGACCAGGTTGGAGCGATGGTCGCGAGCGCGCCAACGACGATGCAGGCGGCACAGGTTCGGGTCAGGCGCATGTTGAGTACTGTTCCCTCAAGGTCAGAAGTCGCTGAAGCCGATCCAGCGGCCTGCTGCGATCACCCCGAGCCAGCACAGGATGGACAGCCCCCCTGCGACCTTGGCCCCCAACGGGGGGGAAGCGCGCTCGTCCCATTGGGTGAGGCTCCGTTGCGTCGCCGCATGGAACACCAGCATGTTGAGTCCAGCGAGGGCCATTATTACGAACTTAAGGCGGAACGGGATGTTGTCGAAGTATTTCACGGCGGCCGACGAGAACATCAATCCTCCCGTGATGACGGCGACCACGAACCCGCCCCATGTCCAAGGAAGGATTTCCTTGGTCAGCCGGCTGACGGCACGCGTGCGCGAGGCGACGCCGAGCAGCCGGAGATCGACCATCGCGACGGTGCCGACGACAAAGGTGATGGCGAGCACGTGCACGCACTCGATCAACGGGAACGAGCGGCTGTCCTCCCGGATCGCCGTCGCGATGGACGTGCCCTGAAGAGCTTCGAGCAAGCTATGGACCGACATGGCGGGCCTTCTGTGATCGGCGGTGTCGTGGGGCTAACGGGCGGGATGGGATAGGACGGTGGCCAGTCATGGGTGGTCGGTGTAGGCAATCAGCCGCCCGGCGAACACGGTGCCAACGAACAGGGCCAGGGACACGAGGGCAAGCCCCTTGGCCGCACCTGACCGGACCCGCGACCCTTCCCAGAACGCGGGGTTGCGGCGCATGGTGGCTTGCAGCACGCCTGTGACGACCATCGCGCCCACCAGCAGGATCATCTTGTCGTAAAAGGTAGTGTTCTCCAACTCGCGCGAAGGCTCAGCTACGATGAGAACGAGGCCGGTCGCCAGGAAGACTGGCAGCGGCCACCAAATCCAGGGAAGCAGGCGCTTGGCCGTCACGGCGATGCTGTCGCCCCGGCCGGCGATGCCGAACATGCGCATGTCGAGCATGACCACCGAGCCGATGAGGACGGCGATGCAAGCGATGTGGACCGTCTGGACCGCGGGAATGATCCAGCCCGCGTCCTGGATGATGTTGCTGACCCGCGTGCTCGCGAGCCACTCGCAGAACTGATGAAGGGATGATGCTGCCATGTCGCGCGTCCGATGATGGGTGCCATGCTAGCGTGGGGCTGCGGTCGCCCCGCCCTCGGCACCGTCCGAGCAGCACGCGTGCGAGGGAAGGGCGGGGCACAGCCGGGCTGTGGGTGCGGTCGTCATCTGATTGCTACGCAAGGCCACCGCAAGCCAAGGCCTGATGAGTGGCATCTCCCGTGTTCCTCACCCTTGGATACTTCTTGTCGCCCGCGGTGACCCGCGATCTGTTCCCGATATATACCTAGGCATCGCGAGTCCAGCCTTAGCGGGTAAATATATTTTTTCAGCTGGTGCAGCAGAGGTATTGTGTGCTGAAAGCTCGTGTGCCGCTCTCGCAGCAGTCCCGGAAGGGGCAGTGCGGGAAGCGGTATGGCTGGATGGTCAGCATCGGTGGGGCCTGGTCGGTCGGCGGGGGCGCATGAGCGCCACGCAAGGCCGCGGAGTGGCTGGGGATACGATGAGCCGAATGCATCTCTATGTCTGGCACCGCTGCCCCGGATAGGTGATAGGAGTTGCTAGGAATGCGTCAGCGCTGGAGATTGCTCGTCATCCCGGTCGCCCTGCTTGTGGTGGCCTTGCTCGCCGTCCGGATTTCCAGCCGGCGCGAGGAAGCGGCGGTGCTGAGAGCCGATCCCGAGGAGATCCTGTCTCAGCCTGCACTGCGAAGGGTGGCGCTCGTGCACGGCAAGTCCGTGTATCAGGCCCAGTGCGCCAGTTGCCACGGCGCGAACGGTACCGGAGACCCTGTGCTGGGCGTGCCGGACCTGACCGCCGCCCGGCGCCTTTACGGCGAGGGGCGGGTGGCCGAGGTCGAAGACATCGCACGCTACGGCATCAGGTCCGCCGACAAGCGCGGATTGAACCTGGCGTCCATGCCGGCCTACGGCACCCCGCGCCCCTACAAAAACGAGCCGCTGCCGTCGCTGACCCCCGGCCAGATCGAGGACGTCACGCAGTACGTCCTTGCCCTCAGCGGCCGTGAAGCCAACCATGCCACGGCCACGCAGGGCAGCGTCCTCTACCACGGGTCCGCAGGGTGCTACGACTGCCACGGCAACAACGGCGAAGGCGACTCAGCCATCGGCGCGCCGTCGCTCACCGCCGGGCCGTGGGTCTTCGGCCTCGGCTCGCACGACGACATCTACAAGACCCTTGTAGCAGGGCGCGCGGGGGTCAGCCCGGCCTTCGGGAAGGTGCTGAGTGCCGCCGAGCTGCGAAGCGTGGCTGCATACGTCGCATCGCTCCGGAACACCACCAGCCAGCAGGCAGATGCACGATGAGCGAAGTCACGACCGACCAAGCCCGCCTTGCAAGCGTGCCCCACTCGAACATGTGGCGTCTGGATCAGGCCAGCGCGCGCCGCTCGCTGCTGCTTTGCGGCGCCGGCGCCGTCATTGGCCTCGCGATCGCGGGCTTCGGCCTGTTCACTGCCCAGGGAACGCGGACCTTCGCCGTTCCGCCGGAGGACGCGGCCCTCGTCAACAACGTGCCGATCCTCATGGCGGACCTCGTGGGCCAGCTCCGCGCATTGTACGACGTTTCGCTCGCGCAGGCGACGCCGGAGCAGAAGAAAAAGGTGCTGGGCGACATGATCCGCGAGGAGCTTTATGTCCAACGCGGCGTCGAGCTTGGCCTGCCTGGCGACGACACCGACGTGCGCCAGGCGCTGGTCGCCGGTGCTGAGGCGGCCGTGTCGCAGGACGCCATGACCGCCCGTCCCAGCGACGAGGAGTTGCGGGCCTGGTACGACGCGCACCAGGAAGCCTATGCCGGCGAAGGTCAGATGACGGTGCAGGATTTCGTGCTGCCGGGCGCCGACGTGGATGATGCGGCCAAGGCCGTCGCGGCGCTCCGCAGCGGCGCGTCGCCTGCTTCCCTGGTCCTCAAAAGCTCGGGCCGGGTCGCGGACGGGGCCGAGTTCTACTTCGCCGCCCGGCTCCACTTGGGCGACGCCCTGTTCGCGACGGCTCGCACCATGCACGACGGCGACGTGTCCGAACCGGTCGTCCAGCCCGACGGCATCCATGTGCTTGCCATGAAGCGAAACCAGCAGCCGCGGCCGGTCCGGTACGAGGACGCGCAGGACCGCGTGCTGCGCGACTTCCTGGCCGACAAAGTGGCCCGGTTGCAGGTGAGCAACGGGCGCTTCCTGCAAACGAGGGCCGACATCAAGATTGCCCCGGAGCTGCGCTGATGCGCCTCGTGCTCGTGGTGGCGGCGCTGCTGGCGTTGGCCGGCGTGGGGCCTGCGCTGGCCCACACGCGAAGCGAGTCCCATTCGAGCTGGCTGGTGGACGGGTCGTCGGTCCACCTCAACTTCTCGATGCCTGACCTGGAGGCGGCCCGGCTTTCCCCTGATGGAAGGCGGCCCAGCGACGCGCAAATCGTCGCCTACCTGCAGCCTCTCGTGGGCGCCACCGCGGGGGGCGCCGCCTGCACCCTGGCCGAGCCGGCGCACGCGGTGTCCGCGGCGTTCGGCTATCGCCGCTTCGAGTTCCTGTTCCAGTGCCCGTCGCCCGACGAGGTCGTGCTGCGGTCGTCCGCCTTCTTCGACCTCGTGCCCACGCACGTGAACCTGGCGCAGGTGCAGACCGGCGCCGGCACCTTCGTCGAGAACGTCCTCACCACTGATAATCGCGAAATCATGATGGCGGGAGAGGACGGCAAGGGGCTGGAGAGTGCGGGCTTCTTTACCTTTGTGCAGATGGGCGTCATGCACATCTTCACCGGGCTGGACCACCAGTCGTTCCTGCTGGGGATGGTGCTGATCTCGCGGCGCTTCCGCGACCTCACCTTCGTGGTGACCGGTTTCACCCTGGGCCACAGCCTCACCCTGGCGCTCGCCTTCACGGGTGTGCTCCGCCCACATGCGGAGTATATCAACGCCCTGATCGCCCTCACCATCGCCTTGATCGCGATTGAAAATGTTTCGGTGGCCACGCGCCGGCCGGGACTGCTGGCGCTCTCGACGGGCGGCATGTTGGTGGGGCTGGCGGTGCTGCGGCTGTTCGGGGTCGGCCTGCTGCCCCCCTTGCTGCTGCTGGGCGCCGGCATCTTCGCCGCGAACTACCTCATGGTCTCGGGCCATATCCGCGATGCGGCCCGGCTCCGCCTCGTCGTGACACTCGTTTTCGGACTGATCCACGGTTTCGGCTTCGCGGCCGACCTGCTCAGCGAGCCAATCCCGCCGGGTCGGCTGCTGGAGCTGCTGGCCGGGTTCAACATCGGGGTAGAGATCGGTCAGCTTTCCATTGTGGCCCTGCTGACGTCCGCAGTGTTCGTGCTGGGCCGGCTTAGGCTGACGCTGCCGCGGCCCATCGTGGTGGACGTGACAGCGGCAGGCCTAGTAGCCGTTGGGATGTACTGGTTCGTGAGCCGGAGCTTCGCTTAGCGCAAGCGCTCGTAGCCATAAGCCATGCGCCCGGGCCGCCCAGTAACCGCTGCCAAGCCGCCCTGGTGCACCAAATCCTTATCCGCCCCACAGTCAGGTTTGGGCGTTGCAGCCAGACCAGCTGCAGCCAACCAGGTGGGCTGACGCAACCGTGCCAAGCTGCTCCCGCTTCGGGTCCATTCAAAGGAATATGACTGTGTTCAGCAGGATGTTGAGCGCGCTGCCCGTACTTCAGGTGTAGGTGACCGCGGTCGGATGGTCGGTATAGCTCACGCCGACGTTGACGTTGACGCCTGGCAGCGCCAACGCGCCGTATGACGCCGTGTAGGTGGAGACGCCGTCATGCGCGAGCAGTCCACGGCCGCGCGCGACAGAAACCGCCGCTCCGTTGAACTGGCTGTGGTTTGCGACCAAGCTGACCAGGTCATTCGGACGGCCTGGGATTAGCCCGAAGCCATACACGCGTCCCTCGTAGTACGTGGAGAACGTGTTGAAGTACGACGGCGCGTGTTCAAAGGTGAACCCGGCGTAGATGCCCTGCCGCGCCGAGCCGAACCCGGCATTCGGCGCCGTCTGCACGAGTTGCCGATCGGCAAGGAAGTATATGCCGTAGTTGGGTTGCTGGCGGTGCAGCGTATTGGCGAGCTCCCTGTACCGGCTCGTAGTGAAGCTCGCGGCGCCGCGGATCCACATCTGCATCTGGCCCGGCGACGGGTCGGTCCGATAGCCGACCTCGTCGAGCACCAACACGCCCGCATTGCTCACCTTGAGGTTGGTCGAAGTCGGATTGTTAAGACGCTCGCCAATGGATCCATCGGGGCTGATCGCGCGCTGCACGGTGCCCTTTGTGTAGAACTTGTTTGGCAAGTTCACCCTAACGTTCACGCCGTAGGTAGAGAAACCGCTGGAATTGAGTCCGTTTTCAACTGGAATGCTGGCATTTGGCCCGAACACGCCATTCGATAGGCTGCCGCCGACCTGCGCGCCGAGGAATTCCACCGAGTTCTGGAGCAAGCCGATTTTGATCTCGACCTTCTTATTAAAGAATGTTTGATAATAACTTGCTGCTGCAAGATACAAACCATCGGGCCCGGCGGGATTCCAGTTCGTCGAGACTGACGACACATCGAACTCGAGCTGGCCATCGGGGATCCCATAGCGCTGGAGATCGTATATCGCATACAACTGGCTTTGGGTCAGGTAGGTCGGCAACTGGCCGTTATAGAGTTGGTTATCCCGGCTGTGCTTACTGAATCTGTTGCCGGGCGACGCGGCAGTCCAGAAGCCGCAAGACCGGAACCGCCGCCCGTACACGCCTGGATTGCCGCGCCGAACCTGGCTCGCAATGACAGCGTTTGAATGGCTGCGGCAGCGTAAAGGTCAGAGCATAGGGCGGCTGGTATAACATACGAGGCCGTGTTGGCTTCCGAGGTGCTGGGTCTGGGCCATGCGACCAAGGCGGAAGAGAGAGCGCCGGACAGGAACGGGCTTTGTCGTCCAGCTCCGCCAAGGCCAGCCTACGGCTGTCTCGAACTCAGATAGACTCTGGCGGGAGGCCACCACCGAGAAGCCCGGAGGAGGGAGAGTGCTCGGCCATCTTTCCTCGAAGAGTGCCGGCGAGCATCGTGTCCCCCATGCTCCCGCCCTCGGCTGCCTTGACGATCCGTGCCGTCGTCTCGCGGAAGTGCTTGACCGTCAACTCGACCAACCCATCGGCATTCCGGTCAAGGGCGGCATCTGCAAGCGCCTGGTGCTCGCCCTGCCTGTCCCGCTCGGTTGCGCCGAGGGTTGGGAACGCGAGGCTGCGGTAGCGCTCCGACTGTTCATAAAGCTGGGCATGGAGGTCCAGCAACCGGGGGCTTCCACAGGCGCTCACAAGGGCAGTGTGGAACGTCCGGTGTCGCTCGACCCAATCGCGGTTGAGCGACCGGTCGGCAGACGTCAGGATTTTCGTCCTACGCAGGCGGTGCGCCGCGGCCAGGACCGATCCTTCCCAGCCGACCTCGCCGCACAGGACGGAGCGGCGCAAGGCGATAGCTTCGATCTCGCAGCGGAGATCGGTGAGGTCCTCCAAGTCCTCGATGGAAAGCGGCGCCACCACGAAGCCCTTCTGGTCGCGGAAGACCACGAGCTGCTCGGGCACCAGCCGGGACAAGGCTTCCCGGATCGCTCCGGGGCTCACCTCGAGAGCGCAGGCGATTTCAGCGATCTTGAGGCGCTCGCCGGGCTGGAGGCAGCCGGCCAAGATATCCCCACGCAGCCGCGCATAGGCCGCGCTGGTTTGACTCCGCGGTACGTCGGGATCAGGGCTCAACCTCTCGCTCCTAGTCGGCGGAAAATATATGTTGCCACTCAAAATGCAATCCGGCAAGCAGCCCTGAATGGATCGCCCCGCAGACGGCCGCGCCGGCAAAGGAATGCGCATGGCCGAGCTCGCAACGGTGGAGTTGAATGGCCTTCTGGATGACCAGAAGCTGCGCGCGCCGGCGATCATTTTCGTCGCCGTCGCGATCCTTGCCCTGGTCAGCGACGGCTACGACCTTTCGGCGATGGGCTACGTCGCCCCCGAACTGGTGAAATCGTGGCACGTCGCACAGCCTGACCTCGTGCCGGTGTTCTCCGCCGGGATCATCGGCCTGCTCGTGGGCGCTCCTCCTCGGCTTCTCCGGCGACCGCTTCGGCCGCAAGAGGGCGATCCTGCTGGGCCTTTGCGCCATCGGCACCATGACGCTCGCCTCCGCGCTCGCCCGCTCGCTGCCCCAACTCGTCATCTTGCGTTTCCTGACCGGGATCGGGCTTGGCGGCTTGAACGCCAACATCATCGCGCTTGCCGCCGAGATCGCGCCGCGGCGGATGCGCGGTGCGGTCCTCGTGCTGGTGTCGTTCGGCATGCCGGCGGGCTTTGCGCTGTCGGGACTGGCCGCGGCGGGCCTGCTGCAGCCGTTCGGCTGGCCGGCCCTTTTCCTGGTGGGCGGCGTGCCGCCGCTCGTGATCGCAGCGGCCGGCGCCTTTCTTCTGCCTGAGTCGATCAAGTTCCTCGCCGGCCGTGGCGGGCGGGAGGAGGAGGTGAGGCGGATTGCACGTGCGATCCGTCCCGAGCTTGCCATCGGCCCGTCAACCCGGTTCGTCACCGCGGAGCCGCACGTGGCGAGCGGCTCCCTCCGCGGCTTGTTCGCCGGCGGGCTTGGCACCATCACGCCGTTGCTCTGGGTTGCGTTCGCGGCCAACCAGATGGCGAACTTCTTCGTCCTGACCTGGCTTCCGACGCTACTGCAGTCGATGGGGGCCAGCACCGCCCAGGCCGGGGTGAACTCGTCCCTGTTCTCGTTCGGTGGCCTCGCCGGCGGGGCAGTGCTGCTGCTGCTCATGGACCGGCTCGGCGTCGTCCCGATGACGGTCCTGTTCCTTGCCGGTGCGCCGCTTGTTGCCGCCATTGGGCTGCCGGACCTGTCGGCCACGCAGCACGCCCTGGTCATCGCGGGCGCCGGATTCTGCATCACCGGCATCAATTTCAGCATGAACGCCGCAGTCGGCATGATCTACCCGACGCCGGTCCGCTCCGTCGGTGTCGGCTGGGCGAACGCGGCAGGGCGCGCGGGCGCGTTCGCAGCGCCCATGGTCGGCGGGACGCTGCTGGCGTGGCATGTGTCAACGCAGGAGCTGCTGCTGGCGCCGGCAGCCGTGCTCGGCAGCGGCGCGCTGTGCTGCGGCGTGCTTGCCGTGCTTTGCATCCGCCGCTACGGCGGCACCCAGCTTGGCGAGGCCGCCGTGCCGCCGGCGGTCCTGCCGCGGCGGGGCGGCCTCTCCGGTCCGGCCGACGCCGCGGCTGCACCAGCGGACAGGCTTGTTCCGCGATAGGCGTCGGTTGCCTGCCTTGCCTGGGCAGCACTGCTCATTGCCGCCAAGCAGCGCAGGCATCGACCGCTACCGGCGTGATGGACGGTACAGGGCGGATGAGCTACTTGGATACAATGCCCCGAACCATCCCGGTCAGCTTCAGCCGCACCCAAGACGTTTATGAACGTCTGCGGGCCGAGTTGCTGAATGGACGTGCGGAGCCTGCCACGCGGCTCAAGATCAACGATCTTTGCCGCGCGCACGGCGTGAGCCTGAGCGCCGTCCGCGAGGCTTTGTCGCGGCTCACCTCCGAAGGCCTGGTCATCGCCGAGCCGCAACGCGGTTTCAGCGTCGCCCCGGTTTCAGCAGCCGAGCTGACCGACCTTACCCAGGTCCGCACACAGATCGAATGCTCTTGCCTCGAGCGTGCCATCGCCGTTGGCGACGTAGACTGGGAGGCGCAGATCGTTGCTGCGTTCCATCACCTTTCCCGCACCCCCGAGCGCGACGCGAACGACCCGCAGCGCATGAGCGACGCACGCTCCGCCGCGCACGCGACCTTCCACGACGCTCTGGCCAGTGGTTGCGACAGCCCGTGGCTGCTCCGGCTCCGGGGAGCGCTTTATGTCCAGAGCGAGCGCTACCGCCGCCTTTCGGTCTCCGTCAAGGGGATCGCCCGCGATCTGAACCGCGAACACCAGGACATCATGGAGGCGACCCTGGCCCGCGACGCCAAGCGCGCCTGCCGCCTCATGACGAAGCACCTCGAACTCACCAAAAAGATGCTGCTGTCGCAGGCGCACCTGGCCGTCCCGGTCTTGGCGCCGGACCGACGTGCCTCTCCTCCGGCCCGCTTCGTCAAAGGCAAGACACGGACTCAGCCGGCACCGAAGGCGCAAGCCAGCGGTGAGCGCGGTGGTGGCCCGGCACGCTCCCCGTGACGTGCGGGCGCCTAGCGGAAACAGCCAGCCGGGCACGGGGTGCCGCGGCTCAGGGCTGAGGGGCCACCAGCCCCGGGGCTGTCGCGGCTGGAAACTCGGCCGGGGCGGAACGGCTGGTAGCTTGCTCGGGAGCCGTCGCTCTGCGCGCCGATGCGTTCCTGGGTGGTGGCGGTAAAATAGAAGTGGCGGGATGATATCTATTTTGGCCGTGCAATTCTTTCCGCTTGACTGATGCTTGCGGCATGGACAGTGTCCGGTCGAAAAGCTCGCCCTGTCATGCAGGGCGCAACAAGCATCAGCGCTCAGACCGAACGGTCCCGGTCGCCTGAAGGAGGCTCGAAGTGAACCACCAAGCTCAGCTCTCGGCGTTGCCGAACGACCTCGTCGAGCAGCGGGAAGCGTTCTACGAGGAAATCCATGGCCAAGGCATGGAGGCGCTCTGGCGCGTGCTGGCGACGGCGACCCAGCACGAGCCACGGGTGCAGAGCGTCCCCTACATCTGGCGCTGGAAGGACGTGCGCGCCAAGATCATGCGGGCGAGCGACCTGGTGACGCCGCAGGAGGCCGAGCGCCGGGTTCTCATGCTCATCAACCCGGCCTTCGAGGCGAAGACGGCCCGGACCGTCGGCACCATCTTCGGCGGCATCCAGTTGATCATGCCGGGCGAGATCGCCGACAGCCACCGGCACACGCCCAACGCGCAGCGCTTCATCATCGAGGGCAACGGCGGCTACACGGCGGTCGAGGGCGAGCGGACCTACATGTCCAAGGGCGACTTCGTCATGACGCCGACCTGGTGCTGGCACGACCACGGCAACGAGTCCGATGGGCCGATGATCTGGCTGGACGGTCTGGACCTGCCCTTCGTCAACATCCTCGATGCCAACTTCTTCGAGGACTACGAGGAAGGCAACAGCCACACGCAGCCCATCCTCCGCGCGCCCGAGAATGCCTCTCACCGTTGGGGGAGGAACCTGCGGCCGACGTGGCAGACGCCCCGCAATCCTGCGGTTTCGCCAATCCTGAACTATCGTTGGACCGACTGCCGGGCCACCCTGCATGAGTTGCGGGACGAGCCGGGCAGCCCGCACGACGGGGTGATCCTGCAATACGTCAATCCGGTCACCGGCGGGCCTACGCTGCCGACGATCTCGGCCTTCCTGCAGCTGCTGCGCAAGGGCGAGCACACGCAGCCCCACCGCCATACGTCGAGCACGATCTACCACGTGGCCGAGGGCGGCGGCCGCAGTGTGATCGGCGGGACCGAGTACAAGTGGGAGGAAGGCGATACGTTCGTCGTCCCATCTTGGGTCATGCACGAGCACGAGGCGGACGGCGACGACGCCGTGCTGTTCTCCTACAGCGACCGGCCTGTCATCGACGCCTTCGGACTCTACCGCGAGGCGGCAGGTCCGGCCACGAGGCAGGGCTGAGCCTGTCTGGAACCCGGTCGTAGTCCAGCCGGCCGGCGCTGTCCGCCTCTCCCACAGCAGCGAAAGGCGAGGGTAGCCAGGTGGCACCTGCGGCGCCTGACCACGTCCCTGCAACAGCCGGCGCGGCCGGAGCCACGCCGTGCAATTCCAAGTTCGCGCCAGCCAAATGCAGAGAGGAAAGCTTGACCGAACCCACCATGCAGCCGCTGCCCGGCGACCCGAGCGGCGACTTGTTCTGGCCGGACGTCCTGGCCTGCGAACGCACCGTGCTGCGTTTCACCGCCGCCTTCGATGCGTCCGACCTGGACGGGATGCTGGCCGAGTTTGCGCCTGACGGAGTTTGGCAGCGCCAGGAAGGCGCGGTTCGGGGCCACGACGGACTTCGTGCCCTGATGGCTGCGAGGTCGCCGAGCCTGCTTGTCCGCCACGTTATAACCAACATGCGCGTCGCGCTGGTCCGCCCCGGGTTCGCCACGTGTACGTCGTACGTGACGGTTTACCGGCACGATCATGGGGGGCCGAAGCCAGTCCTTCTCGGGCAGCCGACGCTTGTGGGCATCTACCACGACGGGTTGCACAAAACGGAGCGGACCTGGTTGCTGTCCGGCCGAAGCGTGTCGATTGATCTTAAGCAAGTTTAACGGAGAGAGTGCCGATGCGCTTAGCCTGTTTTGAAATCGAGGGACGCCGGCGCTTAGGGTCGGTGACCGGCGATATGGTGACCGACCTTGGCGCGGCTGACGGGGGCGGCTTCCAAAACCTGCTGCTGGGCAGTCCAATTGGACCATCGGCGCCTGCCGGCAGCGCAGCGTCCTTGCCGCTGTCGAGCGTGACGCTCCTGCCACCACTCGTCAGCCCGGCCACCAAGGTCCTGGCGCTGGGCTGGGCCTACAAGTCCCACCAGGATGAGACGGGACACAGGGCCGACCCATTCCCCTTCTTCTTCCTGAAGCACGCCCAAAGCCTCGTCGGCCACCGGCAACCGATCATCCGGCCGTCGGTGTCGGAGTCCTATGACTTCGAGGGCGAGTTCGTCGTGGTCATCGGCAAGCCGGGCCGCCACATTCCCGAAAGCCAAGCCATGGAGCACGTGGCCGGCTACTCGATCTTGATGGACGGCTCCGTCCGCGATTGGCAGAAGCACAGCGTCACCGCGGGAAAGAACTTCGACCGCTCATCCTCGTTCGGCCCCTGGATCGTCACGCGGGACGAGATCGCCGACCCGCACGCCCTCAGCCTGACAACCCGCCTGAACGGTGACTGTTGAATTTCACTGAGACCTGACCCGGTGTTTTCATCGAGAAGTGACCCGGTCCAAGGATATCTCCCGTGTGCTGCGGGTGTGGGTCAAGGGGGTGTTTTGGTTCTCCTGCTGTTAGGTTCGG
>JAABUV010002208.1_pt1 | contig 26818 bp, 19 predicted proteins | sample 5559971 | NCBI WGS metagenome assembly JAABUV01 (sample SAMN10711881, study PRJNA513362) | rock metagenome | isolation source: Antarctica rocks | place: Antarctica: Victoria Land, Knobhead nord | collected 2015-12-19
TGACCTTCCCCACCTTCAGTGGGCGCTGACTTGGGGAAGTTTCCGACTCTCTTCGTACTGTACGGGAGACAGGTAGCCCAGCGTCGAGTGGAGCCGCTGGCGATTGTAGAACACCTCGATGTACTCGAACAGCGAACGCTTGGCCTGATCCCTGGTGGCATACCTCTCGCGATGCACCAGCTCCTGCTTCAGCGTCCCGAAGAAGCTCTCCATCACCGCGTTGTCCCAGCAGTTCCCCTTGCGGCTCATGCTCACCTCCAGCCCGTTGGACCGGAGCAGCTCCTGGTAGTCATCGCAAGCATACTGCACGCCGCGATCGCTGTGGTGCAACACCGACTCGGACGGCCGGCGATGCTCCAGGGCATTGCTCAAGGCCCGCACGACCAGATCGGCCCGGAGGTGGTCGGCCATCGCCCAGCCGACCACCTTGCGGCTGCCCAGGTCGAGCACCGCGGCCAGGTACAGCCAACCCTCGCCGGTGGCGATGTAGGTGATGTCGCCGACCCAGACCTGATCGGTCGGGCCGGGCTCGAACTGGCGATCCAGCGTGTTCTCGGCGATGGCGTGGCCATGGCGCGAGTCGGTGGTCCGGACCACGAACCGTCGGGCGGTGACGGACCGCACGCCGTCGCGACGCATCAACTTGGCCACGGTGTTCTCGCAGCAGGCGACCCCCTTGGCCCGCAGGGCCCGGAAGACCCGCGGCGAGCCGTAGGTCTGTCGGCTCTCGCGGTGGACCTGACGGATCTGCTGGATGATCTCGGCCTGATGGACGGCTCGTGGGCTCTCGGGGCGGGCAAGCCAGGCGTGATAGCCGGCCCGAGAAACCTCCAGGACATGGCACATCAGCGTCACCGGGAACTCGTCGCGGTGGTCGCGGATGAAGGCGAATCTCAGGCCTGCTCCCTGGCGAAGAAGGCCGTCGCTTTTTTTAGGATTTCACGCTCCATCAGCAGCCGCTTGTTCTCCTGGCGGAGCCGGTCGTTCTCCTGGCGGAGGTCGGCCTGGCCCGCGAGGGCCTGGGGTCGGGCGGCGGCTGGAGTACCGAAGCGTCGGACCCAATACTGGATGGTGCTGGGAGCGACGCCGAGGCTGGTGGCGGCGTCCTTGAGGCCGCGGCCCTGCTCGGTGACGAGCTTGGCGGCGGACACCTTGAAGTCGAGCGAATACGTGCGACGGGCCATGAGGGATCTCCTTGGACCGGCCATTATGACAGCCGGTCGGGTGGAGCGCCTACTCTCGCTGGGGAAGGTCAGGCTACCATCGTGACTGGTGCCATCCTGCTGACCGTCGCCGCGGCTTTGGGCCTGGCGATCCAGTGGTTGATCTCCTGGTACACTCGCGGGAAGATCTACCGGCGGAGCGATTAGCAGGAACCTCCACCGCTTGCGGTTCGCCTTGCGGGGCATGATGGTCGAGGGCAGGGCGGTTGCGCCAGGGAGGAATCCGGGTCAATTCTTTTTCCCTGGCTTCGGCCTCCGTCGCTCGTTGAGGGAAGAAGCGGTTCCTTCAGATCATCGGGGGTAGAGCGGCGAGCTTACTGGTCTTTCCCGTTCCAAAAGTGTGTTCAATCCACCCACACCGAGCTGAATATAACGGGGAGATCGCGACACCGCGTCCTTCTCCGGGATGCGAAGACCGCCGCGACCGGATCGGGTGGCGACTGTGATGATGTCCCGCACATCCTCCCTGGTGGATTCGTCCCGTCCAGGGCCCTCGAAGGCAGGTGAACTCGCATTTCCGGGTCGGGGAGCCGTCGCGGCGATCGTGCGGCGGGGGGATGGCTTCGTCTCGCGGGGCGACCTTCCGCCGACTCGGGTTCGTTCGGTCGAGAGGACCGAAGTCGTTGGGTTCGTTCGGCCGGGGCACAGGGCGGGGGGCTTGGGTTCGTTCCGCCACGATCGTCTCGGGGTTCTTGGGTTCGTTCGGGAAGTCGGCAGGACCCCGGCTCGGGGGGCGCGGGTCTTGGGTTCGTTCGGTCGCGTCGGCGGCTCGCCGAGTCGGCTGGGTTGGTTTGGCCGGCTACGCTTGAGTCCGGTTGGGTTCGTCTGGTCGATGGGCTTCGGGGTCGATTGGGTTCGTTTGGCCGGACCGGGGGGGTCTGTCTTGGGTTTGTTTGGTCGGCTTCCCTCGGCATCGAGTGGGATGGGGTGAACCGGCCCGAATCTTCGGTATGAAGTTTTTGACGAAAGGCGATACGGTCCGGTAGAATGGACCCCCGGACGACGGCCGTGACGCCGGACTCTGGAACGCGAGGTCAGGACCGATGCACATCCCCGACGCCGTGCTCGACCCGAGGGTGGCCGCCGCGACCGGCCTGATCGCGGCGGGGGGGCTGGCTTACGGGACCCGTCGGCTCCGGGGGCATCTGGGCGACCGGACCACGGTCCTGATGGGCTCGATGGCGGCGTTCGTCTTCGCGGCGCAGATGGTGAATTTCCCGCTCTACCCGTCGCCGGTCTCGGGCCACCTGCTGGGCGGGGTTTTGGCGGCGGTCCTGCTGGGGCCCTGGGCGGGGGCGGCCGTGATCGGGGCGGTGCTCCTGGTCCAGTGCTTCCTCTTCGGCGACGGCGGGGTCACGGCGCTGGGGGCGAACTTCGTCAACATGGGGCTGATCGGCTCGGTCGGGGGGTATGCGATCTACGCGCCGATCCGGCGGGTCATCGGTGGGCATCGGGGGATCCTCCTGGGGTCGATGGTCGCCGCCTGGTTCTCGGTGATCCTGGCCTCGGGCGCCTTCGCGGTGGAGCTGGCGGGCTCGGGGCGGGGGTTCCGGTTCCTCGACATCCTGGGGTGGATGGCGCTGGTCCACTCGGCGATCGGCCTGGGCGAGGCGATGATTACCGGGTTGGTCGTCCGGTTCCTGCTGCTGAGCCGGCCCGACCTGATCGAGGATGCGGGCGACCCGGACGACTCGGCCGCCGCCCGGTGGGGGCGGCTGGCGCTGGGGGGGCTGGGGATCGCGGTGGCCGTGGCGATCTTCCTGGCGCCGCTGGCCTCGGAGCACCCCGGCGGCCTGGAGTTCGTGGTCGGGCGGAAGCTGGGGATCGTCGTGGAGGGGGGTGGTTGTCTCCCGGCGCCGATCCCGGACTACGCGATGCCGGGCCTGGCGAAGTCCAAGGCGGCGGCGACGGCGGCGGCGGGCGTGGTGGGGACGCTGGTCGTCTTCGGGGCCGGGCTGGTCCTGGCCCGGGCCCTGGCCGGGGGGAATCTGGTGGCCGGCCGGATCGGCGAGGGGGTCCCCGCCGATGCGGCTTGACGGCCCGGAACGATACAGCGAACGAGGCTCCGGCCCGCTCCACCGGCTTGGGGCCCGGACCAAGCTGGTGGCGGCGCTGAGCTTCGTCGTCGGGGTGGTCCTGACGCCGCCCGGGGCCTGGCGGGCCCTGGCCGCGGAGGGGTTGACATTGGCCCTGGCGATCGGCCTGTCGGGGGTCCCGCCCCGCGAGTTGATCCGCCGGTGGCTGGGGTTCCTGGCGCTGGTGGGGTTCCTGGCGGCGATGGTCGCGCCGGGGCACCCGGACCGGCCGGGCCTGGGGCTGGTGGGGGTGGCCTCGGCGATCGTGGCCAAGAACAGCCTGGCGTTCCTGGCGATGGCGACCCTGGTCCACGTCACGCCGTTCCGGGCCCTCCTGGCGGCGATGGGGCGGCTGGGGCTCCCGCCGGTGATGGTCTCCACCTTGCAGTTCATGGAGCGTCAGGTCCACATCCTCTCCGACGAGCTGGGCCGGATGGTCCAGGCCCGGCGGTCCCGGAGCTTCCGGCGGGCCGGCCGGCTCGACTTCGGGATGCTCGCCGGGCTGATCGGGATGCTGTTCCTCCGCTCGTTCGAGCGCGGCGAGCGGGTCCACGCGGCGATGCTGGCCCGGGGCTGGGACGGGAGCATCCGGACCCTCGACGGGGCCGACGACCGATGACCGGGGACGGGCCCGATCCGGCCTCTCCGTCGCCCCCCCGGGACGCCCGGGACGTCCCGGTCGCCGAGCCGGCGGTGAGGGTCCGGGGGCTGAGCTATCGCTACCCCGACGGCCGGCCGGCCCTCCGAGGGGTCGACCTGACGATCATGCCGGGCGAGTCGATCGCGCTGGTCGGCCCCAACGGTGCGGGCAAGAGCACGTTCCTGCTCCACCTCAACGGGATTCTCCCCGGGACCGGGCGGGGCTCTCGGGCGATCCACGCCCACGGCTCGGGGGGCCCCGGGGCCTCCGGAAAGGCCGAGCCGGCGGTCTGGATCGACGGTCTGGAGGTCAACGCCCGGAACGCCCCGGAGGTCCGGCGGCGGGTCGGCCTGGTGTTCCAGGACCCCGATGACCAGCTCTTCGCGACCTCGGTGATCGAGGACGTGGCATTCGGCCCGCTGAACCTGGGCAAGGGGAAGGCCGAGGCCCGCCGGCTGGCGATGGAGTCCCTGGCTCGGGTGGACCTGGTCGACGCGGCGGACCGGCCGCCGCACCACCTGAGCTTCGGCGAGCGGAAGCGGGCCTGCCTGGCGGGCGTCCTGGCGTGCGAGCCGACCGTCCTGGTCCTCGACGAGCCGACGGCCAACCTCGACCCCCGGGGGCGTCGGCGGTTCCTCGCCCTGATCCGGTCGCTGCCGGCGACCAAGCTGATCGCCACCCACGACCTGGAAATGGCGCTGGAACTCTGCAACCGGACGGTCCTGCTCGATGCCGGCCGGGTGGTGGCCAACGGCCTGACCCGGAACGTCCTGGGCGACCCGACGCTGCTGGAGGCGCACGGCCTGGAGATGCCGCTGAGCCTGAAGATCGGCCGCCCTTCCTGATCGATGGACGCCGGCCATCGCCAGGACCGCGGTGGATCCCTGGTCCTCCGCGGAAGCGTCACGGAATTCGCGCTATGTTAGACCTGTCACCTGTCTTGAAAAAAGATTCGATAATATTGCACCGTTCCCCCTTGAAATGTCTTTTCTGGTCGGGATAATGACCTACGCTCCCCTCAGCGAGCCGGGTTTTTCGGACGTTAGGCCCTCCCCCCGGGCCAGCAGTGCGTCCTCCCGGTTCGCGCCTCCGCTTTCATCAACTTGATATCACCAGTGCCTGGCCCTCCCCGGGTTCGGTCCGGAGTCTGCACCTGATGCGACGTCCCGTCAGCACACGGCCGAAGAAGTCCGCGCGCCCCGCCTTGCTTCGCGTCGAATCCCTGGAGGCCCGCCAGCTCCTGACACTCGACCTCACCTCGCCAGCCCAGTCGATGCTGACCGGCGCGATCGCCGACGTCTCGGCCGCGCGGCCCGGGGCAATCGCCCGACCGGTCGCGACCCCCTTCGCCGCCACCTCGGCGATCACGCCGGCCGCCGGCGCGACGGCCTCGGCCCCCTATACCCCGGCCCAGATCCGCCACGCCTATGGGTTCGACCAGCTGAGCTACGACGGGACCGGGCAGACGATCGCCATCGTCGACGCCTACGACGACCCGACGATCGAGGCGGACCTGAAGGCCTTCGACGCCAAGTTCGGGCTGCCCGACCCGACGTTCACCAAGGCGACGCCGCAGGGGACGCCCGCGTTCAATGCGGGCTGGGCGACCGAGATCGCCCTCGACGTGGAGTGGGCCCACGCCATCGCCCCGAGGGCGTCGATCCTGCTGGTCGAGGCCACCAGCCCCACCGACACCGGGCTATTCGGGGCCGTGGATTACGCGGTGCAGCAGGGGGCCAAGCAGGTCTCGATGAGCTGGGGCGGGGGCGAATACTCCAACGTCTCGGAGATCGACACCCACTTCAATCAACCGGGCGTCACGTTCCTGGCCTCGGCCGGCGACAGCGGGGCCCAGGTGGAACTCCCCGCGGTCTCGCCCTATGTCACGGGCGTCGGCGGGACCACGATGCCGCTGGACTCGGCGGGCAACCGGGTGTCGGAGACGGTCTGGTCCGGCTCCGGCGGCGGGATCTCGACCCAGGTGGCCCGGCCGTCGTATCAGGCGGGTTTCGTGAGCGGGTCCTACCGTGGCGTGCCCGACGTGTCCTACGACGCCGACCCCGGCACCGGCGTCTTCGTGGACGACAACGGGAACTGGTACGGGGTCGGCGGGACCAGCATCGGGGCCCCCCAGTGGGCCGGGCTGATCGCCCTGGCCAACCAGGGCCGCGCCACGGCCGGCCTCCCGTCGCTCGGGACCGGCCAGGCGATGGGGACCAACTCGGTCCTCTACGGCCTGGCCGGAGGGTCGAGCTACACCAATCCCAACGGCGACTTCCTCGACATCACCTCGGGCAGCAACGGCAACTCCGCCACCAACGGCTACGACCCGGTCACCGGCCTGGGTAGCCCCGTCGCCAACAAGCTCGTCCCCAACCTGGTGGGCCCGGTCTCGGCCCCGGCCCCGCCGCCGCCGACCACGGGCCCGGCGGTGGGCGACTCGGGCTTCGAGTCGGTCAAGCCGGGCGACAATGGCGCCACCTACGACCCCTCGGGCTCGGCCTGGTCCTTCCTGGGCAACTCGGGCATCTCCAACGCCCACTCCGGCTTCACCTGGGGCAACTCGGCGGCGCCGGAGGGGACGCAGGTCGCCTTCTTGCAGGGGTCCGGCCAGATCACGCAGTCGGTCTCCGGCTGGGCCGCGGGGACCTATCAGGTGAGCTTCGAGGCGGCGCAGCGTGGCAACAACGGCGGCTCGAACCAGGACTTCGCGGTGCTGGTCGACGGGGCGGTGGTGAGCACCTTCCGGCCGACCGGGAAGCCGTACCAGTCGTACACGACGGCGAGCTTCACGGTGACCGCCGGGGCGCACACGATCGCCTTCCAGGGTCTGAACAGCGTCGGGGGCGACAACACCGCCTTCCTTGACCAGGTGAGCATCGCCTCGGCATGAGTTCATGGACCGGCGAGGGCCGCCCGGGGAGGGCGGCCCTCGCCCGGTCTTCCGCTCGAGGTCTCGCCAGGGCCGTCCCGGTCACCGGGGGGCCGTCCCCTCCTCGATCCGGGTCCGGCCGGCGGGGAGGTCCCGCCAGGTCTCGACGCGACCCGAGGGCCAGGAGACTTCCAGCCGGTCGACCCGGGCGGCGTCCCCCAGGCCCAGGTAGATCCGACGATCCGAGGCGGACAGGTAGCCGCCGCCCCCGGGGAGAATCCGGGCCTGCGTCCGGCCCCCGGCGGTGGCGCGGAGTTTGGCGCCGACGGCCGGACACGACGAGGGGGGCCGGCCGACGAGGTCGAGCGTGATCGAGCGGCCCCCGGGGGTGAGATTCCGGAGGACAGCCGCGGGGGCGTCCAGCGCGTTGACGACGGCGTCAACCCGGCCGTCGTCGTCGAGGTCCCCCGCGGCGACGCCCCGACCCAGGATCGGGCGGGCGAACCAGGGGCCGGCGGAGGGGGCGACGTCGGCGAGCCGGCCGCCGAGGTTCCGGAGCAGGGTCGGCCGCATCGCCAACGGCTGGCCGAGCCGGGCCCGGTCGAGGACATGCCCGTTGGCCTGGAGCAGGTCGAGCCGGCCGTCGGAGTCGAAGTCGGCCAGGATCACGCCGAAGCCCAGCACCGATCGGGTCGGGGCCAGGCCGAGGGCGTCGGATTGGTCGGCGAAAAGGCCGCCGCCGAGCGACCGGAAGCCGATCGTCGACCGGCCCAGGAAGTTGCTCACCAGGAGGTCGACGAGGCCGTCGCCGTCGACGTCGCCGGCCGCCACGCCCATCCCGGCCGGGGCGTCCCCCCGGCCGTCGAGCCCGACTCCCGAGGCGATCCCCACCTCCTCGAACCGGAGGCCGCCCCGGTTCTCGAACAGCCAGGAGGGCGTCCCGTCATTAACCACGTAGATGTCCGGGGCGGGGCTCCCCGCCAGGTCGGCCACGACCACGCCCAGCCCCCGGCCGCCGGGCCGGTCGATCCCCGAGGCTGACGAGACGTCGGTGAACCGGCCCTCGCCGTCGTTCCGGTAGAGCCGGTCGGGCTGGGCGGCGAACCCTTCGGGGCCGCAGAAGTCCCGCCCGCCGTCGGGCCCGGCGCAGAACGGGGCGGCTCCGGGGTCGTAATCGAGGTAGGTGGCGACGTAGAGGTCGAGGTCGCCGTCGCCGTCGAGGTCGGCGAACGCGGCCGAGGTCCCCCAGAGATCCGAGGCGACCCCGGCCCCGACCGTGACGTCCTCGAACCGCCCGCCCCCCGCGTTCCGGTAGAGCCGCTGGTCGCGCCAGCCGGTGACGAAGAGGTCGTCGCGGCCGTCACCGTCGAAGTCGCCCACCGCGGCGCCCATGGCGTAGCTCGGGCCCGGGGCTCCCGAGCGGTCGGTCGCGTCGGTGAACCGCCAGTTCCCCTCATTCCGGTAGAGCCGGCAGGGCGGGTCGGCCCTCTCCGGGCTCGCCCCGATCGGCCCGCCGTTGCACAGGTAGATGTCGAGCCGGCCGTCGCCATCGAAGTCGATCAGCGCGACGCCGCCGCCCATGATCTCGGGGAGGTCGTGTCGGCCCCGAGAGCCGGGATCAAACCGGAACGAGACGCCCGACTCGGCCGCCACCTCGCGGAAGGCGATCGGCGGCGGTCCGGGCGGGGCCGCGGCGACCGAGGCGGCCAGCGCCCAGGCCATCGCGACGCCCACCGACCAGGATGGATCCCGCCTGCTCCCGGTCATCCCGGTTCACTCCGTCGGATCGATCCCCGAGATGGCACGAAACTCCTCGGCCGACGAGGCTTTTGCCGCGGCGGCGATCCAGGCCGAGAGCCGCCCCGGGTCGGACTCGGCCTGCACGGCGGCGACGAGGGTTTTGCGGATCTGCCTCGGGAAACGGAGCCGCAAGAACTGGAGGAGGGCATCGCGCAGGCCCTCGGCCTTCCCCTCGGCCTTCCCCTCGGCCTTCCCCTCGGCCTTCCATCCGGCGACGACGGTCGATTCTTTCATGTTCCATCCCTCCAGGGCCCGCCGCCATGGGTCGAGGTGGCGGGTCAGCCCGGCGAAGGTGAGGGCGAGGCCGGCAAATTCGCCCCGCCACCGGGGATTGGACTCGGCCCCGGCCAGTCGGACCCATTCCGCTATCATCGTCGGCTTTGCGGCCCCGTTCATCAAGGGAATCCAGGGGAGGATCCACCGCGAGGTCTGGCCAGCGGCGATCTCGGCCAGGGTCGCCGCGGCGTCTTCGTCGCGGAGGGCCCTCGATGCGATCCGGAGGCGGAGGCCGACGGGCGATCCGCCGGGCAGGGTCATTTCGAGGGTGTCGGCGGAGGGCGGGCCGGTCAGGTGGACCAAACCGGCGGCGACCAGGAACTTGTCGGGACGCCCCGGCCCGTGCCGCAATTCGCGGCGGAGCCGGGCCAGATATTCGAGGATCCGGTCGAGCATGTCGGGGTCGGGCTCGGCCTGGAATTCGGTCGCCAGGGCCCACCGGGCCCGTGGATCCGAGCGATCGAACAACTCGGCGACGGTGTCGCAGGTCCGGTCGGGCTCGCCGGGGAACGGGAGCGTCCGGGCGTCGAGCCAGCCCCGGAACTCCAGCCCGGGGGGGAGCCCCGGGACCAGCCACCGGAGGAAGCCGATCGGGTCGGACTTCGCGGCGAACCGCGCGGCCTGATCGTAGACATTCATCGGGCCTCACGATCGCGCCGGTTCGGCCCGCGCACACGAAAAACTCATTGGACACGCCCGGATCCCTCGACCACCATGGTCGGGCCGAGCACGAGGCAGCATCCCCATTCTCATCGACTTCCCGGAGCCCGCCAACCATGCCTCGATTCCATCGAGTCGCCGGATTCACCGCCCTGGCGATGACCGCGGCGCTGGCCCAATCGCTCCCGGCCCAGGACAAGCCGAGGTTCGCCGGGCCGACCGAGCGGGGCTACCTGCTCCCCAACGGCTGGACCGTCTCGCCGGCCGGCGACCAGGTCGTGACCACCGACATGGTCCTCGACATCCGGACCACGCCCGACGGCAAGCACGCGCTGGTGGCTTCCAGCGGCTTCAACGACCACGATCTGATCGTGGTCGACCTGGCAAGCAAGCAAATCGTCGACAAGGAGACCGTCCGCCAGAGCTGGTTCGGCCTGGCGCTCGACCCCGAGGCGGGCCGCCTCTGGTGGTCCGGCGGTGGCGGCGACCGGATCCACGCCTTCGACCTCAAGGGGCACGAGCTGACCCGGACCAGCCCCTCGGACATGCCCGCCGAGGCCAGGAAGGACGCGCCCCCCCCGGACGCCAACCAGGGAAAGATCGACGTCAAGGTCAAGCCCGAGGTCCCGCAACCCAGGCCCGACCCCAACCGGTTCAAGGCCGGCCTGGCATTCGACCGGGCGACCAAAACCCTGTACTCGCTGGACATCGACGCCGGGACCCTCACCGCGACCGACACCACCGGCCAGAAGCCCGAGCGGACCGCGAAGGTCGGCCAGAAGCCCTATGACGTGGCGATCGCCCGGAACGGCAAGACGCTTTACGTCTCCGACTGGATCGGCCGGGCCGTCCTGGCGGTCTCGCCGGAAGACCTCCGCGTCGTCGCCTCGATCGGCGTCGGCGAGCACCCCAACCAGATCGCCCTGCATCCCACCGACGACCGGATCTTCGTCGCCTGCGCCTCCAGCAACTGCGTCTCGGTGATCGACACGGCGCGGGGGGTCGTCACCGAGACGATCATGACCGGCCTGTTCCCCAAGGCCCCCGAGGGAAGCACGCCCGACGCCCTGGCCGTGAGCCCCGACGGCGACACGCTCTACGTCGCCAACGCCGATAACAACTGCGTGGCCGTCGTGGACGTCGAGGCCCCGAACCGGAGCCAGGTCAAGGGATTTATCCCCACCGGCTGGTATCCCTCGGCCGTGTCGGTCACCCCCGACGGCAAGACGATCCTGATCGGCGTCGGCAAGGGGAACCAGACCCGGCCCAACCCGTTCCGCAAGGAACTGGCCGAGCGGATCGCCAGGGCCAAGCCGGGCGAGATCCCCGCGGAGTGGAAGCTCTGGATCGCCTCGTTCCCCTACATCGGGACCACGCTCTCGGGCGCCCTCTCGATCGTCCCGGTCCCCGACGAGAAAACCCTGGCCGCCTACACCGCGACGGTCTATCGGAACTGCCCCTACTCCGACAAGCTCCTGACCGACGCCCCCTACCCGACCAGGACGGCGATCCCGACCCGGGTCGGCGACCCCTCGCCGATCAAGCACGTGATCTACGTCATCAAGGAGAACCGGACCTACGACCAGGTCCTGGGCGATCTCCCCCAAGGCAACGGCGACCCCAGCCTGGTGATGTTCGGCCGCGACGTGACGCCCAACCACCACAAGCTGGCCGAGGAGTTCGTCCTGCTCGACAACCTCTACTGCAACGGCCACGTCTCGGTCGACGGCCACCCCTGGTCGACGATGGCCTACAACACCGACTACATCGCCAAGGACTGGGCCCTGACCTACTCTCGACGCGCCGGGATCGACATGGACGACCAGGGCGAACTGGCCAAGGCCCCCTCGGGCTTCCTCTGGGACGCCTGCGCCCGGAAGGGCGTCACGTACCGGAGCTACGGCGAGCTGGGCAAGCGGGTCAGCCAGCCCGACGGCTCGTTCAAGATGGAGGGGCGGGTCCCCGGCCTGGTCGGCCACTTCAACCCCGACTTCGGCGGCTCGGGCCCCGACAAGAAGCGATATCGCGACACCAAGAATGTCGACATCTTTCTGGAAGAATACGCCCGGTTCGAGCGGCAAGGGGCCCTGCCCGGCCTGATGATTCTGAGCCTGGGCGAGAATCACACCGAGGGGACCCGGACCGGCTCCCACACCCCGGCCGCCTCGGTGGCCAGCAACGACCTGGCCCTGGGGCGGCTGGTCGACGCCGTCTCGCACGGCAAGTCGTGGCCCGAGACGGCCATCTTCGTGATCGAGGACGACGCCCAGAACGGCCCCGACCACGTCGACGCCCACCGGACGGTCGGCCTGGTGGTCAGCCCCTACACCAAGCGGAAGGCCCTGGACAGCACCCAGTATCAGACCGTGAGCATGCTCCGGACGATCGAGCTGATCCTCGGGCTGCCGCCCCTGAGCCAGTACGACGCCGCCGCCAGCCCGATGTTCGCCTCCTTCACCGCGGAGGCCGACCTGACCCCCTACGCCGCCGAGGGCCCGAGGGTCGACCTCGACGCGGTGAACACCGCGACGGCCTACGGCGCCGAGCGGTCGAACCGGATGGACTTCGACGAGTACGACCGGGTCGACGACTTCGAGCTCAACGAGATCCTCTGGAGGGCCGTCAAGGGGGAGGACGCCCCGCTCCCCCCGGCGGTCCGGCGGGCGATCGCCTACCGGGCGTCGCCCCGGAAGTGAGGCGGAGGCCCGGCGTCCCCCTTGGACACGGGCCGTCGGATCGGTTCCAATGGGCCCTTCGCGAGCCGGGATTGGCCCGGCCGCGGGCGGCCGATCGGCCGTCGCCCCGGGACTCCGTCGTGAAGGGAATTCTCATGTTCTCACGGGTCCTGCCCTGCTGGATCGGATGGGTCGCGCTGATGACGACGACCGGGGCCTCGATGGCGGCCGATCCCCAAGACCCGCTGCTCTGGCTCGAAGAGGTCACCGGCGACCGGTCCCTGTCCTGGGTCCGCGAGCGGAACGCCGAGAGCACGGCCGAGCTGGCCGGGTCCGAGGCGTTCCGGACGCTGGACAAGCGGATCCTCTCGATCCTCGACTCGGACGCGAAGATCCCGTTCGTCTCCAAGCTCGGGCCCCACTATTACAACTTCTGGAAGGACGCCGGGCACAAGCGGGGCCTCTGGCGGCGGACGACGCTGGAGGAGTACCGCAAGGCCGAGCCGGCCTGGGAGACGGTGATCGACCTCGACGCCCTGGCGGCGGCCGAGAAGGAGAACTGGGTCTGGCACGGCGCCCAGGCTCTCAAGCCGGGCTACGAACGCTGCCTGGTCTCGCTCTCCCGGGGCGGGGCCGACGCCGACATCAAGCGTGAGTTCGACCTCAAGGCCAAGGCGTTCGTCGAGGGCGGATTCGCCCTGCCCGAGGCCAAGAGCCGGGTCGCCTGGCGGGGGATGGACAGCGTCTTCGTGGGAACCGACTTCGGGCCGGGCTCGCTCACCAGGTCGGGCTACCCCCGGGTGGTCAAGCAGTGGACGCGGGGGACCCCGCTCGACAAGGCCGAGACGGTCTTCGAGGGCTCGCCCGAGGACATGAGCGCCACCGCCTATCGCGACCTGACGCCCGGCTTCGAGCGCGATTTCGTCGCCCGCCGGAAGACCTTCTACTCGGGCGAGACGTTCCTCCGCCGCGACGGGGTGCTCATCAAGATCGAGGTCCCCGACGACGCCGAGGTCGACGTCGAGCGCGACCTGCTCGTGGTCACGCTCCGGACCGACTGGGCCGTCGGCGGCCGGACCTATGCCGCCGGTTCGCTGATCACGGCCGACTTCGAGGGCTTCCTCAAGGGGAATCGCGGCTTCGACGTCGTCTTCGAGCCCACCGACCGGAAGTCGCTGGCCGGCTTCGGATCGACCAGGAACCACTTCCTGCTCAACGAGCTGGACAACATCCGGAGCCGCCTCTACGTCCTGACCCACAAGGACCACAAGTGGACCCGCGAGCCGCTCCCGGGCGCCCCCGAGATCGGCACCGCCTCCGCCACGCCGGTCGACTCGGACGAGTCAGATGATTACTTCTTGATGGCCTCGAACTACCTGATGCCCACCACCCTGGCGATCGGGACGGCCGGCGGCCCGCCCTCGGAGAAGCTCAAGCAGGGGCCCACGTTCTTCGACGCACGGGGGCTGGCCGTCACCCAGCACGAGGCGACCTCGGCCGACGGGACCCGCGTCCCCTACTTCCAGGTCGCCCGGGAGGGGGTCGCCCTCGACGGCAAGAACCCGACCCTGCTCTACGGCTACGGCGGGTTCGAGATCGCGATGGTCCCGGGCTACAACTCCTCGGCTGGCGTCGGCTGGCTGGAGAAGGGCGGCGTCTACGTCGTGGCCAACATCCGGGGCGGCGGCGAGTTCGGCCCGAAGTGGCACCAGGCCGCCCTCAAGGCGAATCGACCTCGGGCCTACGAAGACTTCGCCGCCGTGGCCGAGGACCTGATCCGCCGGAAGCTCACCACTCCCGCGCACCTGGGGATCCAGGGCGGGAGCAACGGCGGTCTCCTGGTCGGCAACATGCTGACCCGCCGCCCCGACCTCTTCGGCGCCGTGGTCTGCCAGGTCCCGCTGCTCGACATGCGACGCTATCACACCCTGCTGGCCGGCGCGAGCTGGATGGGCGAGTACGGCAACCCCGACCTCCCCGAGGAGTGGGCGTTCATCCGGGTCTTCTCGCCCTATCACAACCTCAAGGAAGGCGTGAAGTACCCCCGGACCCTCTTCACCACCTCGACCCGCGACGACCGGGTCCACCCCGGCCACGCCCGGAAGATGGCCGCGAAGATGAAGGCGATGGGCCTCGACCTGCTCTATTACGAGAACATCGAGGGCGGCCACGGCGGAGCCGCCGACAACAAGCAGGCCGCGTTCATGACGGCCCTGGCCTATACATTTCTCTGGGAGCAGCTCAAGTGAGCGGCGGGACGCCGAAGACGGATCGATCCATCTGAAATCTTAGAGGTCGTCTCAAAGTCGCTTCCAAGTGGCAGCGATCACCAACCTCTTGACGCAAAGGGTCCCGCTGGAGGATTTTCAATACCTGGAGGGTATGCCGAGCCGCGAACGACTGGGCTTCAGGACCAGCAGCGAAAGCGGGTGGCGCGAGAGATTGTCGAATCAATTTTAATCTGGATTGAACATGAACTTAACAATCAGCACCCGCAAATTGATGATCGCTGTAGCAATATCGGCTTTGGCGATGACGTCCGGCCTGTACCTCGTGAAACTTACATCGCGGGCGCAGCTTTATAGCCGGAACGCAGCGACTTTGGAAAGGTTTGAGAAGGCAGAGAGGGAAGAAGCTGAGCGGGTTGCGAAATCCTCCGAGAAGTGGACGAAGGAAATCCGGAGGTTGGAAGAGGACAAAAAGTCGTTGAATACGGCGGAACAAAAAAGAATCGAAGCGAACATTAAAATTTGCATGGAAAAACGCGACGAAGAACAAAAAAGAGCGAGTGAAATGTGGGTTAAGTCACTGGAGACAAAAAAAATAATGAACAAATACAAAAAAGCGGCCACGGAGCCATGGTTCAAGATCGATTAATAGAACGACAGTCTGTCGCCCGCCGGGCCCGTTGTCAACCGAATTGCGTGCATGATAAGAACCACGCAGACCGTCCGGGAAACCTCCGGGGCTCGAATCCAGCCATGAGGTTGAGCTTGAGTCCCACAAAAAATGCGGATTTCGACAAAGTCACGGAGAAAAGCTGGTACGGACCGACCATTTGAAAAATGAACTCTGAGTTGCCGTACCTCTGCCAAATCCCGAGGCGGTCGTATTCAGGGGGGCATGACCACCATCTTCGGCCGAGGTGAAAGAGTCGGAATACGAAATTACATCCTCGGCAACTCCCGAAGGATCATTCGGATAAAAGAAGTAGGAAACATTGAAGAGTTCGGGATTGAAATCCCCTCCGCCTCCAAAATCAGAACTCGAATAACTGTCCTGTGGGAACAAATCGTTTGATGTTTGTTTTGTCACCTTGTCGGAAGGGTTGATTTGGATTGTGGAGGTGGAGGGGGTTCTACTATCAGCCACTCCGATAGCAAGAGCGTCGCGGCCCGAGCCGTCAGGACCTAGAGTCACGTTGACAAAGCTGTCGGAATAATTTAGGGTCTCATCCCTGTCAAAATGCTGCTGTTGTCTTGAAATATCAATGCTGATGTCAACCTTGATTGCTTGGGAGAAGTTCGTGCTGCCGATGCCCCAAGCGAGGCTAGTCCCGGAGCCTCCATAATCGGAGTTGTGGGTGCTGACATTTGTCCGGTTATCATATGCCCCTTCGTTGTCAATATAAGCATCCGGGAACGTGCCGGTAGGTGCACTGATTGTCACCGAATCGGTATGCTCATGATCGGCCGAGATGGAGATCGTGTTGTTCGAGTCGGAAATCGTGTGTGCGATGCTGCCCTGGAGTTTTATCGAATAAGAATAATTTGTCCCATCGAATTGCCAAGGCGAACCCGGGTGAACAAGCCCGTCGGATTGCGACAACGTCTTCGTTGTTCCGTTGTTCAAGTCGGCCAGAGTGATTTGAACTGGGTTGCCGGCCTGAGATCCCGTGAGTAGAAAATCGTTGCCGATATTAAAATTGTTATACAAAGACCTGTGGATTTCGTTTGCAACCAACGCGCGTGCCTCCAACTCGTTGGTTGATAGGTTCAAAATAATGCGATTAACCCGACGGGAGTGGGGGCGGCCAATAATTGTGGCAAACACTTTGATGGCCCTAAGTGGGTGAGATTTCGGCGTCCGGTTCGATCTAAGAAAAATATAGCAAATTGTTCGGTCAACGTAAAATGAATTTTTGGTTAATTTATTGCCGGGCCGATTCAACCATCGGCCCTCGGCATGGGAAGCCCCGCCGTCGACCCGGCCTGGACCCGCGAGCCCGGGGCCACTGGGCGGTCCCCTCGGAAGGCCGGTCGCCCGGTCGGCCAGACCCTCACAACTCCCGCGTGCACTGGTTGATCAGCCAGGTGTCCACGTCGGAGAGCATGTGCGAGGTCAGCCGGTGGGCGCAGGGGTAGGACTGAAAGGCGACCTTGAGGCCGCCGTCGCGGAGGGTCGAGACGGTCCGCCGGGCGTGCTCGACGGGGATCCGGGCGTTCCACTCGCCGTGAACCACCAGGACGCGGAGGCCCCGGCAGTCCTTGATCCGGGCCAGCGGGCGGAAGCCGCCGGGGAGCCAGCCGTTGATGGCGACCACGCCGGCGAACCGCTCGGGGTGGGCCATCGCCACCCGGTAGGCGACCGCGGCGCCCTCGCCGACCCCGACCAGGAAGATCCGCTCGGAGTGGACGTGCAGGGCGCGCCGGGTCTGGCGGACGGCCCCGAAGATCCCGTCTTCCACCAGGTCGATCGGGTCGGGCTCGACGGAGGCCAGCCGGCGGCGGAAGGCCTCGGCGTCGGAGATCGCGGGAGAGGCCGGGGGCCGCTCGCGCTCGCGTCGGCCAAAGTCCGGGCCCCAGCCGTGGCCGGCCGAGCGGCCCTGGCGGGTCACCGCCTCGGGCCCCCGAAGGCTCAGCCCGACATAGTTCCGCCAGCTCATCGCCGGCATCGAGCGCACCATCTGCTGCTCGTCGCCGCCCCGGGCGTGGAGCAGGACCAGCAGCGGATAAGCATAATTCGGCTCGTACCGCTGGGGCACGAACCGGGCCTCGACGAGCGAGCCCGTCGCGGCCTCCGCGCCTATCGATGGGGCGTTCCGCCGATCGTTGGACATCCCGGATGCTCCTGGTTCACGACGTGGCCGGCCCGCCCGACCCACCGGCCCCGACCTCGGACCGGCCAAAACCAACCCGCTCGAAGCTGATCTCGCCCCCGGTCGCCGATTGCGCAAGTCTAGCGGGGAAATTACCGATCTTCAACAAACCGCCCAGATAATTTCCCATTTCGGCTCAAGTTTCTTGCCACGACGACCGAAAGCTGGGCAAATTAACACAAACCCTGGCGATCGTGGCGATTGGGTCTCCGGTCCAATGCGCCCAGTCCGTGCAGCCCAATCATTCGTCCAATTCGATCGGGACGCGATCGGGAAGTGATTCCGGGCGTATCGTGGTCCCATGCATCACGTCGTAGGGGAGTTGTTCACGCCACTCGCCGCGAAGCCGCCGGTCCCCCCAGCGGTGTTCACCCCGAAGCCGCTGGCCGGGGTGGCAGCGGGTGCGGCGGCGGGGGCGGGGGCGGGGGCGGTCCTCCTTGCGTTCGAGCTCGAGGAGTTGCCGGAGGCGCCGAGCCGGCTGATGAGCTTGTTGAAGTTGTCGGGGAAGACCTTCAATTGATGCTCGACCCCCTTGGTGAAGCCCTCGGAGAGTCCGGCGATGAAGCTGACCCTGTGCTTCTTCGGCGCGGCGGCGGGCTTGGGCTTGCCGAGGGCGGCCTTGGCGTTGGTCTTGGCGGCCTGGGCCGCCAGCACGGGGATGGTGTAGATGTTCTGGGGATAGGTTGGGACGGTGGCTGGGACCGAGCCGTCGGCGGTGAGGACCGAGAGCAGGACCGGCGCCGAGGACGCCATGTTGTTGGACCGCATCGACTGGTCGACCACGTCTTCGGGGTCGGCGATCGCGTAGATCCGGACGTAGGCGGGGTTGGCGACGGTGGTCCCGAAGGGGAGCTTGGAGGGGAGCTGGACCGAGGCCAGGACGTTGACGGCCGAGTTGGCCGCCAGGCCGGAGACCGTGGTGTCGCCGAGGAAGACGCCGTGCGAGAGGTCGCCGGCGACGCTGGTGGCGACGAACCGGACGCGGAACGGGCCGGCGTCGCCCTGGCCGACGTTCTGGATCACGGTGCCGACCTGGAACGGCTGGCCCCAGGAGAGCGAGCTCTGCGAGACCACGACGCTGGCCGGCGCCAGGTCGGGCTGGGGGCTCCGGGCCGCGCCGGCCTGCGGCCCGGGCGCGATCCCGATCGGGCCCTGGTCGAGCCCGACGCCCTGGTCGGCCAGGCGGGGGTAGACCGGCTGGGTGAGGAAGTCGGCGTCCTGGACCACCGAGATCGTGAACTGGGTGGCCCCGCCCAGGGAGGTCGGCTCGATCGCCGGCAGGGTCACCGGCTGGACCACGTTGGTGGTCTGGAACGCGGCGATCGCCGGGACCTGGATGCTGCCGAGGGTCACGTCGCCGTAGCCGCCGGGCGTGGCGCCGGCCGGGGTCAGGACGATCCGGGCCCGGGTCGGCGGGGCGTCTCCCTGACCGGTGTTCTTGATCTGCTCGGTGATGCTGAAGGTGTCGCCCCAGGACAGGACCCCCGGCGTGGTCGTGCTCAGCGGCGTGATCGAGAGCGAGGAGCCCACCAGGACCGCGGGCTGGTGCGGCGTGATCGAGAGCACCGAGGTGTCGATCCCCAGCCCGCGCCCGACCTTATCGGCCGTGCCGGCCTCGGGCACCGCGTTGTAGGGGTCGACGCTCAACGCCACGTAGAGCGCCTGGGTCGAGGAGGGGCCGGCGATCGTCGAGGGGGGCAGGCCGACGATCTGGTCAAAGGAGTAGGACGCCCCGGGCGTCAGGCCGGCCGGGACGGTCGCCGAGCCCAGCAGCATCCCCGACGCCCCGGGGGCCCCGAGGATCGGCGAGCTCGACGCGTAGATGTCGACCCGGGCCGGGGCGGTCGTCGTGGCCGTCCCCTGGTTGGCGATCGTCCCGACCGCGTGGATCAGGTCGCCCCAGTCGGCCGAATGGACCGTGTTGAACTGGGTCGCCAGGAGGTCGGGCATCGGCCCGAGGGTCGTCAAGAGCTGTCGGCCTTCGAGCGGCTCGAACCGGAGAATCGCGGGCCCTCGCCCCCAGGCCCGGCGGCGGGCGGCGGCTCGGCGGTCGTTGGTCGACATGCGGACTACTCCTCCATGAGATGGCGGTCGCGACGTCGCGGGGCCCGATTCGGGCCCGATCCGACGGCCGACGACCGCGCCAACCCGTCCTTGGGATGTATCGCGGAAGATACCGGCCCGCGTCCAGGCGGTCAAGGTCGATCTGGGGCCAGTCGCTCGGCGATCACCTCGATCGGGTGGAGGGCGTCGATCCCGGCCAGGCCGTGGACCTGGCTCCGGCACGAGAAGCCGGGGGCGACCAGCCGGGCCCCGGGGTTGGACCGGGCCGCCGGCAGCAGGACCCGCTCAGCCAGCGCGGTGCTCACCTCGTAATGCCCCAGCTCGTAGCCGAACGACCCGGCCATCCCGCAGCAGCCCGAATCCAGCTCCCGGACCTCCAGGCCCTCGATCCGCCCCAGCGCCCCGACCGTCCCGGCCGTGCCCACCAGCGCCTTCTGCTGGCAATGGCCGTGGACCAGGACTTGACCCTCGCCCGGCCGGAGCGGCAGGTCGGGCATCGCCGAGCGGTCGGCCACGAAGTCATCGATCAGCCGGGCGGCTGAAGCCACGAGGTCGGCGTCGGGCCCGAGCCGGAAGTCGCGGTACTCGTCGACCAGCGTCAGCAGGCAGCTTGGCTCGCAGCCCAGGATCGGCACGCCCTTGCGGGCCGAGTCGACCAGCCGGGCGACGTTCCCCCGGGCCAGGTCGCGGCCCAGGGTCAGGAGCCCCTTGGAGATCGCCGGCCGGCCGCAGCAGGGGAGCCCCGCCAGCTCGACCCGATACCCGCCCGCCTCCAGGACCCGGACCGCCGCCCGGCCGACTTGCGGGTTGTTGAAGGTGGTGAAGCAGTCGTCCATCAGGATCACCCGGCCCCGCGCGCCGGCCCGGGCGTCGGGCGAGTGCCGGCCGAACCAGCGGCGGAGGTTGTCGAAGGCGAAGGTGGGGAGAGTCCGCCGCCGGTCGATCCCGGCGGACTTCTCCAGGAGCCACCCGAAGGCCGGGTTCCTCAGAGTCGCGTTGGCCAGCGGGGCCGTCGCCGAGCCGAGCCGGCTCAGCAGGTGGATGTGAGCCATCAGGGTCGAGCCGAATGGCACCGGGCGGGTCTGGTACTTCTGGTGCAGATACTCGGCCTTGAGCTTGGCCATGTCGACGTTCGAGGGGCACTCGGACTTGCACGCCTTGCACTGGAGGCAGAGGTCGAGCGCCTCGTCGAGGGCCTCCGAGGCCAGCCCGTCGGCGGGGAGTTCGCCGGACATCACCAGCCGGAGGGTGTTGGCCCGGGCCCGGGTGGTCTGCCGCTCGTCGAGGGTGACCATGTAGCTCGGGCACATGGTCCCCCCGCCGTTCTTCCGGCAGGCCCCGACGCCCGAGCACATCTCGACGGCCCGGGCGAAGCCGCCCTGCGCGGAGAAGTCGAGCACGGTGGCCTCGGGCTCCCGGGCGTGGTAGTCCGGACCGATCCGGAGGAGCGAACCGGGGTCGGGGTCGGCGACGACCTTGCCCGGGTTCATCCGGCCGTGGGGGTCGAAGGCGTGCTTGACCTCGGCGAAGGCGGCGTAGACCTCGGGCCCGAAGAGCTTGGCGTTCCACTGGCTCCGGGCCAGGCCGTCGCCGTGCTCGCCGCTCATCGAGCCGCCGAACTCGACGACCAGGTCGGACACCTCGCGGGAGATCGACCGGAGCATGTCGACGCCCGCCTCGGTCTTCACGTTGATGACCGGCCGGATGTGGAGGCAGCCCACGTCGGCGTGGCCGTAGCAGGCCCCCACGGTCCCGTGCCGGGCCAGGATCGCGGCGAACCGCTCGTAGAAGGCGGGAAGACGCTCGGGGCTGACCGCCGTGTCCTCGACGAAGGCCACCGGCTTGGCGTCGCCGACCATCCCCATCAGGAGCGAGACGCCGGCCTTCCGGATCTTCCAGAAGTCGTCCTTGGCCGACTCGGTGAGGCTGGTCCGGACCCCCAGGACGCCCGGCGTCTCCCGGAACCGCCTGCTGAGGTCCTCGGCGCGTCCGGCCAGCTCCTCGGCCGAGTCGGCGTAGAACTGGGCGGCCAGGACGGCGGCGGGGCGGCCCTCGGCGAAGCTCAGGCTCCGGGCGGAGTCGGGGTTGCCGGCGGCCAGGTCGAGCATCATCCGGTCGACCATCTCCACCGCCGCCGGGCCGGTGGCGATGATCTCGGCCAGCCGGTCCAGCGCCGCGGGGATCGTGGCGAAGGAGAGGATCACCAGCCCCTGCGCCGCCGGGATCGGGACGACGTTGACCTCGGCCCCGGCGATCGTCGCCAGGGTCCCCTCGGATCCCACGATCAGCCGGGCCAGGTTGAACGCCCAGGGTCCGTCGACCCACCCCGGGGCCCGGACCGGGAGCCCGGGGACGAACTCGTCGAGGTTATACCCGCTGACCCGCCGGAGGATCCGGGGGAACTTCGCGGCGATCGCCTCGCGATGGCGGTCGACCGTCGCCCGGACGCTGGCGTGGAGCCGGCCCACGCGGTCGGCTCGGGCGCAGGTCGCATCGAGGTCCCCCGGTCCGACCGGCCCGAGGTGGGCCAGGCTCCCGTCGTCGAGGACCACGTCGAGCGACCGGACGTGGTCGACGGTCTTGCCGTAGCGGAGCGACCGGGCCCCGGCCGAGTTGTTGCCGATCATCCCGCCCAGGGTCGCGCGGTCGCCGGTGGAGACGTCGGGCCCGAACATCAGGCCGAGCGGCCGGAGGTGGGCGTTGAGCCGGTCCAGGACGACCCCGGGCTCGACCCGGACGGTCATCCGGTCGCGGTCGACGATCCCGACCCGGTTCAGGTACTTCGAGAGGTCGAGGATCAACCCCGCGCCGACGGTCTGCCCCGAGAGACTGGTGGCCGCCCCCCGGGGGACCACCGGCACCCCCTCCTCGGCGGCGATCCGGACGGAGGTGGCGAGATCCTCGACGGTCCGGGGCAGGACCACGCCGACCGGCTCGACCTGGTAGAGGCTGGCGTCGGTGGCATAAATCCAGCGGTCGAGCGGCTCGAAGCGGACCTCCGCCGTCGACTCCCGGAGGAGCCGGTCATGCAGCCGTGACGGTCCGGCGGTCGTGGTGGGCATCGTGGTTGGGGCTCGGGGCCTTCGTGGCGGCGGGCGGCGCTCCGTCGGGATCGTCCCGAAACCCATTTTACGACAACCCGACCCCGGCCGACCACGTCACTTGCCCGGCCCGCCCGAACCTGGCTTGCCCACTCTCTCAGTCCAGAATCGAAAATGGTCACCGATTCGGGACCGGCTGGCCCTCGAAGCTGAGCGAGACGACCCGCAGCAGGTCGACCACCTCGAAGCCGTCCCGCTCGTCCATGACGACCGCCGTGCGGCCCTTGGGATTGAAGCTGACGAACTCGGGATGCGGGACCGGGATCGAGCGGCCATCCGCCAGGCGGAACGAGAACGGCCGGAACGGGCTGGCCCTGGAAGCGCGGTCCAGTGATTCGATGGTCATGATTTGGTTCCTCACCCTCGACCATTCGCGGTCGGCTCCGATACGATTAGGAGTTACGCGGTCGTGCCTTTGTGTTCACGAGAGGTCGGACGGCTGGGGTTGGATCGGGGGCTGAAGCAGTGCTGCGGCGTGGAGCGGTGCCAGGCGAGGGCTGGCCGGGCGCAGCGCAACCACATCGGGATGGCGATCCGGGCGTTCCTGCGGCTGGAGCGTCACTTCTACGCCACCGGGGTGAGTTGGTACGAGGCGAAGGCGCGAATCGTGCGAGGGGCGGTCCGAGCGTACATCGCTCAACCACTGTACGGCCTTTCATGACCGCGTAACTCCTAAGATTGTTCGTTCATCCTGGGCGAGTTGGCCGGGCCGGCGTCGAGGCGGCGCAGGCTGGGCAGGCCAACAGGCCCCCGCGGGCAAACTCCAGGGCGAACGTCGGCTGGCCGCACGCAGGGCAGCCCGCCGCCTCCAGTGCGTCCACCAGCGGATCCCAGACCAGGTCGACCCGGCCGGCCACCGCGCCGCGGAGGCCCCGCACGGCCGACCGGAGCAGGAGCTTGGGCTGTCGGACCACCAGCAAGGTGATCAGCCGGAGCTGGACTCTCAGGGTGCTCTTCTGCCGGAGCTCGGCCCCTCGGGCCTGCTCCTCGCGGTCGAGCCCCTCGAGCCGGGCGGTGAACTTCGCCGGGTCGGCGCCGGTACGCCCCTCGGTCCGGCCGGCCTGCTCGGCGACCTCGGCCCGGAGGTCGGCGTAGTAGCGGGCCATCCGCCCGAGCTGCCGGGCCAGGCGACCGCCCAGATCGCGGCCCCGGGCGTTGGTCAAAGCCGCCAGAGTCCGGATGACCCGGTCCCGGGCCACGGGGTAGACGGCGGCCAGGCCGCCGTGGCTCGCCTCGGGCAGCGGCTCCCAGGGGGACTCGGCCAGCCGTGAGCGATCCAGGAGCGCCTCCAGGTGGCGGACCAGGCGGGCGGAGTGGAGGTCCACCGCCGCCGGGAGGAGGTCTTGCTCCTTCTGGTCGCCGACGAAGGTCACCTCGAAACCGAAGACGGCCTGCGGGAAGTGCATCAAACGGATCCTCTCGACCCCCAGCTCGGCCCCGGCCGGCAGGATCAGGGCCTTCCGGGCCCGCCCCTCGACCCCCCGGGGGGCCAGGTTTAGGCCGGTCAGGTAGAGATCGACCCGGCGTCCCCGGTCCAGGGCCCCGGCCAGGAGGCGGGCGACCAGCGGAGTCCCGTAGCTGGCCAACTGGGCGCCGGGATGCTCGGGGATCGCCTCGGGGTCGAAGGCGACCCGGATGATCTCGGCCCCGGAACCCCCGGCCTCGGGCGGGAGCATCAGGTCGTAGACCTGCGGCTCGACCTCGTCGCAGACGCCGCCGACGGCCTCGGCGTAGTCGCGGAAGAAGCTTTCCAGGGGCGATCCGGCGGCGTCGCGGCCCGTCGAGTCCGGCAAGGGGAGGCGGCTCCGTGGGAGTGTCGCTCAGGCCTCGGGGGCGAAGCGGTTGCCGAAGAGGCGGTCGTCGTGCTGCCGCTGCTGGAGGTAGGCCCGCTTGGCCTCCAGGATCCGGTCGCCCAGGGCATCCACCCGGCGGGAGAAGTCGTCCGTGTCGTCGGACTCGGCCCAGAGGTCGGCCACGACGTCCTGGAACTCGCGGTTGTCGTCGAGGTTGCCCAGGATCGTGTCGATCTCGCCGATGACCAGCTCGAACATGTTGAGCTTGGCGTCGAGGAGGTGGAGCACGACCGCCTCGGCGGTCCCGGCGGCGACCAGGTTGAAGACGTGGACGTCGCGGGTCTGGCCGATCCGGCTGAGGCGGCCGATCCTCTGCTCGATCCGCATCGGGTTCCAGGGGAGGTCGAAGTTGCAGACGGCGTGGGCGAACTGGAGGTTCCGCCCCTCGCTCCCGGCCTCGGTGCAGAGCAGGAGCCGCGATGGCCCCCGAAAGCGGTCGATGGCCGCCTCCTTCTCCAGCCGCGAGAGGCCGCCGTGGAAGAGCGCGACGTCGTGACCGGCCTCGAGCAGCCGGCGGCGGAGCATCTCCTGGGTGGCCCGGAACTGGGTGAAGATCACCATCTTGTCGGGAAACTCGCCGACCAGGCCGAGCAGGCGGTCCGACTTGGCCCCCGAGCGGAGCGACTCGGCCCGATCGGCGAGCTCGAGTAACCGCTTCCGGCCGGCCGGGTCGATGCTCGAGCCTTCGGCGATCGTCCGGAGCGTCCCGGCCGCCGCCTGGGCCGAGCTCCCCAACGCCATCTGGAGGGTCAGGAGCGCCATCCGGCTCAAGGCCCCGCCCCCCCTGGTCCCCACCTTGGCCGGGCCCGACGAGGCCCGGAGCCGGTCCCTCACGAACGCCGTGGCGTCGCGGTAGAGCTCACGCTCGGCGTCCGTCGGCGGGACGCTCTCGGTCTTCGCCCAGCGTCGGGTGAACTGGAGGCCGACGGTGCTCCGGCGGTTCCGGACCATCACCTCGGCCAGCAGCGCATGCAGCTCGTCGATGTTCCTGGGCGTGACCTTGTCCCGGCGGTCGACGAATTGCTCCTGGAACCGCTTCGAGGTGCTCAGGAGCCCCGGCTCCAGGATTGTGACCAGGTTGAACAGCTCCTCCAGGTTGTTCTGCACCGGGGTCGCCGTCAGGAGCAGGATATATTGCTTCCGGAGCTCGCCGGCGAACTTCCAGGCCTGGGTGTTCCGGTTCCGGAGGTGGTGGGCCTCGTCGATGATCACCGCGTCCCAGGACCGGGCCAGGATGCTCGACCGGTGCGGCTCGCGTTTGGCCGTGTGGATCGAGGCGATCACGCGATCCGTTTCGGCCCAGGCCGAGGGCCCCCGCTCGCGGAAGGCCGGGTCGTCGTGGCTGGTCAGCTCGATGGCAAATTTGCGCCGCATCTCCCCCTGCCACTGCTCGATCAGCGACGGTGGCACCAGGACCAGGACCGACCGGGCCAGCCCCCTGGCGAAAAGCTCGGCGAGGATCAGGCCGGCCTCGACCGTCTTGCCCAGCCCGACCTCGTCGCAGAGCAGGGCCCGCCCCCGGAGCCGGCGGAGGACCGCCTTGACCGTCCGGATCTGGTGCTCCAGCGGCTCGACCTCGCGGACCATCGGCAGGGCGATCAGGCGATCGAAGCCGGCGACGGTCGCCAACCGGGTGGCGCGGAGGGCCAGGTCGAGCTCACGGATCCCGGCCCCCGACCCACCCCCCCGGCGGATCATGGCCAGGTCGCCGGGGTCGCACGCGATCTTGATCCCCAGCCCGGTGACGACCTCCCCGCCACTTGCCCCCGGAGGACCGTCCACCAGCACGAGTCGGAACCTCCCCGGCCCGAGGGATTCCAACCAGGGGGTGGCCAACGAGTCCCGGTCGGGCCCCTCCCCCGCCCGGATTACGACCCGGCGACTCTCCGGGTCGACCGCCGTCGCCAGGGGCTTGCCCGAGGCGTCGACCACCGAATCGACCCCGAAGCCGTCGGGGCCCAGGTCCCTCGGGAGCCCGAGCCGGTCGCCGTCGCGGGAGAGCTCGAACCGATCCCCAGGTTCCGGCCCGGCCGCCGGCGAGATCGCCCCGGGATTCGCGCGATGAGCCATGGCAACGGGCCAACCGGGTCGGAGTGTCGGGCGAGACCCCTGCAACCGCACCGGACTGGCCCGGAGCGACTCCGACCATGATAGCGATTCAGGCCGCCGCTGGCGAGGGATCTGGCACCCGCCGGGTCAACCTCGTCGCGTCGCCGGAGCGGGTTCCTGCCGCCACCTGAATGATCCTGGCGGTCGTGGGAGCCGCGGGATGGGGCCGGCGCGGGGTCGTCACCGGATCTCGGGTCGGCCCTTTACGACCCGCTAGGGACTTTGCACTCCCCCTTTACGACCCGCTAGGGCGTGTTGACGGATAGGGCGGTCTTCCTCACGTGGATGAATCCGAAGACCAGTCGCACCAGGCCCAGGAAGACTTCCCGGAGCTTCTCGTAGCGGGTCGCGAACCGGCGGAACTGCTTCGCC
>JAABUV010002209.1_pt1 | contig 26809 bp, 39 predicted proteins | sample 5559971 | NCBI WGS metagenome assembly JAABUV01 (sample SAMN10711881, study PRJNA513362) | rock metagenome | isolation source: Antarctica rocks | place: Antarctica: Victoria Land, Knobhead nord | collected 2015-12-19
GTTGTCAGTGCCTGCCGCCAGGGCATGCCCCTGGAGCCAGACGTGCACGGGTGGGCCGGGACCTGAACAGGGCACGTTGCTGCCACGGGCAGCCTTGTGCGCACTGCATGCAGGAAGGCAGACAGTACGTGCGATCAGGGCGCGCAGCAGCCGCGCGCAGTGCCCGACAGACCTGCGTGCCCGCTGCCCCCGCGCGCTGCTGACGCCGAGGGCGGCCGCGCGCGCCAGGCGCGCAAGACGGTGCGGCTGGCGGTCGCGGGCGCCTTCCACACGGAGTACATGAAGCCCGCGGAGGACAGCCTGCGGTGCGGTTAGGGTAGGGTAGGTGACAGCCTGCGGTGCGGTTAGGCAAAGGTAAGTGACGGCCTGCGGTGCGGGCCGCGCCCGCGCCCTGAGCACCTCGCTGCTAAGCTCAGGCAGGGCGCGGGCGCCGCCTGCCGGCGGAGAACTCGTATGACCGCCGCTGCCTCGGCGCATGCAGCGAGTGCACACCCCGGACGACGGCAGCCTGGTGACACAGCCTGTGTACTGCATGAGTGCTTCACACGCAGCCCTTAGCCGCCGCCAAGCCCGCGAGCTGACCGCAGTCCCTTCTCCCGCCCCGTTGCTATGCTCCAGCCCCGCAGAGGACAACAGCGCCGGTCAGCGCCTGCCTTCATACGCATGCGCTGCGCACAGCGCGTCTGCCTCTGGCGCCTTCCCAGAGCGCGCTTGGCATCGCCCGCCGTAAACCCACTGGCGCGCGCGAGTGCCCCGTGCAGGGCGGCCCTGGCGTCGACGCAGGTGCTGGAGCCGCGCATCCCGGTCATCTCCAACGTAGACGCGCAGCCACACTCGGACCCCGACACCATAAAGGACATCTTGGCGCGCCAGGTGCTGCTCTCCCGCAGGCGCTAGCAGGCCCCCATGACCTGTGCGCCGGGCGCCTGCGCGCGTGTGCAAGTGTGTGTTCGCTAGAAGCGAAAAGTGTGAAGACGGCCGCACATGCGCTGGTCAGATTGGGAGGCTACCAGGCGAGTGCAGATGCAGCAGCGCGTCAGGGGACCAGGTACCGAGACTGCTACAGACTGGATGCGTCGGAGAAAGTGGCATGCGCCCTACCCTATCTCGAACCGTAAAACCTTGAGGGCGACCCGCCGCGCGCGTGCGCGCAGCTGACGTCGCCTCGTGCAGTCGGAGGGAGGCGACGCTGGAGGCGCTGCTGGTGGCGCGCGGGCATGCGCCCTACCCTAATTCTAACCCAAAAACCTTGAAGGCAGCTGGCCGCGCGCGCGCGCAGCTGACCTCGCCCGTGCAATGGGAGGCGACGCTGGAGGCGCTGCTGGCGCGCGGCCTGGAGCGCAGCTACGAGCTCGGGCCCAACAAGGTCATCGCCGGCACCATGAAGCGCACCGACAAGGCGCACCCCGTCACCAACATCCAGGTCTGACCCGGCGCGCCGCATCCGCTGCGGCGGATGCCCCCGCGCAGAGCCGTCTCACACGCTTCCACAAGTATCAGGGTACCGCGCTCACCGGGCCGGACCCATGGCCGTCTCAGAAGGCCGGGCTTCATGCCATTTGGGCGTCATGCCATGGTTGGTGTTGTAAGGCTTGGCTGCCTACGCCATACACAGCGCAGGCATTGCTATGGGTTGCTGTTTCCTGCTGTTCTGTCAGGCAGGGTGAGCGCTGTGGTGCCTCAAGTTTGTGCAGCTGCAGTGTGAGGCGAGCTGCTGTACGAGTGGCCTCCCGCCCACCGGGTTTGTGATGCGAACTAGCAGCACTGTCATGTACACAGATAGAGCGAGAGCCGTTCACGCGCTGGCATGCGGCACCAGCCTGAGAGGATGACACCGAGACCTGGAGAGCACTGTAACGAGGGTGACAAGCCTCGGCCTATAATAAACACGATCATCACAGGCATCCCCGTGTGATGCGCTTACAGGCCTCCTCTTGCACCAAGTGTAGAGGTGCCAGGACAGGCCAGGCGGCCCCAGGACTCTACGGAAGAGGTGCACTGCGAGCTTGACGCCGCTTCGCCCCAGTGCACCACCACCTCACGCTTAATCGAAACGGCAGTGGCCTCCCGGCAACCCTCGGCAGGCGCAACCTCAGGCGCAAGCGCCTTGGCAGCCAGCGGCCCGCGCGGTCGCAGGCAGGGCGAGCACGCGCACACTCGCGCAGCCTCATGCCTGGATGCCGGTGGCCTCCATGATGTGGCTGAACGCAGGGTCGCCGTGCTGCAGGCCGACGTTCACCAGCAGCTGCGCCAGCCACCTGGCGCGCAGCGGCGTACGCAGGATTGGCTGCCAGCGCCCGTGATGTAGGCGCGGGCCAGGTCGCCGCGCTGCAGGCCGGCCCTGGGGCTCACTGTCGGCAACTTCAACCTCCCCTCTGACGCAGCCCGTTGCGGCACAAGCTGCGACGGCCGCTGGACGCAGCATCACACATCATGGGAAAGGCGCAAGCACAGATCTCCGCAGGTCCATCGTTGGGCAGACCATTTCGCCTAGCTCTTCGAACAAGCCACGGTGGGTCGTGCAAGCGGCCGCGCAGAACTTGCGGCGAGTGCGGGGCGCACTGGCGCGTCTGCAGGTCGTCCTTGAGGCAGACGGTGAAGCCCGGGTCGCGCAGCAGCTGCGGCAGGCACTGGCGCAGCGCCTCGCGCGCGCGCGTGTTGTCGCTCAGGCGCAGGTAGCAGCGGATGATGTGCTTGAGCAGCCGCGTGCTCGGCTGCTCCGGCAACGCGGCCACCATCGCGTTCAGCACCGCGCTGACCGCGAAGAAGCGCTCCGCGGTCGCGCAGATGTAGTTGAGGCCCACCTGGCGCGTGCGCGCGCAGGCCGTCGGCTGGTCGTGCCTGGAGGGAGCTGAGTGTGCCTGACGCATGCTTAGCGGCTGTTTAGAAAGACGGCACGCGGCGCCCTGCAGGAACGCGGCTCGAATCTCGCTGCGCGGTGCCCAAATTATACAAAATAATGGTCAAGCCAGACGCTTGCCGAGGAGAGTCTTCCTGGCGCCTGAGGGCCCACAGCAGGACACACGCGTCCGGCCCCGGCCATATGGCGCGCGGCCCGCACGTTGTCCAGCAGGATCTTCTGCACGATGAACGTCGCGACCGTCTTGGACAGCTCGCTGCCCATCTCCATCGTGCGCAGGCACAGCGGGATGATCTCGGTGGACAGCAGGAACGCGATGACGTCCGTGTCGTCCACCTGGCGCACTCGCGCACTGGCGTGAGTGTCATTTCGAGGCACGGCAGCCTTCACCCCCTGCTGAGGTGATGGGGCTCAGCATAGGTGGCGCAGGACCTGCACGGCCAGCTCCATGAACCTGGTGTGCGGCACTGCGTGCCTGGCAGTCCAGTCGGCAGAGATGGGCGGCACAGGCACAGCCTAGGCTGGCGCGCCAAGGTCGCTGCGGTGTCACCCAAGCCGGCACGGCTGGGTGCTCGAGGCACGGGGCGCCGCCCGGCCGCACCTTGACCAGAGCGCCGATCACGCCCAGGCTGGTGAGGCGCAGGTACTCGAACGGCCGCGTCTTGCTGATTGTATTCAAGAACGGGTACAGGAACATCGGGATGTACGCTGCGTGCACGGGCCCGCCCCGCCGTCAGCGCCCGCCTCTGGCCATGCCACCGCAGCGCAGGAGGCTCCTGCTGCGGCAGGCCAGGCTCCAAGGCGGCCAGGACAGGAAGTGTGCTGGGGTCATCGTGGTGCAGGCAGCAGCGGTGCCCTGCAGCGCAGCGTGGCGCGGCCCGGGAGCGCACCCTGCAGGAACAGGCTGCGCGTCTCGGGGTGCGACGCCACGCACTGCAGCAGCGCGAGCGCATTGCACACGCGGTTGGACGCGTGCGCGGTCAGCGACGGCGGCGACAGCAGCGGGTAGATGGCCACAATCTCCTGCAGCAGCGCGCTCACGGTGCCAAAGCTGTGCCACAGGTGCGGCGCCAGCTCCGGGAACGACTCCCGCTTCTTGCTGAGCTCCAGCAGCGCGTTCTCCCGGGCCTGCGGGTTGGTCAGGTCCAGGACCAGCTGCTCCATGCGGGGCGTGTGCGCGCGCGGCCGGCCGCGGCGCTCACATCACGGCCGCAAGGAGGCCGTATCAGCCCTTTGTCCCGTACAGAAATCGCTCCTGACCACGTTGCGCTGTGTCCTGAGCCTTGAGCACAGTTCGATGCCCCTCGCCTCTTGCGGTAGCCACACGAGAACGGTGACCTTACTATTTCATTGTGGTATGCCAGTGAGGACCGCTGCGGTACTGGAAGGGGTTCTCAGTGAAGCTCTTTCATTCTTGCTCCTACTAGGCTAGCAACTCTTCAACTGCAGCAGGCCCTGAGGAGGCTTTGTGTGGTAATCGAAGGCCCACCATTTGGGGGCCCCAAAGCTGCGCGCGCACGCTGGTACTTTTTATCGAAGTGTATGGCTGCTGAAAGTTTTTGCACAAGCGCTGGCTCGTAAGCCCTGCAACGTGCATGCGCAAAGCGCTGCGGGAGGCGCTGCGCTAAGCATGGCTGCTGCGGCGCGGTCGCGTGCCGCACAGGCTGGCGCCGCCGATCACCGGCAACCAAACGGCGAGGCGGTGCGTTGCAGGCCTGGCGTGCGAGGCGACGGCACAGTGCTCCAACGTGCGCATGGGATGTTTGCACTGAGCTGTGGCGTGCCACGCGCGTGCAGGCAGCCTTTGAGGTCGGCAGCCGCGTGCTGTGCGACGCGCCTTGGGATGACAAGCAGAAATGTGCGCCAACTTTCTGCCCGGCCATCTTTGTTGGCGCGCTTTGTGCACCGTAGGGACTCGACACCGTTTGCTCACAACGGCTTGTGGCACGCAGACCTGGCAGAGGTGGTGGATCGCAGGCGAGCTGCGGACGGGACCAGCTCGTATTACATCCACTACCATGACAGTGCGCGCCCAGGGACGCTGTCTGTGTCTGAGAATGCGTAGGGGGTGCCGCTCGTTGTCGTGGCACTTTTGCGAGGCTGCAGTGGCGGCCCTGCAGCCAGGCAAAGGTGCCGAGCCGCACTCCTGGAGCGCCGGTGTGCGTTGCTGTGGGGCTTCGCGGCATTTGAGACGACGCGCCCCGGCGCAGTGGACAAGCGCATGGACGAGTGGCGGTCGGAGGGCGACTTGGTGGCGGTGCAGGGCGCGGCGCTGGCGGATGTGGCCACGCCCCGCGCGGCCCTGCTGCCTACCCTCTCTGGCGCGTGCGTGCCCGCACCGCGCGCGAGGGCGCGCTGCCTGTTGTGCTGGTCGGCTGGGTGCTGTGCTTTGCTTGAGCGACACGCACTCTCCCTCTGCTGCGGGGCTGGTTCCCGCACGGTCCCGCTCGCAAGGCCTTGCACGCCTCGTCAAGCGAGGCGTGTGGTCCGCTTGTGTGCCCGCCACATAGCGCTGCATGCTATAAGCAGCTGATGTCACGATGACAGTGCCTCTTGTCTGGTGTGTAAAGCACATACTGACATGCGCTGGGAGCGAACTTGCCTTTTGTGCGCAACGGCGCAGGTCGCAGGGCGAGCTGGTGACCAGGCAGAAGCGGAAGCTGTACAATGAGATCTACCACGTGCCTGCGGTGCGCAGGCCTTGCCCTGGGGTGCACCGGGCACCAGTCAAACCGTGTGCACACCCCTGCGTCATGCGCCTGTGCGCTGCCTATTTCCTCCGTGGCCGTGCCCTGGGAAGGGTCTGCGGCTGTGCGCTGGGGAGGGCCTTGTACCTGGCTTGCCTGTACTTTAGTCTTCATGTGATTCTAGGGCTGATCGTATGCCTGCCGTATGGGTTTGCATATAACTGTCGAGCGAAAGGAGGGCCTTGCAGACCTGGCGTACACGATGCTGGAGTGGGGCAGCGCGCCCGCAGTCGCGCAGCGGGCCGGGCTGCACACCTGCTGCGGGCGCCTGTCAGGATGAGTAAGCAGAGAGTGACAGAGGACCTGCACGGCGGTCCGCCAACGCGGACACGTTCGAGGGTAGGGTGTATATCCTACTGGGACGCGCGCGCGCCGCGTAGGACCTGGCGGACCTCGCGCCCATCGACCAGACGCTCGAGAAGGAGCACCACGAGCGCACTAAGGTCAAGAACATCCAGGTCATCGAGCTGGGGCGCTACGAGGTGCGCCGCGCCCTGTCGCCGCCTCCGCGCGGCGCCGTCCCAGTGAGGCCGAGCCCTGCAGGCGCTCACCTGTGGCGAGCGCGGCCAGACTGGCAGAGATCATGCCCACACGTTTGTCCACCGTTCTGATCAGGTGGTGTGCGTGTCTGCCCGTAAGGCGTGACATGTGCTTGTCTGCCTTCTTGTAAGCCACATGTATGCTTACGCTCTTCAGGCAAGAAGCCTGCTGTGCGAGAGTGCTAGGTGGTGTCAGCGCATGGACAGCTGCTCAAAAAAGTAGTGCAACGCAGGGTCCTAGCTGCGCCAAGCGCACATGGCGCCGGTGCCGCGCGCCTGCCCTCCAGGGCGCGAGGCGGGGTCTAGGGTCGACGCCCCGGTCGCCGCGCGCAGGTGGACACCTGGTACTACTCGCCCTACCCGGAGCCCTACAACGGCCTGGAGCGCCTGTTCCTCTGCGAGTTCTGCCTCAAGTACTTTGGCAAGCGCACCACGCTGCTGCGGCACGCCGCCAAGTGCGCGCTGCGGCACCCGCCCGGCGACGAGATCTACCGCTCGCCACCAGCGGGGCCCGCAGCGGCGGCGCCCGCCATCGCGATGTTCGAGGTGGACGGCAATCGTAGCAAGGCGCGCGAGCCGAGGCACTGTGCAAGCTTCCCAGACCAGGACCAGGGCAGCCTGCTTCACGCAAGGGGAGCCGCGAGCGAGCTTGCGCGTGCGCGCAGATCTACTGCCAGTGCCTGTGCTTGATGGCCAAGCTGTTCCTGGACCACAAGACGCTGTACTACGACGTCGTCGACTTCCTCTTCTACGTGCTGTGCGAGGTCGGCGAGGACGGGTGCGCGCGCCGCACAGCTCCTGGCTTGGTTGTGCATGCAATTCAAGCTGCCGTGGAGGTCGCGCCAAAGCGCTGTGCTTGCCGCTGCTGGCGGGCGAGGCGTGGCGAGCCTGTTCAGGTGCAGGGCACATGGAGCGCGCGCGCACGCGCCGAGAGCAGAGATGAAGGGCGCGCGCACGCCCCGTAGAGCGGGCCACAGCGCAGCGCGCCGTGCAGCGAGGGCGGCGGGCCGAGGCGCGCGCGCTGCCCGCCGGGCGCGCCTCCTGAGCCGGCGCGTGCGCGCCGGGCACAGATACCACGTGGTGGGCTACTTCAGCAAGGAGAAGGCCAGCCAGGGCGGCAACAACCTGGCGTGCATTCTGACGCTGCCGCCGTACCAGCGCAAGGGCTACGGCCGCTTCCTGATTGCTTTCTCGTACGAGCTGACCAAGAAGGAGGGTGGCGTCGGCACGCCCGAGCGCCCGCTCTCCGACCTGGGCAACGTGCGGGCCCCTTCCCCTCTTCACGCGCGCCGCCCCAAGCTGTCAGTAGTGCACGAGAGGAGCTTTCCTGTGTCTGGCTGCACAGCCATGTTCCACAAGGTCCAGGACGTAGCGCTGCTGCGGGTCTCGCTCGGCGGGCGATGCGCGCTTGTAGGCTACCCTAGTACTGGCACCCCGTCCTTGCTCAATCCCTGTATGGCAGTGTCGCAACAGCCTGCTCCCGTGTATACACCTTGGCACGCGTGCTCGGGCAGCGTGTTGCGCTGTTGGGTGCACAGGCGCGCGGAGGGGGGTTGTCGCGGGAGCGCGCAGCGCGAGCGCCGGCGCCCACGCGCGCGCCGGGGCGCGCGCAGGTGTCATACAAGTCGTACTGGATCCGCGCGATCCTGGAGGTGCTGCACGCGGGCCGCGGCACCATGATGAGCATCCAGGACGTGAGCAACGTCACGGGCATCCACCCGAACGACGTGCGCGAGGCCATGGGCACCATCCAGCTCACGCAGTGCGCCCCGCGCGCGCCTCCGCGCCTCCCGTCCACGCTGCCACCCCCCGGGCCTAGCCGGTCTGACGGGGACAGCGCCCTGCGTGCGCGCGCCGCCGCCCTGCTCATGTGCATTCGGCGCCTGGCGGGAGCGGTTATTGAGGTGACAGCCTGTGACAGTCCAGCTGCAGCGCCGCGCCCAACTCGGAGGGCATCCAAAAAGCGCATGTGCGCATGTGTGAGTCGACTCCGTGCCGGCCGAGGGCGACGCGCCGGCCCGCGCGGCGCAGGTACGTGAAGGGCGACACAGTGCTCAACGTGACGCCGCGCGTGGTGGAGGAGCACCTGCAGAAGATGGACAACCGGCTGACCATCCTCATCGACCCCGCGCGCCTGCACTGGACGCCCTACGTCACCTCCCCGACCGGCCGCCGCTGACGCGCGCGGCGGCGACGGGGCGGCGTGGGGCGTGCATGCGCGCGCCGCATTGCCTGGGCCCACTCGTCAGCCCCAAGCCCCGCGTCGGGCAGGACGGCGCAGCCCGTTTTATGCCGCCATTCTCCTCTGGCCGCACTAAAGCGCACTGGCTTTGTGAAAGCGGAGGGGACCGAGCAGGCCTCGCAGAGGACGCAGGCTTGGGGCGCTGGGCCGCTCACGCAGAAGGGTTGTGTTTGAAACGTCCCAGGCGTGAGTGGCCGCATGATGTGCATCCGTTTAGTCATGCGCTGCACTGGCGTGCAGGGTGCTGAGCGGCACTAAGGCGCGGGTGTCTGTGGCGTCTGCCTGTGCCAGCGCGCAAGGAGCAACAACTGTGCATTGACGGGCGACGGCTATGCGTTTCTAGGAGCTCGTGGAGCGGGACAGGGTGGGTGCTTGTGACTGCGTGCTGCTTTGACTGGGATTGTGACTTTGACTTGACACGTAGATTGTGGGATGACGTCTGGGTGGTCTCATCTGGCAGTGTTAAAGTGCAAGCGCGGCAGGGGACGTTGACTATGCTCTGCATGGGTTTGAGCGCGTCAGGCTTTGTCCTTGGTGGTGTGTACAGTAGGACTTTCAACTGGCATGCAGCTGTTGAGGCTGCAAACGCATGACATTGACAGGGTGGGCAGGTCAGGAATCTTTACCTAGCGAGTGCGCGGCAACATCATATCAACAACTAAAAGAATGGCCTCTCCACAACCTGATCGCGCGTCTGAATAGCTCTCATCCTGGTCTCTCTCAGTGGCCCCCCTTCAATACAGCTGCTCACACTCCAGCCCGGCTGCTCTCCATGCGAGTGTTAGCCCCACTCATCCAAAAAAGAACCTGTCACAGCTCCAGGTGCCTCACCGAATACCAACTACTTGCCCAGGCCCGGCAGCTCCTTCGTCACCCGGTTCTGCAAGCGCGTCACCAGTTCAGCAGCTCTTTCCACACCGGCTCAGCCAGTGGCACCTCTGTCCACGCATAGACGTGATTGCTTGGATACATACGTGACCGCTCGAACACATACAGACAGGGCTCACAGTGCCCATGGCAATTGTTATAAACCAGGGGGGGCAGGTGGCTCACCACTGCGTTGCCAATGTCGTCCTTCACGTCGTCCTTGTCAATGAGGTACTTGACGCCAAAGTACGGCAACAAGAGCACGGAGGCGGCCTCAAGCGGGAAGCCAAGGATCTGCACGTATGCGGGCACTGCATTGGGTCTGTTCAGGCATTTGAGCAGAGAGTGCGCGGGACACCCCACCGCCGACATACCAGGCTAAGGCCGGGCAGGTGGATCAGCCACTCGACAAAGAAGAAGAAGCCGAGCGCCGCAGCGGAGTAGCCGACGATCTGCGCGCACGCAGACAGCACTTGCGCAGAGTCAGCGATCCTGAGCACGGAGTGGACAACACACTGCTTGCAGGCGCGTTCCAAGCAGAGTGGCAAGGCACAGCTGCGCTGGGGTGCGCACCGCAGGCTTGTTCGAGGCGCCTTCGAACTGCGGGGCGTCTGCCTCCCCGTTAGCAGCTGCTGGTGTGCACAAAGGCAATGCCGGCGTGGACATGCACTACAAGGCTATGCAGGAAGCAACGAGTGCGCGCCTTGTCGGCCAGCTTGGCCAGGAAGCTGTCAAAGTCCTGCGCGACCTCGTCTGCCTTGTCCGTGGAGCGCGCTTTCGCGGGGATGCCAGACCTCCCTGTTGCCCAATGCAGCCATAGTGTGCGCTTGTTCTGCGTGAGAGGTGACACACGTAGAGTCCCAGAGAGCAGGATCGCGGCATCAAGGTGGAGATCGCACCGCGGCTCAGCGCATCACTCCGCCGGCCCACGCTCGCCAGCGGCCTCGCCACCGGGAGGCTGCGCTGTGCTGCTGCGCGCTGCACCAATGCAGGGCCAGGCCTGGCAACAGTCGAGACCTGCAGGCAGGTAGCCATGGCAGCGATGTACAAGGGACGTCTATAGGTGTTTCGAGCTCCTGGACGCAGGCTCAAGCAAGTTTCACTGTGGGGATTGGCTTGCGATATAGCGGAACTCTTTCGAAACCTGTCGGCAGAGGACAATCGTATAATGTGCCGGAAAATTTTATGAGCAGAATACCACTGTGCTCGGCCTCTCTGTGAGACGCACTCTGTGTGCGTAGACAGGCAGAACTAAATAGCGTTGACCTGCAGAAGGTCACTACTCTTAGCGCTGTGCACAGTGCGCACACTTGTGTGCTTGCTCGCTGCCACGCTCGGCCAGCTGTGCACGCGCGGGCGGTCGCTTGCCCAGCTGAGCTGCTGGGCGCTCCGCGCCCGCCATGCCGGCCGTACCTGAGGCCCCGCGCACATATGATGAGGCGCGCCTGCTGCTGCAGATGCGGCTGCATACACGCTGCTCGCGCTCACACACTGTGTACAGCCGGTCGCATGAGTGCAGCCACCGCCAGTTTGCCGAAGAGCTGCCGACTGACTTGTGTGGGGCGGCCGGCGCTCACGCTCAGTAAGCGCGTGCTGCCGCGAGCAGGAGATGGAGTTCATCGAGCAGGTCAGCGAGGTCGAGTGGCGAGTGCGGCCAGGCTTCGTGCCGGGCATGCACGTGCCAGGCACGTTCTACGTGAACGCGGCGCTGCGCGAGCTCATTTTCGAGGAGCTGCAGGTGTTTGCGCAGCGCGCGCAGCATGGCGGCTTCCTGCCGGCCGTGAAGCAGATTGCCAACGTCGCCGCGCTGCCCGGGATTGTGCAGGCGCGCTGCCCCGCAGCGGGGTCCAGCTGAGCGCCACACATGTTGCTGTAAGCGGTGTTTTTTTCCCACACAGTGTCCCTATGCTGGCAAGGCTTTCTTTTGGAAGCCTCGCTGTTGAGCGAGCTAGGCGTCCTACTGTGATTGTCCGGCCTGTGAACATGTTGGCGGCGGCCCGCCCGGCGCTGGAACCACAGCGGCCCATGAAACCTGCACCTGCTCACGCACTGCTCCTGACGCCCCTCTGTGCGGAAGCGCAGAAGTCGATCGCGCTCCCGGACATGCACTCTGGGTACGGCTTCGCGATAGGCAATGTGGCGGCGTTCGACATGGCGGACCCGCTGGCGGTCGTCTCGCCGGGCGGGGTGGGCTTTGACATCAACTGCGGCGTGCGGTTGATACGCACAAACCTGGTGCGGCGCTGTGCCTCAGCCCCATCCGGACTGCCAGGTTGCGGCCAGCGCGTGCCAGGGCCAGCCAGTGAAACAGTGACACAGGCCAGTCCTGCAGGGACTGGTACCATGAGGAGGTTTGCATTCGATCATGTTGGTCTCAATATGAGTTTGGCCCCAGTCACATGCTTGGCTTGCTTTTTGTCTGTCAGAAGTCCTTCGGTATAGGCGGCAGGCAAGTCCCGAAGTGCTACGCCTTGCCTGCTCCAGCATCCCCAACCTAGTGTGTCAGGCGGCGGTCGGCGGTCTGAGCCCGGCCGACCGCGCGCGCGCGCGGCAGTCGGAGGAGGACCTGGAGGGGCGCAAGGAGGGGCTGGCGCAGGCGCTGTTCGACCACATCCCGGTCGGCGTGGGCTCGCAGGGCATCATCCCCACGACCGCCGCCGACCTGGAGGCCGCGCTGGAGATGGGCATGGACTGGTCGCTGCGCGAGGTAGGGCCGGGGTTGGGTAGGGGCCCTACCCCACCCTTGCCCTGCGGCCCGCAACAGCGCTGCCTGCGGGTGATGACTGTTGGGCATGTAGCCAACCGGGCCGGGCGAGCCCAGGCGCCTCATGCCGACTTGGGGCCGCGCCCAAGCGGGGCCGCCGCGCGCGGCGGGCGCCCTGCCCCCGTCGGTTCTGCTGTCATGCCGTTAGACGTGCTCCACACGCGGGGGCCGGCTGGCCGCTCATCCGCTGCACGCGCGGAAGTGCCGCCAGGCGCCCGCGCCGGGGGAGCTGCGCCCCGGAGCATAGGCGCACTCAGGCAGCGGGCCCATGCGCTGGGGCCGCGCCTACAGGGCGGTGCGGTCCGAGGGCGGCGCGGCGCCGCGCGGCGGGGGTGGCAGTGGTGAGCGCCGGGCGTGCGCGCGCGGCGCGGCAGGGCCACGCATGGCCGGAGGACAAGGAGCACTGCGAGGAGTACGCTCGCATGCTGTCACCTAGCGTACCCTTGTCCTACCCTGACCATAACCCTGGCACGGCAGGGCTATGCGTGGGCCGAGGACAAGGAGCACTGCGAGGAGTACGGGCGCATGCTGGGCGCAGACCCCACCAAGGTCAGCATGCGCGCCAAGAAGCGCGGCCTGCCGCAGGCGCGCCCCCCCCCCGCGTGTGGCGCGCCGGCCCCTGACGGCGGCCGACGCCCGCCGCGCTGCAGCCTGCGCCGCGGCAGGGCTCGGCGCCGCTTCCTCTGTTCACTGATGCTTAACATGTGACCATGCCTCCGCGCTGAGCACAGTGCGACTCCTTGAGAGCGGAGTCAGCACCTGACCTATGATTTGGCTTGGTAACACGTGCTCCGATATGTGACTTGGCCTGGTAAGGCGTGTTATTGAGGTGCATGGCGCCTGCACGCATGCGCTGCTGTCAGCGCGCCGGGCGCGGCCGCGCAGATGGGCACGCTGGGCGCGGGCAACCACTACGCTGAGATCCAGATCGTGGACCACGTGTTTGACGCGGCCGCCGCGCGCAAGATGGGCATTGACCGCGTCGGCCAGGCGCGCGCCCGTTCGACGCCACACCCGCACGTCCGCGCACGCGCGCCCACTGCCAATTCTGCCTTCAGGCAGGCGAGCTCGCGCCGCCTGACATGCGGCGCGGCGCGGCGCGGCGCCCGCCGTCGCTGTCTCAGCGCCGGTCACGGGGCTGTGCGCGCAGCGCATGCAGCGTGTCAGGCTGCCAGGGCGGCTGCCTCGGGCCCGCATGCTGACAGGGCTGCGACCGGCGCCGCGGGCGGCGCAGGTGGTGATCATGATCCATTCGGGCAGCCGCGGCCTGGGGCACCAGGTCGCGACCGACGCGCTGACGGCGATGGAGCGCGCCATGGCGCGCGACGGCATCCACGTAAATGACCGCCAGCTCGCCTGCGCGCACATCGGCTCGCAGGCGCGCGCGCGCGGCCGCGCGAGCTGGTAGGTGTTGTTGCGTGGGTGGGGAGCGGTTGCTGCTGGGGTGTGCGTGGCAGCACCCGGCCTGCTGCCGCGCAAACACCGGGCGGCAGGGTGATCCCTCTGAGAGTGCTGCACATGTGGGCTGCGTGCGTCTCTGCGGGCGGCACTGCGCGTCACGCCGCTGGGCCGCGCGCTGACCCGGCCGCGCGGCGCCGCCGGCGCAGGAGGGCCAGGACTACCTGGCGGCGATGGCGTGCGCGGCCAATTACGCCTGGGTCAACCGCGCGTCCATGACGTTCCTGTGCCGCCAGGCGTTCGCCAAGACGTTCGGCCGCACGCCCGCCGAGCTGGACATGCACCTGGTATACGACGTGTCGCACAACATCGCCAAGGCGTGCGCGCGCGCGGCCCCGGGGGCTGGCGGTCTGCTGTTTTAGGGTTAAGGGTAGGCTTCCCCATATGAGGGGGTACCCCTCATGGGGGGGTTACTGCGCCGCTCACCGGACGGGCAGCGCGCGCAGGTGGAGCAGCAGGAGGACATGGTTGCTAACACGCCTTCTGAAGCGCCTGGGGGCGCCGGCGGGCACCGCGCCGCTGACCGGGCGGGCGGCGCGCGCAGGTGGAGCAGCACGTCGTGGACGGCGAGCTCAAGACGCTGCTGGTGCACCGCAAGGGCAGCACGCGCGCGTTCCCGCCGCACCACCCGCTCATCCCGGTCGACTACCAGCTCACCGGCCAGCCAGTGCTGATCGGCGGCACCATGGGTGCGCCGCGCTCGCTGGGCTTCCTGCCGGATCCCGGTGCTGCAGCCACCGCTGCTGCACCAGAGCGTGCCCTGGTCAGCGCGGGTGTCACATGGGTACCCTGGCCATGCCCTTGTCGGCTGCGCCCTAGATATTGCTCTTCTCAGGCCTGATGTTGCTTGCATCGCAAGCCTTCTTCGCTGCCCCCTGCGCAGTGCATGCAGTTTGCCCCTCGATGAAGAAAGCGCACAAGCGCTTGCCGGCCACAAGCAAGCAGAGTTGACGCACGGTGAAGACCTCCCACTAGCACCAACACCGGTGCGGTCTATTGAGCGCGTCGCGGCGCTGCAGGCACGCACTCATATGTGCTGACCGGCACCGCCAAGGGCATGGCGGAGACGTTCGGGTCGACATGCCACGGCGCTGGGCGCGCGCGCAGCCGCAACAGCAGCCGCCGCCAGCTGGACTACCAGCAGGTGCCTGGCACTGTGTCGCGCGGTGTTCCCTGCAGAGCGTGATAGCAGTCTGCGCCGGGGTCTGGCCTTGTTGGGTGTGGAGTGCGCTTGTGAATATAGGCTCAGGAGCTCATGCTGCGTCACCCGGTGTCTTGAGAGCGGAGCAAGCGCCCGCCAGCCTCAGGGCTACCGACAGACATTGCTCACTAGGCTGTGCATGGCAAGGACGAGGCGGGAGGTGGCCTGCGCGTGCAGGCGCCCGTCTGACGGCCTGGCCGGGCGCCTCCCTCGACCCTGACTGCGCACGACTGCGGGAGCCTGAGCAGGGGAGGCCGCAGCAGGGAGGGCGCGCTTGCGCGGGCGCTGTGCGCGCCAGGGCGCCCCAACCCTACCCTACCCAGACCCTGCCCTGCCCCGACCCTGGGCCGCCTGCGCCGCAGGTGCTGGACGCGCTCAAGGCCAAGGGCATCGCGATCCGCGTGGCCTCGCCCAAGCTGGTCATGGAGGAGGCGCCCGAGTCGTACAAGGACGTGTCGGCCGTCGTGGACACCTGCCACGCGGCCGGCATCTCCAAGAAGGCCGTGCGCCTGCGGCCCGTCGCCGTCATCAAGGGCTGAGGCCGCGCCGGGGGCGCGGGCCCGTGGCACGCATCTGCGTTCAAGTGGACCCCGCCTCTCGGGGACCCATGCGCATGGCGGCTTTGAACGCATGTCGCAGTTTGAGAGCCTCTGTTACCTGTGCTCATCATGGTTGTAGAGAATCCGCCTGTCAGTCACCCATGCGCATGGCAATCATACATGCATGTTGCGCTGTGAGCCGAAGTCGTCCACTGCAGTGCTAAGTGTGGGTGCTATCCGTCCAGGTTAGCCATGCGGAAGGGAATGCAGTTTATCATGACAAACACCGGTTGGAGGTGCTGTGAGCAATGGAGACCTTGGGGCAGGACCGGGCGCCTGTATCTCCTGATAAAGTCAGTACGGGTGTGCCCAGCATCTAAACGCTCTCCTCACGAGACAGCAATTACACACACTCAACAGCACCAGACCATTTCCTGGCAACATGAAGCGCCCCTCCTGCTTAACAACCAAACTCGCACAGGCATCGAGCAACCACCCAACGCAACAACATGTACAGCAGCCCGGAGCTCATCTCAGCAGCGCGGCAAGGCGCGCCAGGCAAACACTCATACGAACTCGCGCTCTGGGAAGAGTGCGGGGGCGAGCAGCATCCAGGCGTACACGCCGGCGGTGGCCCACTGCGTGACCAGCTTGACCCAGACGGAGCCCCAGCCCACGTCCACAAAGTCGCGCTCGTCCGCGCCCGTGCCCCAGCCTGCGCGCCGCGCCGCCGGCCGTCAGCCCGAGCCGCCGCTGCCGCCGCCGGGCGCCCTGCCTCGCGCGCTCTCCCGCGCCAAGCCGTGGGCGCCCTGCCCTGGGTTCAGGACCGACCTCGGCACGCATGCAGACACGCGTCACGCTGCACCAGGATGGCACGCCGCTCGGCTCCACAAGGCATGACAGACGGATGCATGCCACAGCGCCCGTCCCGTAGCAAGGAGTGGAGGATCAGGTTACGAACTCGATTCTTCATCCTCTCGTCATCCCAACTCTTCCTACTAAGATCCACTTCCCAGTCTTCAACGGGGAACGACACGCACGGCGTGATGCAAGGCAGGCGCGCCGCACCGGTCATGAGCATGGCAATGTACGTGGACGCGAGCGCGAAGATGAGGTGGAAGAAGGCGTAGTTGTACGTCACGGGCGCCAGGTCGCCCGCGCCGCCCGCGGTCGCCTCGTCCGCCGTGCGCGCGCCGCGCGTCATGCGCGCGCCGCCGTCCAGGCCCGCTGATGTGCCCTCCTCCTGCGCGCCCCGGTAGGGGTTTTTACCTACCCCGGGCTTTCACTGCCTGCCGTGCGCTGCACGACTGACTTTTCCAAGAGCATTCCCGCGGCCGTTGCACTGGCTCGAGCGCCTGTGCATGCGGCAGCCCGGCGATCCTGCGCAGCACGGCTCTAATCAAACGCGCCACCATCAGCGCACTCAGCAAAGGCTCGTGCGCGCCTGCACAAACGCGCGGCCCTCCTCGTCGTCCACGAGCGGCCGCGCCGCGTCGCCGCCGTCCGCGCCGGCGTCCGCGTCGCCGAGGCCCAGGCGGAAGAGCGCGGTGTTGCTGCCGGCGCGCAGCGCGGACCAGACAACGCTGAGCAGTGCGAGCGCCATGCCTGGCGCCAGCACATGCGCCAGGGTCACTGCGGTCATCGGCGCTTGCGTACACATGCCGACCTGGACGCCGCCCTGTGCTGGTTTTGTGTCTGCGCTCGGTGGGCGCTCCAGTTACGTCACCCAACCTATACACTTCAGGGAGTGGGTCATGCACAATGCAGTGGGCACGGTACAGATGTGACGCCCGTGCTGGCAAAGATGCGACGCCCATGCTGGATACGCTACACACGCGCCGCCCGCGCTGGCCAAGCAGGCACGCGGCCGGGCGGCGGGCGGCGCGCCGGCGGCCAGCGTGGACGCGCTGGCGGCGGTCAGCTGCCGGCCGACGCCGTTGCAGGCGTAGTCGTGCGGCTCAGAGACCAGCGCGGAGTAGGCCAGGTACGCGCAGTACAGCGTCACTATCGCCGCGGGGAAGAGGCTGCCATTGCGCGCCTGCGCGCGGCCAGCACGATCAGCCTCACCCTAGCTGCTCGTGTCCCTGGTCAGAGTCTTCTGCTCTTTGGAATACTATTGTTCCGGGTCTGAACGTGACAGCGATCTGCGGATTCCGGCGGCGCCCGCCGGTGCACGCGCTCTGCCTGCTGGACTGCTCAGCAAAGCCAGCAGTTATGGAGTATCATGCCACCTGACTGGCCTGATCTGGAAGGCCACACAGCTAGGGTCACACCAGCGCATTGCCGCAGCATCAGCTTGCTCGTTCACCACACACACACGTATGCCGCAAGTCTGCAATGCAGCAGTGGGGCCCGGCGCGCGGCAAGCGCTCAAGACGCGGAGGGCGCCGCATGTGCGCCTGCGGCATGGGGCGCGCACGTAAGGCGACATGGACACCGCCGAGACGAGCAGGCCCAGCAGCAGCGTGAGCGAGATCACGCTGATGTTGAACGAGCAGTCGCCGGCGCCGGCCGGGTTGAAGAAGTAGAACAGCAGGCCGGCCAGCACGGCCGCGCCCGCGTATGCGCCCACCGTCACGCCCAGCAGCGCCCACAGCAGCCTGCGCGCCGCGCGCGGCCCCAGGTGACCCCGCCCGCCCGATGCCCACGCAAGCCCAGACAGGGGCCTGCTTCGACAGGCGCAGCAACCTGTCTCAGCTCGGCAAGAACTGCACGCTTGGCTGCAAACACGCCGTCAGGCTTGGCAGGTTACATGGTGCTGCAGGGGCGGCATGTAGCGGCAACTTTTGAGGGCATGGTGCGCACCGGCGGTCCTCCTCGTCGACCCAGGCGTCGTTCCAGCTGACCACAAAGTCAAGCAGCATCAGGATCTGCACGCAGAGGAAGAGCGCGGAGCCCGCGCGCGCCACCCACCCTGCACGGCGCGCAGCTCAGCGGCCGTCCCGCACCGCTCCGCTCGCCGCGGCGGTGGTATCCACAAGGCAGGGGACCCGCTGCACGCGGCTCAACAGCCGCCCCCGTCAGGTGTGACGCCGCAGGTAAATCTGATGCCTAATTGGCAGGGGGCCTAGTCTAGCGAGAGGGGTGTGCACGGTGGCCGTGCACAGTTGGCCCTCGCCAGGCCTGCCTGTGCTGCTGCCGGGCAGCCGCAACGGTTCCGAACGTTCAGCAGGCCAATGTCTATATACTCCTGGGGAATGGTTGCTGACGAGTCACGGCACAGGTGCACCTGAGGTTGCTCCGCCAGAGCCTGTGCCAGTCAAGGCCAGGTGTAGGTCTTAGCAGGAGCGAGCGAGTAGGCGCGCCAAGGGCCCGCACCATAGGCGTTGACCAGGCCGACGGGCAGGAAGAAGGCGACCACGTTGAACAGCAGCCACAGCGCGACCTTGACGAACCAGCCGCCGTGCTGCAGGTACTGGTCGCGCTTGTCGCTCTTGAACCGCACGCCCACCATCGCCAGCGCCATCAGCCCGAAGAACAGCTGCGGCGCGCCAGCCAGTGCGTCACACAGGCTGCGCCTGGTGCACCGCTGCAGCGCAGGAGCATTGTTTGGCTGCACTGAGTAGTCGCTTGAAAGGTGCACTGCAGTGGTGTTTGGCCAACAAAGGACAGGTGCGGGCGAGGCGCACGAAGTTGCCCAGGCTGACGCGGTAGACGGCCTGCTGACCATACCAGCGCTCGCTGGGGTCCACGCCGCCAGCGTGTACAATCCCTGTGCAGAGCAAAAGGCGGTCGAGAAGGACAGGTCGCAGCGCAGAAACACTCCGACTGAGGAGGGCACCCACTCAGCCTCTGTGCAGCGTCACAACATACTGGCAGAGCAGTGCAAGTGCGCTGCCGACGCACGCCTGCTTGACAGCGCAAAGCTGAGGTGGGGCGCGGGCGCACATGGCAGCTTGTCTATGAGCGGCTTGGCAAAGTCGCGCAGCACCCACGCGGCTGCCATCGCCAGCGTGAAGAGCACGCAGTACGCGAGCCGCGCCGAGCGTCGCATGACCTCCTTGCTGGCAAAGGTGCAGGCGTGGCAGGCGCAGGTTGCCGCGCACGATGCCAGCGCCGAGCCGACCCATGAGAACGCAAACATGGCGCCGCGGGCGCAGTCACGCCGGGCCACCGGTTGTCAGCGCCTCCTGGCCGGCGCTGGCGGCGCAACAGGAAGCGGCTGCCAGGTTGGTTCCCGGCTCCTCGTTCTTTGAGTCCGGGCTTGCAAGTGGGTGCGCAGGAAGCATTGAGCTGGCGTGCAGCAAGCGGCTGGGTCAGGCCCCGGGTGGGTGCCAATGCTCGCAGGACGCTCTAGTTGTTGCTCCAGAGCTTCTCCTGTCTCACAACGGTTCCTCTTGTGTCTTCTGGTTCACATGCAGATGAGCTGGAACAGCACAGGCTCCTTTGCTAGGCGCACTGCATGACGCGGCAAAGACTCCCGAAAGAGAGGCGCCTGAGCGCAGATGACCATCAAGTTCATCCTGCTGGTGAACAAGCAGGGACAGACACGCCTGGCCAAATACACTGATCAGGGCATGAGCGTGGAGGAGCGGCGCGTGCTTGAGGGCGAGATTGTGCGCAAGTGCTTGGCGCGCTCAGAAAAGCAGGCGCGTGCTGCGCATGCTGCTAGTGTAAGTGAGTGCCCGTAGTGTGGCCTTTGCTCAAGTACAGAGCTGAGTAAGTGATGTGCACTTCCTGCAGTGCTCCTTCATCGAGCACCGAAACTACAAGGTCATCTACAGGCGATATGCCTCGCTGTTCTTCCTGGTCGGCGTGGACTCTGAAGAGGTGCCCCCGCACGGCAGTCACCTGATTCAGTGATTGGAGGCCTCACCTGTTGAGTGCCACCTTTTCTGCAGAATAGTTGAAGCAGAATAGATAGTTGAAATGACCGCCAAGTAACAAGCTGGCAGGCCAAGCAGCTGTGCTGCGTGACAACCCGGGTTTGTGTGTGCAGAACGAGCTGGCCACTCTGGAGTTCATCCACTGCCTAGTGGAGACGCTGGACCGGTATTTCAGCAACGTGTGTGAACTGGACCTGATGTTCAACCTGGAGATGGTGCGGCGGCCCCTGCTTTAGCAGCAGGTCTGCTGACTGCCACACTCCTGTGTGCCTAGCATGGCTATCTTTGTCCAACGCCTGTCAACATGCCCTTCAGATTGTGCGGTCTTCCTCGCAGGCGCATTTCATTGTGGATGAAATGCTCATGAATGGTTGCGTTGTAGAAACAAACAAACACAACATCTTGGCGCCAGTGCAGCTTTTGGACAAGGCGATGTGAGTAGGGCTGCTCACATGCTGTCATTAGTCTGCTGTCATCTGCAACAGCTGCAGTCTGCTGTCATCTGTCTGCTGTGCTCTGTGTGTTTGTTGGCCATCTTAAAGGATTCGTGCTAAAGGGTCTGTTATGGTCCCTCCGTTGAGTCTGAAAATGTGAAGCAAGCGCTGCTGCTGCCCGATATGCATGCATGCGTATGCTGCTCATCCTGTGGCTTGCACACAGCACATGCCACTTGCTGACACAGGTGCCACTGGTCCAGCCTGCTTGCCCCCATGATGTCTCGCCTTTCAGTGCTGCCTGTGCTGAAGCTCTAGCACCTCACACACTCTTCCTAGGTACACTCAGCTTCCCTGTCATTACACTGCTTAAACTGCACACTACTTGCCACTCCCCTGCTACACTACCTCTGCTCACTGTCTCTTGCTTGCTGGCAACCAGCACCAACTCTCCCTATTCTACCAGACCAGGCTCAGTTTATCCTGCCTACTCTACGCCAGTCAACTCTGTCTGCTGTCCTACTCACTCCTGGTTCCTCAGCAATGTGCCTGCGCTGTCTGGAACAGCCTGCATAGCAGCCTGCTGTAGCCGCCTCTGCATGAGCAGGTGCGGACTGCCTGTACTGCCTATACTGCCGACAAAATGCTACCGTGCAGGACGCGCCACTTCTACAACTGCAAAGTCTGTGAGCGGCAGACCAACATGGGATAAGAGGAGTGCCTACATGCAGGCCTCGGCGCATGCGCTACATCTGCTGACCTGCATGCCCTCCATGCCACAATCTACCACTAGCGCGGCTGCAGTCCTCCTGCGTGCATAGCAACGTCCTGTGTGCTTGACACAGCAACCAGCATAGTGCCCAGGCATGTAGTTGCCTGGGCCTTCTGTCATCAAAGGCGCGCGGGACGCGAGCCAATGCCCCACACGGGGAGCTGCGACCGCTGCCATGCAGCGCTGCCAGCTGGCCGCGCTGAAGATGCAGGGAATAATTTAACACCAGGCGGCCGCCATGAGCAAGGGGCACAGCTTGCCCCACGACATGGACACGGCGCCGATTGAAAAACTGCACAAGGCACCCTGTCCAGTTTACCATCCTGTGTGTGTTGCGCCAGGAGCTGGCGTCAGGCACGGAATGTGCCGGTCAGCCCTGGCCTGCGTGCTCATGCAAGGCCCCTCCATGCCCCGGTCCGCGATCTTCAGCAGCACCACACGTGTCTGGGTACCGCCCCGCGAAGTGGCAAGCCGCACGTTCAGTAGTGCGGCATGCGTCCCTCTACGTTTGACAGCCCCCAGGATGGCCCCACGCGTCTCGCGGCAAAGACAACAGGCTGCGCGGCCCCCGCCCTGTTTATAGGGCATAGCGGACAGCAGCCGGCGCACACAAAACACAAAACAAGGAGCCAATGTGTCATGCCACGGAGTGCCATGAGTGGCATGGCGCCTCCCATATCGCAGGCACGTGCATTGGTGCAGCCCAACACGGACTGGGCTTTACATGCAGGCCCCGGTGTGACGCCGGCCCGGGTGTGCCTCGCGGGCTGTTGCCCCACTTCAATAGAGTCAAACTGAAGACCTGGCACACGGAAACCGTCGGGAAGGAGAACAGCCGAAACTTAAGACCAGCACAGCCCCGCTGAGGCAGGCATGCGCGGCGCCGTCGCCGCGCAGGGAAAACTGACCACTCACAGGTCTTCGCACTTGCGGCTATGCTGCCCGCCGGGAGACCAGCGGCACAACTGCGAATGAGAAACTCAGAAGTCTGAGGGGCTGCTCCAGGCCAGACAACACCAGACCTGTCAGACCCATGGCATGCACACCCTGAGGCCGCGCCACCCCGGGTTGCGAGGGATGCAGCGGCGGTGATGCCGGAAACACTCCAGGCCCCGACATCACCTCCAAAGGCGCATGTGAGTGACTGGTCGCACGCGCTCGCACATGCTCACTGAGCGAGCGAGCAGTGGTGCTCATTCCTTGCTGCCACCCGGCCGCATGCCCACTCAAGTTCGGTTTGCCGCGGCGTCAGAGCGCCGCGGAAACTGCGCAAACGCGCCTAGACATCATCCATCGCCGCCGCAGCTGACATTCTTTTGCAAAGACAGACTGCGCGGACTCCCCAGCCTCCACCCCCCCAAAATAAGAAGCTAGAGCGCAGTTGCCGCGCTGTGTACCGCCCTCAGCCCCGTGGGCAGGCCTACCTGCCGACTCTGCAAGATCCCAGCCCGCCTGGGGCACCTACAGCACAACAGAAGCGCTGCTACAAGCCATACGCCCTAGCAGCGCGACCGCTGCTCTCTTGCCGCAACTGAGCATATGCCCTCAGGAAACCACCTCGGCACTCACAGCCCTGCGGGGGCCGGCCGCGAACGTGCGCGGGCACCGCCGCCTAGCAGACCTCACGCGCGCAGCGCCGCCTAGCAGGCGTCGCGCGCGCTGCGCTTGGTCTTGGGGCGTGCACGCGAGCCGAAGCGGCGGCCATCGCGACGGCGCGCTGCCCGGCGCGCGGCGGTCGCCGGGCCAGGCTCGCCGTCCTGCGGCGCATGCATGTACCCTGGAGGGCCCTGCCCGGCTGCCAGCGGGTTATAAGCAGCGGTCGTGCATGCACTGCAGGACCAACTGGCACCCAGCCCAATTTCTGGCCAGACAGGCTGATGAGCGGCGTGCTCTGGCGGCCTGTCGAGCGGCTCCCCTGTTCCGGGCGCGGCGCATGGGGCCTTTGAAGTCTATGCGCCAGCTGCCATGCAGGCAGCCGTAGGCTGGCAGGATCTGGCCAGCTCCCACTGCTACGGCGCGCATAGCGCTTAGAAATTGGCACGCATGTGGGCGCTCCAACCTGCAATATAACACAGATTGATATTCGGATTGCAGACAGGTCTTGGGGACTGGCGCGCGCCTGCCCGTCATCGGGCGCGCCCGTGGGCTGCGCGGCCTCGCTGATGTGGCGCGTGACGCGCTCGATGAGCTTGTGCTGGCTGAAGCGCTTGCGGTAGGGCCAGCGCAGGATGTGGTACTTGCGGCAGATCTTTTTCAGCGTCGTCACGCCCACCTGCAGCGTGGCGGCCGCATCCTGCGCGGCCACGGCCCATGCGCACAGTCACATGCAGGCCTACTTCCCATGTCAGCTCACATGGGCGGCCCATGACGGGCCTGGCCGCCAGGGGGCCCTGGAGCACCGCCGCCAGGGCAAGCGGGCTGGCGGGCGCCCTCCTCGAGTGCAAGTGCAGGGCAAGCTCATGCGAGCACGCCGGCCTTGCTGCGCACATGGAACGCGCTTGCAAGAGCACAAGAGCATGAGAGCGTCCCAGCATGCCAGCACGGGCCGCGCAGCGACGTGCGCGCCTGGATGGGCCGGTCGAAGTGGCCGCCCTCCTCCAGCAGCTGCAGCGTGATGTGCGCGACGCTGCCGCGCCGCTGGTTGAGCCGCCCGCCGCCGCCGCTGCCGCAGCCGCGGCCGCTGCCGCCGCCACCCGCGTCGCTGGTCGCGTCGGAGTCGTCGCCCGCGTCGCCGCCGCTGCTGAAGTCGTCCTCGCTCGCGCCCGCGGCGCAGCCCGTCGGCCCCTGCGAGCCCTCGCCCGCGGGTTCGCCCCCCCACTCGCTGCCGTCGCTGCCGTCGCTGCCGCCGCCGGCGCCGCCGTCGTCGACCGCCAGGCAGGCCGCACGGCGCGCAGCGCGCTGCGGCTGGCGCCGCAGGCGCGCGCGCGCCTGCGGCGCGCCCGCGCCCGGGGCCTGCGGGCGCGAGGGCGAGCCCTGCGCCGTGCCGGCAGCCTGCGCAGGGGACGCTGCTGCGTCCAGCCCCAGCTCCTGGCATGCCGCGGCTGTGCCTGCGTCGCCGCGCCGCGACGCCGGGCTGCCCGCGTCGGGCTGCTCCCAGGCCGCCAGCGCGGCGGGCGACGCGGCGGCGGCCCGCATGGCGACGGCGCCGCCGGCGCCGCGGCCGGGGCGGCCGGGCCACAGCGCGGGCAGGCGCGCGGGCGGCGACGACGACACAGACTCGCACAGGTCGGTCGGGCGGCCGCCGGCGGGGTGCGCGCGCGCGGCACCCTGGCCCTGGCAGGGCGACCACGGGTGCAGCTCGGGGAGGCCGCAGAAGATCTCGCCCTCTGCGTCTGTAGGGGCTGCACAGAGGCTCAGGCACTCCGCACCGGAGTGCTCCGGGGCACCCGGGCCGGCGGGCGCGCCTGCGCAGCGCCCGTGCCGCGGCGCGGCCGGCCCGGCGGGGCTGTCGGCGCGCGCCGCGCCGCACCCGGGCGGCGGCGCGGGCGTGCGCGCCCACGGCGGCTGCCGCACGGGCGCAGGGCTCAGCAGCGGGCAGCCAAACTCGCCCAGCGAAAGCTCGCCCTCGCCCGGCAGCGGGATGCCGGACCAGTCCGGCAGGCTCACCGGTGTGCAGCAGCCGGGCACCCCGGCCTTGGCGCCATCGACGCCCGCGCCGTTCATGCCCCGGCCGCCGCCCCAGCTCGGCGGGCGCTGCGTGCGGTCCTCGGGGCTCGCGCCCTGCGCGTGCTCTAGGCCGGCGAACGTCCACGACGGCGACAGCAGCTCCAGCGGCGCGGCCGCGCACTCGCGGCGCGGCTGCGCGGCGGCGGTTCGGTCGGAGAGAGCGCCCGGCAACGCATCCAGCAGCGCGGGCTCTCTCTCGGGCAGGCCGGCCGCGCACGCGCACGAGCTGCCGCACATGCAGGCGTCCAGGGCGCCCGGCCGTCCCGGCGTCCCCGCCTCCTCCCCGGGCAGCCACAGCAGCTGCTCGTCCGTGGCGTGCGCGCCGGCCAGCGGCCAGGCGGCGTCCAGGCTCTCTGATCCGCTGCCGGCCGCGGGCGGGCCGCCTGCCAGCGGCCAGGCCCCGTCCAGGGTCTCCGACCCGCTGCCCAGCCACGTCGCAGACTGCTGCGGCGCATCCCAGCCGGCGGGCGGCGCGGGCGCGCAGCACGGCATGCCACGGGCACTGTCGGAGACCGCAGGGGCTTCATCCGGGCTGGTCAGGCCCAGCGCGCGCAGCGCCGGCCCGCCCGCCTGCCGGCTGAGCGCCTCCGGCGCGCGCCTGGGCGCGGGTGGCGCCGCTCGTGAGTGCATGAATGGCCTGCGAGTGAAAGGCGCACTGCGGCCCACCAAGTCGCTGCTGTCGCGGTGCGCCCGCGCGGCGCGCTCGCCGCCGGCGCGTTTGCTGTCGTGCCGGGCGGGGCATGCCGCACGAGTGCAAGGGCAGCCGCGCGCCACGGCTTCGACGGCATGCATGGTGCTGCGTGGGAGCGGCGCATCTGTAGCTGGGGCAAAGGACGCATGCGGCGCGCGTGCGCGCACGCATCAGACAGGGATGCGCATGCGAGGCAGTGCAGCGTACCGGCGCTCTAGCGGGCCAGGTGCGGGCGCCTCCCACAGCGGCGCTTGCTCGCCAGGCGCCTCCGCGTCCCCGCGCACCGCCACGTCGTCAACGCCTGCCGCGCCGGGACAGAGTTGCTCGGGAGACCGCAGTTGCGGGTAGCTGCCGGCGTTCCTGGCGGATGTGCACGCAATACCCGACGCCCACATGCCACGGCAGGGCCGCTGGCAAGAGTCCTGGGCGAGTCATCCGACCAAAGGCGGAGGCAGTGCATGCATGCAAGCAAGGAGGCACATGCTGGGGGCGCATGTCCACAGGTAGTCAGACACACGGGGGCCCTGCTGTGCCCCACAGGTGCGCGAGCACCAGCGCCCGGCAGCAGGCGCTCCTGCACCTGCCGCGCTCTGAACCAGGCGCCCCCGCAGGCGCCGGGCCCACAGGCCGCCGGGCGGCGCGCCGCGGCCGCCCTGTTGGGAGGTCAGCCACAGGCTCATGGGCAGGCCCGCATGCCATGCAAGCGGCCTGCCTGCGCCCGGGAAGCGTGGCGCGCCTTGGAACGTGACACGCGCCAGGCCGATCTCGGCCGGCACGGCCACGTCGGACGGCCGCACGGCCGCCATCTCCACCTCCACCTTGCGCAGCGAGCCCAGCCAGGCGCCCAGCTTGCGCGCCAGCGCCTCCACCTCCGCGTGCGCCAGCGGCTGCCCGCGCGGCATCCCGGTCAGTGAAAGAGCGCGGTGCGGCCACACAAGGGCATCACCGGGCCGGATGCTGAGCTTTGGTGCCTTGAATTTCGCATTCACACAGGCGCAGGCGCCAGACGTATCAAACACTTGCACTACACGGGCGCGGGCAGAAGCGGCACCGGGACAGTGCGCACTATCGCCAGTGGCGGCCTGCGTGCATACAGGCGCCTGCCTGCCACGCCGAGGTGCTGGGGCGGGTCGGCGGTGCAAGGGCAGGGCTGCGTGCGCTCATTGCGCACCCGGCGCCGGAGCGGCCTAGAGACGTAGCAGC
>JAABUV010002210.1_pt1 | contig 26807 bp, 26 predicted proteins | sample 5559971 | NCBI WGS metagenome assembly JAABUV01 (sample SAMN10711881, study PRJNA513362) | rock metagenome | isolation source: Antarctica rocks | place: Antarctica: Victoria Land, Knobhead nord | collected 2015-12-19
CAGGAGGGTCATCATGCGATAGACTGCGGGTGGCATCGGGAGGCTCCTTCCGGACGATATGGTGTCAGCACCCCTATCCTACCAAAGCCCTCCCGATTGCCCCCTTGTTAGCGAAAACTAGAGTTCAAGGGTGTCGACGAAAACATCTACCGCACCAAAAGCGGCGCCGACCTGATCGCGACGCTCAACGCCGCCACGCCGTGGCTGCTGTGCTCGCTGATCCACAAGTTCGGCCGCGCTGGGAACGGGGGCGGGGGCGACGACGCGGGCGACGTGGCCGGATATATCGCGGAGGTGAAGCGGGCGCTGCCGCCCGGCTTCGCGGCCAGGGGCGACCTGTATGTGTTCGTGGACGAGTGCCACCGCACGCAGTCGGGCGACCTGCACCGGGCGCTGACCGCTATCCTACCCAACGCGCTGTTTGTTGGCTTCACCGGCACGCCGCTGTTGAAAGCGGATAAGCAGAAGAGCGTCGAGGTCTTTGGCCGCTACATCCACACCTACAAGTTCGACGAGGCGGTCAAGGACGGCGTGGTGCTGGACCTGCGCTACGAGGCGCGCGACATCGACCAGCGCGTCACCTCGCAGCGCAGGATCGACGAGTGGTTCGAGGCCAAAACCATGGGCTTAACCTATTGCCTACAAGTTAAGGTTCTGAGCCACATGTCAAGTACCCGCATTTCCGCCGCTCGGGGTGGCAAAGGGAGCGTAGCAGCATATACGCCGTACTTCCACGAGCCTTTTGCTCCCACACACGGCTGTCGCTACGCCATGCGCCTCATGCGTTTGTGCAACATGGCGGCTATCAGGTTGGCTTAAAAGCTGCAAAAATGGCCTTGACAACGGCTTAAAATCCTTAACTTGTAGAAAAAGGGCTTAACCGACCTGGCCCGCGCCCAACTCAAACAGCGCTGGGGCACGTTGCGCACGGTGCTCTCCAGCCAGGATCGACTCGCGCAGATCGTCGCCGACATCCTCTTCGATATGTCCACGCGCCCGCGCCTGGCCGACGGGCGCGGCAACGCCATGCTGATCTCGGGCAGCATCTACCAGGCCTGCAAGTTCTACGAGTTGTTTGCCAAGACGGAGTTGGCGGGCAAGTGCGCCATCGTGACCAGCTACAAGCCCGCGCCGGCCGACATCAAGGGCGAGAGTACCGGCGAGGGCCTGACCGAGCGGCTGCGCCAGTACGACATCTACCGCACGATGCTGGCCGATTGGTTCCATGAGGAGCCCGAAAAGGCCGTCAACAGAGCGGAGGAGTTCGAGCAGGCGGTCAAGAAAAAATTCATCGACGAGCCGGGTCAGATGAAGCTCCTGATCGTGGTGGACAAGCTCCTGACCGGCTTCGACGCGCCGGCGGCCACCTACCTGTACATCGACAAGCAGATGCGCGACCACGGCCTGTTCCAGGCCATTTGCCGCGTCAACCGGCTCGACGGCGACGACAAGGAGTACGGCTACGTCATCGACTACAAAGACCTGTTCAAGAGCCTGGAAGGCACCGTGCAGGACTACACCTCCGGCGCGCTGGACGGCTATGACCACGACGATGTGGCCGGGCTGCTGGGAGACCGCCTCGCCAGGGCGCGGGAACACCTGGAGGAGACCCGCGAGGCTGTCAAGGCGCTGTGTGAGCCGGTGGAGGCGCCACGGGATACAGCGGCCTACCTGCGCTATTTCTGCGCCGCGGAGTCCGGCGACGCCGCGCAACTCAAGGCCAACGAGCCCCGGCGCCTGGCGCTCTACCGGCTCACGGCCACGTTGCTGCGCGCCTACGCCGCCCTGGCCCCCGAACTCGTTGAGGCGGGCTACAGCACGGCGCACATCGCCCTGTTGAGGGCCGAGACGGAGCACTACAGCAAAGCGCGCGACGAGGTGAAGCTGTCCAGCGGCGACTACATCGACCTCAAGATGTACGAGCCAGCCATGCGCCACCTGATCGACACCTACATCCGCTCCGACGAGAGCGCCAAGCTCTCCGCCTTCGACGACGTGTCGCTGATCGAACTCATCGTCGAGCGCGGCGCCGGCGCGGTGGACAGCCTGCCCGCGGGCATCCGGGGCAGCGAGAAGGCGGTGGCCGAGACCATCGAGAACAACGTGCGCCGGCTGATCATCGACGAGTCGCCCGTCAACCCCAAGTACTACGACAAAATGTCGGAACTGCTGGACGCCCTGATTGAGCAGCGGCGCAAAGGCGCCGTGGAGTACGAGCAGTACCTGGCCGCGATCGCCGGCCTGACCAAGCGGGCGACGACTCCGGGCGGCGGATCGAGCTACCCCGCCGCGCTGGATACGCCGGCCAAGCGGGCGCTCTACGACAATCTGGGGCGGGATGAGGCGCGCGCCATGGCGGTGGACCGGGCCGTTCGCGCGAGCCGTCAGGATGGTTGGCGCGACAACCCGCTGAAGGTGCGGAAAGTGAAAATAGCCATCAAGGCCGCGCTCGACGCGCCAGCACCGGGGACAGCCCCAGAGTTCGTGCATGATCTGGGAGCGCGGGCGTCTCGCCCGTCCCCGTCGTCCACCTCCCGCGCACCAAGGACGGGCGAGACGCCCGCGCTCCCAGTGGACCCCGCCGACTTTTCACGAGCCTTAAGCGACGACCTTCGGCAGATGCGGGAGTCCGCCGTGACGTACGCAACCGGGGCCGAGGAGGACATCGACGCCGTCGCCGATCGCATACTCGACCTGGTGAAAAACCAGCATGAGTACTGAGACAAACCGGATCACCGTCGGCGGCCTTGCCGTCGAGGTAGCGCGCAAGGACATCAAGAACCTGCACCTGGGGGTCTATCCGCCGCACGGCCGGGTGCGCGTGGCGGCGCCACTGGCGGTGAGCGACGACGCGGTGCGGCTGGCCGTCATCGGTAAGTTGGGCTGGATCAAACGCCGGCAAGCGGCGTTTGCGGCCCAACCGCGCCAATCACGGCGCGAGATGGTCAGCGGTGAGAGCCACTACGTCCTGGGCCGGCGCTATCGCCTGCGGGTACATGAGCACGATGGCCCCGCCACGGTGGCCCTGCGCGGCAAAGCGTCGCTTGACCTCTTCGTGCGGCCGGGGACAACCCGCGAACAGCGCGAACTGGTGTTGCGGCGCTGGTATCGTGGGCAGCTTAAGGCGCTGCTTCCGCCGCTACTGGAGCAGTGGCAACAGGTCCTGGATGTACAGGTGGCCGACTGGGGCGTCAAGCGGATGAAGACCAAGTGGGGCAGCTGCAACGTCGCGTCGCGGCGGGTCTGGTTCAACCTGGAACTGGCGAAAAAGCCGGAGCGGTGCCTGGAGTACATCGTCGCGCATGAGCTGGCGCACCTACGCGAGCGGCGCCACGACGAGCGGTTTATCGCGCTGATGGACCAGCGCCTGCCGAACTGGCGGGAGTTGCGAGACGAACTGAACCACCTGCCGCTCGGCCATGAAGACTGGAGCACATGCGATCGGAATGTTTTCGCGGCGATACAAAAACAGAGCCTGATTGTGCAGCGATAAGGCAATAAGCAATAACTGGTGTGTTCCCGTTGAGCGCCCCATTCAAGTAAAATATATGTAGATGGTTCGAGCTTGGGCGGAGGGATTAGTTGTGAACAACGCACGACGCACGACGACCACACGCGTGTCCGACGCGGACATGGTGGCGACACCGGGCAGCCTACCCGATCGCGCAACGCTGGAAGCGGCATTTGCCGGCGCCGTCGGCTCAACGCGCATCGAAGGCCGTGAGCCCAGTCCTTTCACGCATGCGCAAATCGAGCGCGTGATCGCGGGTGAGATGACCTTCGACGAAGCCGTCGCGGCGCTCACGAAGCGCTACCACCAGTAACACCACATCGTCCATACACAACCGAAACACCCAAACGTGACAAAGAACCGGCATCACGCCCGCCGTGACGCCGGTTCTTTGTGTCCGTGATCGCCTTTAACGCTGCGCACCAAGCACTCGCATACTGGTGGCGGGAAGGAATCGACCATGTACGATAACGACGACACGGACCCGTACACGGACCCCGCGACCGGAGTCTTGAGAAACAAGCTCGACATTGCCGATGCCGAGGAATTAGCCGTGGTCGAGGACCACGTTGTAACGATCCGCCTAGCGGAACTATACCTACAGCCCCTGGCCGGTCGCTTCGATCTGGCGCACCTGTGTGCAATTCACGGGCGCCTGTTCGACGAGCTCTACAATTGGGCAGGTAAGATCCGCACAGTTACGATATCCAAGGGCGGCACAACGTTCTGCTTCCCGGCATTCATCGAACGCTACGCGGGCCAGATCTTCGGCGCATTGGCGAAGGAAAGCTATCTCATCGGGGTCGGCCAAGACGACTTCACTCGCCGCATGGCCTACTATCTGGCGGAGATCAATGCCATCCACCCATTCCGTGAGGGCAACGGGAGGTCGCAGCGTGAGTTCCTGCGCCAACTTGGTGTCAAAGTAGGTTACGAGATCCGCTGGCAAGAGGTGTCGGCTGCGGAGATGACGGCCGCCTCCATTAAAGGCATGAATGGCGACCTATCGGGGTTCGAGGACATATTCCGCAGCATTGCACGGACGCTTCGCTCTTAACCACCACCGCGAGGGCTCGTGAATTGTCCTGGGAGGGCGAGCGTCTCGCCGCCCGAACGGCGGGGACAGGCGGCAGCGTAGCGAGTGCCCGCGCTCCCGGTGGTAGCCGCCAACTTTTCACAGACCCTGTCAACTATGCCACCGAGAACGGCATGCGCATAATGCGACAGGGCCGGCCGCTACTCTCGTAGCGGCCAGCCCTGTTGTGTGTCACAGGATTGGGTGTGTGTCAGTTGAGGACAAGGAGCGTCCCCCTCTCCCGCGTCAGGGAGAGGGGGCAGGGGGTGAGGGCCGCGTTGGCGGTCTAGGCGGCGACGGCGAACGGGGCGACGGGGAGGACGCGGATCGCGCCATCCTCCATCACCAGCCGCGCCGTGGCCCCGGACGAGACTTCGCCGGCCAGGATGGCGTCGGCCAGCGCGTCGTCGACGTGGCTCTGGATGGCCCGGCGCAACGGCCGCGCCCCGTACTCCTCGTCGTAGCCCTCCGTGATCAGGAAGGCCTTGGCCTCGTCCGTCACATCGAGCGCGATGCCCTGCTCGGCTAGCCGCCCCTGCACGTTGGCGAGCAGCAGGTCGACGATGCGGCGCAGGTCCTCACGCGTCAGCGAGTGGAACACGACCACCTGGTCGATGCGGTTGAGGAACTCGGGGCGGAAGGCCCGCTTGAGTCCCTCCAGCGCCTTGCTCTTGCGCGCGTCGTCGGCCCTTGACTCGGCGTCCTCGTGGCCGCGCGTGGTGGCGAAGCCGAGCTTGCCGACCTTGCGCAGGTCGTCCGAGGCCACGTTGCTGGTCATGATGACCACGGTGTTCTTGAAGTCCACCACGCGGCCCTGCCCATCGGTCAGGCGTCCGTCGTCCATGATCTGCAAGAGGGCATTGAACACCTCGGGGTGCGCCTTCTCGATCTCGTCGAAGAGCACCACGCTGTAGGGCCGGCGGCGCACCTGCTCGGTGAGTTGGCCGCCCTCGTCGTGCCCCACGTAGCCGGGAGGGCTACCGAACAGGCGCGACACGGTGTGCGGCTCCATATACTCGCTCATGTCGAGCCGGATCACGGCGTCTTCGCCGCCGAACAACTCGGCCGCGAGCGCCTTGGCCGTCTCGGTCTTGCCCACGCCCGTCGGGCCGAGGAACAGGAACGAGCCGATGGGGCGCTTGGGGTCCTTGAGCCCGGCGCGCGAGCGCCGGATGGCCTTGGATACCGCCGCGAGGGCCTCGTCCTGGCCGATGACACGGCCACGCAGATCCTCTTCCAGGTTGCGTAGGTTGGCGCGCTCGCTCTCGAGCATCTGGCCGACCGGCACACGCGTGATACCTTCGACGACCGTGGCGATAAGCTCCGGCGTCACCTCCAGCGGCGCCGCCTCGCCGGCCTCAGCCCGCGCGTGGTCCAGCTTCTGCTGCGCCACGATCTCCTGCTGACGCAGCTTGGCCGCGCGCTCGTAGTCCTCGGCCTGAGCAGCGGACTCCTTTTGAGCCTGGAGGTCGCTCAACTGGGCCTCCAAATCGGCCACGGCCTGCGGACCTTCGCCCTTCTCGCTGGCCTCCAGCCGCAGCGTCGACGCCGCTTCGTCGAGCAGGTCGATAGCTTTGTCGGGCAGGAAGCGGTCGGCGATGTAGCGGTCGGACAGGCTCGCCGCAGCCTCGATCGCCGCGTCGGAGATGCGCACGCCATGGTGCTTCTCATAGTGCGGCTTGATGGCCTGAAGCATCGGGATGGCCTCCTCGACGCTGGGCTCACCAACGAGCACGGGCTGGAAGCGGCGCTCCAGCGCGGCGTCCTTCTCGATGTGCTTGCGATACTCGTCGAGCGTGGTAGCGCCGACCAGACGCAGGTCACCACGCGCCAGCGCCGGCTTGAGCATATCGCTCGCGCCCACCGCGCCTTCGGCCGCGCCCGCCCCGACGACGGTGTGCAACTCGTCCACGAACAGGATAATGTTCTTGTCGGCCGTAGCCTCGGCGATGACGCCCTTGACGCGCTCCTCGAACTGGCCGCGGAACATCGCCCCGGCCACCATCCCGCCCAGGTTGAGGGAGATGATGCGCTTGCCGCGCAGGAAGCCGGGGGCCGTACCGTCGGCGATACGCCGGGCGATGCCCTCCACGATGGCCGTCTTGCCTACGCCGGGCTCGCCGACGAGGACGGGATTATTCTTCTGGCGACGGCCCAGCACGGTGATCACGCGGCGGATCTCCCGCTCACGTCCCGCCGCCGGGTCCAGCCGCCCCTCGGCGGCGTCATTGGTCAGGTCGCGCCCGAACTGGTCAAGCGTAGGGGTCTTGCTCGGGGGGGCTTGCCGCTCCGCCGTCGCCGTACCCGCCTGGCCCTGGCCCGCGCCGTGGCCAAAGATGTTGCCGAGGGCGGCGCCCTGACCGCCCTGGCCGGACGCGACGGGACCCATAGCGCCCTCCATGATCTCGCGGGCGCAGGTCTCACAGAACAGGTGCGACTCGCGCTGCCCGTTCACAATGCCGTCCAGACGCACTTGCGCGTCCTTGATCTGGCACTTCTCACATTTTGGCATGACTTGTAGTCCTCTTGGATAGGTATTCAGCGGCCGGATGCCTGGGGAGCGGCGCCGCTGTCGCTGTCGCGTTCGCGCGGGAGTGAGGGGACATCCATCTATATCCTATATCCAACGCGTACATCCATAGTATAGCACGATATCCGCGCTATATCAAGGATAGTTTATAGCTTTCGGCTCAACCTTTCTGTAGTACACACCGATACAGGAGAGGGCGCTAGTGGCTTTAGACGAGAGGGGAGTCCCATAATAGAGAGATGAGACGTGGTCATCATGAATGAGCCCTTGACAACCACTACCACGCCTATCTACTACCTCACGAACTTTTGCTATGTAAGACGCGCTATCTTCGCGACGTCTTTAGTAATGACACAGCCCGTACCTGCAAGTACAGATGGGAGCGGAGAGACGCTCTAGCGCGAGGATAGACCATGGGTAAATATGCGCAAACCGTGACGGTGGCGTGCGCGAACTGTCACGACGACTTCACTCTAACCGCACGGGGATATGACAGGCGTGTCGAGCGCTACGGCGAGCGGATACTATGCCAGCGCTGCCTGGGCGACGTCTGGCTCCGCACGCGGGGCAAGCGCGCCGACCGCTATCTGCTGGAAACGGACACCGCGGCGGCGGAGTCGATGGTCGATAGTCGTTAGTCGTTAGTAAGTCGCCTCACAACCACATCCGCTTGTGGTGGGTTGACGCTTCGTCATGGGATCGATGTGCGCTGGATGCGCTGGAACGTATCGTGCTACCCCTACACTTGGACAGCGAACGACAACACACTATCGACTTCCGACTTCCGACTTCCGAGGAGGCTATATGAGTGAGTTCGAGCGCCTGGAGCGCACCGGCGTCGGCGATGAGCGCCCCGAGGAAGACACGATGAACGCGGCGCCGGGGTTGAGCGGCGGCGAGTATCCTGGGGCCGAAGGGGTGGAGGATGATATGAGCGACGCCCTGACACCGGGCGGCGAGGCGACGACGTTTGGCGGGGCGCTCGGCGACTACGGTCCCGGCGGCACAATGGGGAGCATCGACGAGGGCAACGCCGTCACGCCGCCCCCTGCTGAAGACGACACGCAATATGGCTTGGGACCCGCCAGCCAGTAGCAGTGGTATTGGCTAGGAGCGCTGACTTCTAGCCGGCAAAGCGCCGCAATGGGTCGCAAGCTGTGTCGTTACGCCTCAATCGACGCAGTGGGGTCGCTCCAGCGCACTTGGTAGCCATCTTCACGCAAAGTGGCGATGATGGTCTGCTGGTGCGCGGCGTCGCGCGTTTCCATGCGCAGCAACACGCGCGTATAGCCGACGGGGACGAACATCTCGCCCCGGAAGTGCTCGACCTGCAAGATGTTAGCCCCGTGGTCGCCGCATATACCGAGCACGCGCATCAACTGCTTCGGCGTATCGGGGATCGTCACCTCGACCGTTAGCATATGGCCGAAGATAGCCAGCCCATAATCGATGATACGGCCGATTAGCGTGACATCGATGTTGCCGCCGCAGAGCACGGCCACCGCCTTGGCGTCGGGCGGCAAGTTGTGCGTCCCATAGATAAGCGCGGCTAGGCTCGTCGCGCCTGCCCCCTCCACGACAAGCTTGCGCCGCTCCAATAGCTGCACGATCGACAGGCTGATCGCCTCGTCGTCGACCGTCAGCACGTCGTCGACGAGTTCACGCACGACCTCGAAGGTCTTGAGGCCGGGCTGCTTGACGCGGATGCCGTCGGCGATGGTGCTCGCTGCCGCGAGGCGCACGGGCCGGCCAGCCGCCAGCGCGCTGGGGAACGAGGCGCAGCCCGCCGCCTGCACACCGATAAGACGGATGTCCGGCCGCAGCGCCTTCGCCGCGATAGCCATGCCCGCCATCAGGCCCCCGCCGCCGAGCGGGACGACCAGCGCGTCGGCGTCGGGCAACTCGGCCAGCACTTCCAGGGCCAGTGTGCCCTGCCCCGCGATGATATCCCAGTCGTCGTAAGGGTGGACGAACACGGCGCCGGTCTCGCGCACGATGCGCTCGGCCTCCTCCATGCTCTCATCGAGCGACTCGCCGTGCAAGATCACCGCGGCGCCGTAGCGCTGCGTCGCGCGGTATTTGCTCAACGAGGCGACCACGGGCATGACGATGGTAGAACGGATACCAAAGTGGGTCGCGGCGTAGGCTACACCCTGCGCGTGGTTGCCCATTGAGGCGGCGACGACTCCGCGCGCGCGTTCCTCGTCCGTCAGTTGGGCCATCTTGTTGAGGGCGCCGCGGATCTTGAACGAGCCGGTCACCTGCAGATTCTCGGCCTTCAAATAGACCTTGCAGCTGGCCATCTCGCTGAACGTACCGGAGTCGAACAGTGGTGTGCGGCGTACCACGCCGGCGCCCAACGCCGCCGCCCGGCGCACATCATCGAGCGTCACGGGGAAATCAGACATACATTGTCCTCACAAGCCCTCACCCCCAACCCCTCTCCCGTGCGCGGGAGAGGGGAGCCGCCTGGCGGGTCACGCTCGTCTCCCCTCGCCCCTTGAGGGAGAGGGGTTGGGGGTGAGGGGTAAAAAAGCTATTGTCCGCGCGCGGCCTGGTAGCGGCGCGCCACCTCGGGCCAGTTGACCACGTTCCACCATGCGCCGATGTACTCGGGGCGGCGGTTCTGGTACTTGAGGTAGTAGGAGTGCTCCCACACATCGAGACCCAGCAGCGGCGTGCGGCCTTCCATCAACGGACTGTCCTGGTTCGCGGTCGACTCGATCTGTAGCTTACCGCTGCTATCGGCGCTCAACCAAGCCCAGCCGCTGCCGAAGCGCGTCGTGGCGGCCTTGCCCAGTTGCTCCTTGAAGGCGTCGAACCCGCCGAAGGTCTGGTTGATCGCGTCGGCGAGGGCCCCACTGGGTTGTCCACCCGCGTTGGGACCCATGACCTGCCAGAACAGGGTGTGGTTAGCGTGGCCGCCACCGTTATTACGCACCGCCGTGCGGATGTCCTCGGGTACCTGATTGAGGTTGCTGATCAACTGCTCAACCGGCATGTTGGCGAGGTCGAAGTGATTGGCGAGGGCATTGTTGACGTTGGTGACGTAGGTCTGGTGGTGCTTATCGTGATGCAACTGCATCGTCTGCTGGTCGATGTGCGGCTCCAGCGCGTCGTACGCGTAAGGCAGCGGCGGTAATTCGTAAGCCATGGCTGTTTTTTCCTCCAGACATTGCGGCGGCGCGCCCGGCCGCGTCGCCGCCTGTTTACGTTACGCCGGGTCAAGCGATTATGGAGCAAGCATCGTGCCCGCTCACGCGCCCTATCTATAAGTGTAACGCAGTAGGCCTTCTTGTCGCGACCACATATGGTCTCGTGACAGGGCTCGTGAATTATCCGTGACGCCAAGGCACCCGGCGTGGTGTAGGGGCGTATGGCATACGCCCGTGGCCTCGAACGCACGGGCGTATGGCAGCGGCGCGGCGGTCGAATTAGCGATCCCCACTCGCGCGTCTGAGCACAAGCGCCGCCACAACGATCAAGAGCGGGATGCCGACGACGACGATGACGACAAATATCGCTAAGAAATGACCCGACGCCATCGCTTACTCCTACATATTACATGGTGGCAGACTCTACCCTGGAATACTACCAGCCTATCACCAGCCTGGCACGACGCCCATGACGGCATCCAATCTGAATTGGGTGTGTTTCAAGTGAGTTGAAGGGGCGTCTCCCCCTCTCCCGCGTCAGGGAGAGGGGGTTGGGGGGTGAGGGCCGCGCCCCAACGTGAACGAAACACACCCATCTGAATTGCCCCATCTGGTTGGCGAGGATTAGCAGCGCGCGCCGCTTGAGAGCGGTACGGTGAAATCCTGGCGACTGAGGATGCCAAACGCGAAGCTGTCGTCGGCATAACGCAATTGCAGCTGATGACCGTTGGCGCACGCGACCTGCACGAAGATGGGATTCAAGCCAGCCGAGGCCGCCGCCTGGCGCGCGGCGGACCGCGCGACGCCAACGCTGGTCAGGTTTTGGCCAGACAACGCGTCGGCGACCTTCTGCACAGAGGAGATGCGCCCGTACAGACCATAGGCGCCGGCCAGGACCGCGATAAGCACGATGAGGACCAGAAGCTTGACGATGGCGCCGACAACGCGGACGATCAGAAAGAGCAAGACAAGCGCGACGACCGCGGGAATGAGCAAGCTGCCATACGAACCCATACGCGCCTCCAACGAGTGATTAGCAATTATCTGGTAGCAGATTAGGTAGCGATTAGGCCTGCGAACGTAGCCGGCCCCGTAACAGTCGTCCTCGCCCACCGTTCTACTGAATAGTGTCTACGATGACCAACCTAACCGCCATAGCACAAAACTGCCAACTACCCTCTGCCTGGCACACTGGTACTCTGAGCCAACAACAACCGTCACTTGCCACTCGTCACTCGCCAACAGCTATCGGCTCACGCGCCGCCGGTCATATGACGGCGCCGCTCCAGGGGCACATAGTCGGTCGGCAAAGGCTTGCCGTAGCCCTGGTCGTCCCAGGTCGAACTGGCAATATGCACCGCTTCCTCATACGACCACGGTGAGCCCGGCCCACAAATCTTGTCGATCAGATCATCGAAACGGTCGTTACTGGCCTGCCGCGCGGCCACGTCGGTCTCCTCGCTCATCAAAAACCTCCCAGGATCCCCCCGGCTTTAGCCGTGGGGATGTTTACACCATGCCACGATCTATAGCATACCGTCACAGCGAATGTATGCGATAATCAGCCGTTTATACCGTGGCTGCTGCTATACTATAGGTAGATCTTTAAAGGGCAGGTGGGGTGTCGTGTATCCGCGGCGCCTCGCTATAGAACGTCGCTGTATATCCACGCGGCGCCGCCCTTGCCCCATAGAACGTGGTAGACTAAAAGCTACCCGTATCTATAACTAAACTAAAAAAGAGTCGCCGTGGGGGGTGAGAGACACGGCGACGCCAGGAGTGCAAGCGTGCAGCAATACGACGATAGCAGGAGCCAGAATCTTGGGGCGGCCACGACCGATCCCGAACAGGCCCAGCAGAATGCCGCGGCGCCAGGCGCGCCGGCGGGGACTGCCGAGGCCACGGCCTCTGCTGGGCCACAAGCCGCCCCAACGGCGGCGGAGGTCACGACACAGGTGATGGGGGCGCCCGCCCCCGCCAACGCGTCGCTCAACGGGAGTGATGGCGGCGACATGGACGACGACGAGGGCCTGACCATGGCCGCGTTGCTCGACAACCCAAACAATGCGATGCGCGAGTTGCAGCGCGGCGATGTCGTCGAGGGTACGGTTGCCCGCGTCGACGCCGACGAGGTGCTCGTTGACATCGGCCAGAAGTCCGAGGGCGTCATCTCGAACCGTGAGATGGGCTCGGTTGGCGACACTGGCCTGCTCCACGTTGGGCAAAAATTGCTCGTCTACGTGGTCCAGCCCGAAAGCGCCGAAGGCCACGCTACGCTCTCGCTCAAGCGCGCGCGCATGGAGCAGTCGTGGCGCGACGCCGAGCAGTGGATGGCCGAGGACCGCGTGATCGAGGCCCCCGTCATCGACTTCAACAAGGGCGGCCTCATCGTCGAGGTCGGCGTACGCGGCTTCGTGCCGATCTCGCAGATCTCGGAGTTGCGCGGACTAGCCAAAGGTCCTGACAGCGGCGATTCGCCGCAGGTCGCGGAGCGCTTGGCCGCCATGCGTGGCCGTACCCTTAAGCTCAAAATCATCGAGCTCAACCGGGCGCGCAACCGCCTCATCCTCTCCGAGCGCCTCGCCATGCAAGAGGAGCGCGCCGGCCGCAAGGAAGCCCTACTGCACGAGCTCGAGCCCGGTCAGATTCGCACGGGCCGCGTCACCAGCCTCGCCGCGTTCGGCGCCTTCGTCGACCTCGGCGGCGCTGATGGGCTGGTGCACATCTCGCAGATCTCTTACAGCCGCGTTAGCCACCCGAGCGAGGTGCTCAAGGTGGGTGACGAGGTCAAGGTCTACGTGCTCAGCATTGACCCTCAAACCAAGAAAATCGCGCTCTCACTCAAGAAGGCGCAGCCCGACCCATGGACGCTCGTCGAGGAGCGCTACCAGGTGGGCGACGTTGTCGAGGGTACGATCACCAAGCTCGCTAAGTTCGGCGCGTTCGCGCGCATCGACGATGGCATTGAGGGGCTGATCCACCTTTCCGAGTTGGCCGATGGTCCGGTGGAGAAGCCGCAGGATGTCGTCAGCGAGGGGCAGGACGTCAAACTCCGCGTCATCGCCATCAATAGTCAGCGCCGCAGGCTCGGCCTGAGCCTACGGCAGGCGCAGGGTGATACGTTGCGACCGGTTGAAGTGCCGACCGAATTCGACGACGACATGGATGGCGATGATGAACCGCCACGCACGCCACGCGCGCGGGCGCCGGAGCCCACTGCCCCTGTACAAACGGCTGACTCTACTGCTACTATAAACAACACCGACGGGCGAGAATCACCCACGACTCCGCCACCGGCCCCGGAGATCGCACTGGGCGGCGCGCCGCCTGAGGCGTCCGCCGAGGCCGCGGCAACCGACGCGCCGACGCAGGAAACGGCGCCGGTAACGGGCGACGCTTCGGACGCGCCGCCAACGGACTCGTCGACGCCGGCGGTGGGGACAACCGATCAGAACGTAACTGACCAAGACATACAGGCACAGGAAGACACGAGCGTTCCGGGGGACAACGGACCACAGGGCGCGTAAGTTATAGGTGGGTGGGCCGGATTTCCGGCCCACCCACCTACGAAACGACCAACCCGCGCTGGACGGAGTTGCGGTCACCAGATCAGGAAAGAGCAACAGAGATGAGCAACGACCGATTCGACAAGTTTACAGAGCGGGCGCGCAAGGTACTGACGCTGGCCCAGGAAGAAGCGACTCGGTTCAACCACAACTATATTGGGACGGAGCATTTGCTGCTCGGCCTTGTCCGTGAGGGCGAGGGCGTCGCGGCCAAAGTACTGGCCAACCTCGGCGTCGAACTCAACCGCGTACGCAGTGCGGTCGAGTTCATCATCGGACGCGGCGACCGCATGATCGTCGGCGAAATCGGCCTGACGCCGCGCGCCAAGAAGGTCATCGAGCTTGCCGTCGACGAGGCGCGTCGCCTCGGCCACCACTACATCGGCACCGAGCACCTGCTGCTCGGCCTCGTCCGCGAGGGCGAGGGCATCGCGGCTGGCGTGCTGGAGAGCCTTGGCGTCAACCTGGAGAAGGTGCGCACGCAAACAATCCAGGTCCTGTCGCAGAGTAGCAGCGCGCACGGCGAGACGAAGCACAACTCTAAGACCCCCACGATTGACCAGCTCGGCCTCGACCTGACAGCGCAGGCGCGCGCCGGCAAGATGGACCCGGTGATCGGCCGCGCCACCGAGATCGAGCGTGTGATCCAGATCCTCTCGCGGCGCCAGAAGAACAACCCCGCCCTTATCGGCGAGCCGGGTGTCGGCAAAACGGCCATCGCCGAGGGCCTGGCTCAACGCATCGTCGCCGGCGAAGTGCCTGAGACCCTGACGAACAAGCGCCTACTCACGCTCGATATTGGCTCACTCGTGGCCGGCACCAAGTACCGCGGTGAGTTCGAGGAGCGCCTCAAGAAGATCATCGAGGAGATTCGCACGGCGCAGGATTGCATCCTGTTCATCGACGAGTTGCACACCATCGTCGGCGCCGGCGCGGCCGAGGGCGCGGTCGACGCGGCCAACATCCTCAAGCCCGCCCTCTCGCGCGGCGAGATTCAGTGCATCGGGGCCACGACGCTCGACGAGTACCGCAAGTACATCGAGCGCGACGCCGCCCTGGAGCGCCGCTTCCAGCCGGTCAACGTGCCCGAACCCAACGTCGAAGAGACGATCAAGATCCTGCACGGACTACGCCAGCGCTACGAGGAGCACCACCGCTTGCGCATCAGCGACGAAGCGCTCAAGGCCGCCGCTGAGATGGCCGAGCGCTACGTCACCGACCGCTTCATGCCCGACAAGGCCATCGACCTGATGGACGAGGCATCTTCCCGCGTGCGCCTGCAGCGCTCCGCCCAGCCGTTCTCGCTGCGCGAGGCTATGGTCAACCTGGAGAAGGTCAAGGACGACAAGGAGCGCGCTATCGGCGCGCAGCAGTACGAAGAGGCCGCGGCGTTACGCGACCGTGAGCAGAAGCTGCGCGACAAGATTTCCAGCCTGGAGTCCGCTACCTCGCAGGGTCTGGCCACCGAGCAGCCCGCGGAATTAGTGGTGGGCGAGGACGACATCGCCGAGGTCGTGGCGATGTGGACCGGCATCCCGGTCATGCGCATCGCCCAGGAGGAGTCGGAGCGTCTGCTGCAGATGGAGGACTCGCTGCACCACCGCATCATCGGGCAGGAAGAGGCCATCTCCATCATCTCGCGCGCCGTGCGCCGGTCACGGACCGGCCTGAAGGATCCCAAGCGCCCCATCGGCTCGTTCATCTTCCTCGGCCCAACCGGCGTGGGTAAGACCGAGTTGGCCAAGGCGCTGGCCGAGTTCATGTTCGGCTCTGAGGACTCCCTCATCAAGATCGACATGTCGGAGTTCATGGAGCGCCATGCCGTGGCGCGCCTCGTCGGCGCCCCTCCCGGGTACATCGGCTACGAGGAGGGCGGCCAACTCACCGAGGCGGTGCGGCGCAAGTCGTACTCCGTGGTTCTGCTCGACGAGATCGAGAAGGCACACCCCGAGGTCTTCAACATCCTGTTGCAGATCCTGGAGGATGGTAAGCTCACCGACGCCAAGGGCCGCGCGGTCGATTTCCGCAACACGATCATCATCATGACCTCGAATGTCGGCGCGCAGTTGCTCAACCGTGAGGCGGCGCTTGGGTTCAAGACGGTCATCAAAGATGAGGATAAGCTGCGGCGCGACGAGCGAGCGCACGAGGAGATGATCCGCAAGATCGACGGGGAACTCAAGCAGGCGTTTAAGCCGGAGTTCCTCAACCGCATTGACGCGCGCATCGTGTTCCACGCCCTGCGCGAGGACCAGATCCGCCAGATCGTAGACCTGCTGCTGCGGCGGGTGCAAAACCAACTGGTGGAGCAGGAGATCGTCCTGGAGACGACCGACAACGGCAAGGCCTTCCTGGTGGAGAAGGGCTACGACGCCGCTTTCGGCGCCCGCCCGCTGCGCCGCGCGATCCAGAACCACGTCGAGGATCCGCTGGCGGAGGGGCTGCTGACCGGCCGCTTCCAGCCTGGTGACACCGTGGTGGCGGACCGCGCCGACGGCGAGTTGGTGCTGGAGCCCGCGCCGCGCGTCGTGGCTGAGCCTGAGTTGGCCATCGCCGAAGTAGAATAGCTAACGCCTGCGACTGCGGTCGCATGGCAGACAACGGGCACTGCAGTGCCAGAATAATTGCGAAGGGGCGCATCACGATGCGCCCCTTCGCATACCAATAATCGACCGCAGTCGGAGTTAGTCTGCCATGCGACCGCAGTCGCAGGCGTTCGAGATAGAACATATGCCCAAGCAACGCTCCAATTTCATCTGCCAACAGTGCGAGAGCCAGTACCCTACTAGTTATGGGCGCTGCCCCAACTGCGGGGCGTGGAACTCCATGATCGAGGTCGTGGAGACCGTCGCCGCGGCGCCACCGGCGCCCGTGCTCAGCCTGCGTCGCACCGCGCCGCGCGCCCTTGCCAGCGTCGATACGGCGACATGGGGACGTCTCTCCACCGGCGGTGGCGAGTTCGACCGCGTCCTCGGCGGCGGCCTTGTGCCCGGTTCGCTGGTGCTGCTCGGCGGCGACCCCGGCATCGGCAAAAGCACGCTGCTGGCGCAGGTCTGCATGGCTATGGCCGCGTCGCAGCAGGTGCTCTACGTCACGGGTGAGGAGTCCAGCGAACAGGTCAAGCTGCGCGCCGAGCGCCTGGGCGTGATCCCGCCGAACCTGCTGGTGATGCCCGAAGTCGAACTCTCCGTCATCATCGGCGCCATCGAAGCGGCCATGCCGGCCATGGTCGTGGTCGACTCCATTCAGACGATGCAACTCGACGACCTCTCGTCGGGCGCGGGATCGGTCAGCCAGGTGCGCGAGTGCGCCACGCGGCTGATGCACGTCGCCAAGCGCACGCATGTGCCGATCTTCCTCGTCGGCCACGTCACCAAAGAGGGCACCATCGCCGGCCCGCGCGTGCTGGAGCACATCGTGGACACCGTGCTCTACCTGGAGGGCGACCGTTTCCACTCCTACCGCCTGCTGCGCTCGGTCAAGAATCGCTTTGGCTCGACCAACGAAGTGGGCGTCTTCGAGATGGGCGAGGAGGGTCTGCGCGAAGTCGCCAACCCCTCGGCCGCGTTCCTATCGGAGCGCGGTGAAGCCGCGCCGGGCTCGACGGTCACGGTCACCATCGAAGGCACGCGTCCGCTGCTCGTGGAGATTCAGGCGCTGGTCAGCCCCACCAGCTTCTCGATGCCGCGCCGCACCAGCACGGGCTTCGACCTCAACCGCCTCTACCTCCTGCTAGCGGTGTTACAAAAGCGCGTGGGGCTGCCGGTGGGCAACCAGGATGTCTACTGCAACGTCGTCGGCGGCCTCAAGATCAACGAGCCGGCGGCAGACCTAGCCGTGGCCTACTCGACGGTCTCGGCCTTCTCCGACGTGCCCATGCCGTCCGACTTGGCGGCCTTCGGCGAGGTCGGGCTGGCCGGCGAGCTGCGCGCGGTAAGCGGCGCGCGCGAGAGGGTCAACGAGGCGGCCAAGCTGGGCTTCAAGCGCGTCGTCGTGCCCGCCTCGACGGCGCAGGCGCTGCGCAAGAGCGCGCCCATCGAGGTGATCGGCGCGGCCACGCTCTCCGACGCGCTGCGCCACATCATGCCACGCGACGACACCGGTCGGGGCGCACGCGCCAAGCGCGAGACCGCCATCGCGGAATAGCGGCAAGTATATATAGGTCGGGGCGTAGGCGGCGTCACACGTATGCGTGTACCAATCTCAGATAAGCTGGACGTGTCTCGCTTCTATCAGGCGGTCTACGCGCTCGTCGCCACCGTGCCATACGGACGGGTGACGACCTACGGCGACATCGCGCTGGCGCTGGGCTGGCCGCGCCATGCCCGCCATGTCGGCTACGCGCTGGCCCACTGTCCTGACGGCGTCGGCATACCGGCGCACCGCGTCGTCAACCATCGTGGCGCCGTGAGTCGAGCGTGGAGGGACGGACATCCTGAGGAGCAAACGGCGCTGCTGCGCGCCGAAGGCGTGGCCTTCACCCGCGATGGTCGCGTCGACCTACGCCGCCACATCTATGACCTGGTCCCATTAGAAAGCGGCGTGTGTCAGTAAATTTGTATTGCGCGTGAGCGCGGCGCCTCGTACACTGAGAATGTCCATCTGGAGGGATGGCAGAGCGGTTGATTGCAGCTGTCTTGAAAACAGCCGGGGGTGCAAGCTCCTCGGGGGTTCGAATCCCTCTCCCTCCGCAACAACACGAAGGGCGGGCGCCTGATCAGGCACCCGCCCTTTTGTCGTGTTAGCGTGATCGACAGCCCGCTGTCTCAGCCAAAGATAGCATGTAGGACGTGCGTGAAGACATTCTCAGGCGTCGGAGCCAGCAGCGTCTTATGCACGCTGCGCACCTGAGGCGGCCCCGGCAGATACACCAGAAGCGTATCCTTGGATCGCGCCATACCGAGTTCTTCCGCGCGACGGATCACATAAGGCTTACTGCTGTAATAGGTAAACGCTTGCTGCAACGCTATATTGTGCGCCTCAGTCTGGCTGATCTCGCGCTTAATCGCCACCGCCTCTTGCTGCACCTGATGGCTCACCAACCACTCTTGCGCGAAGTTCACCCCAAAGAATACGATGGAGAGGATGAAGAGCACGACGCCAACGCGCGGAGCGCGCCGGTGTCCATCGCCGACCATGCCGCCAACAACGCTGCGTCTCTTGTCCATCGCTCCAGCCTCTTCAACGTCAACTAAGCGGTTGGCGTCGGCGTGGCCGCCGCGTGGGCCTTGTTAAAGCGCTTCATCAAGCGCGACTTGCGCCGAGCGGCGTTGTTCTTATGGATGACGCCCTTGACGGCGGCGCGGTCAAGATAGCTCAACGCCAACTGCAACGCCTCCTGCGTCTGCGGCGTCTCGACATCGACATCAATGGCGCGACGCGCGTTCTTGACATAGGCGCGCGCCGTGGCGCGGATCGGACGGTTGCGCAGACGCTTTTTCTCGGAAACCTTGACGCGCTTGATCGCGGACTTAATATTGGGCACGATTTATCCTCTCCCTAGCGGGACAATAGTCAGTTGGCGTAAGACACAGCGGCCGTTCGGCCTAAACAACACCTTTAGACGCGAGCGTTATAAGACACCCGCAAAGCTTTTTTAGTATACCATTCGCGTTCCTGTTGCGGCAACATTGATATTATGTCAACACTTTGCATTGCCCCTACCGGTGTGCGCCGGCGTGCGCGAGCGCGGCGTCGTGCGCGCGCCGCTCCAGGGCGTCGTCGAGCGGCGCTAAGTCGGGCAGTCCGCGCCGGCACAGGGCCAGGCCCAGCAGGTGATCGGCCAGCGCCGGGTTCTTGGGCAGCAGCGGGCCATGCAGATAGGTACCGTAGACCGTGCCGGCGACGCAGCCTTCGTAGCCGTCGTCGCCATTGTTGCCGAACCCGGTCACGACGCGGCCGAGCGGGGCGCCGCCGTCGAGGTAGGTACGTCCACCGTGGTTCTCGAAGCCGACCAGCGGGGCGCCACGCCAGTCCACGACGACGTTGCCGGTACAGCGCCGCGCCGTGAAGCCAGGGTGTATCGTGTGCACGGGCAGCAGGCCAAGCCCCGGCAAGTCTTCGCCCTCGGCGGGCCGATAGTAGCGCCCCAGGAGCTGGTAGCCGCCGCATATAGCCAGCACGGGCAACCCATCCTCGACCGCGCGGCACAACCCCGGCCCCTTGACGGCGCGCAGGTCGTCGGCCACGGCGCGCTGCGCATGGTCCTCGCCGCCGCCGATCAGGACGAGGTCGGTCCGCGCGGCGTCGAACTCATCACCGACCTCGGCCGGGACAACCTGCACATCGACCCCGCGCCACGCGGCGCGTTGAACCAGCGCACGCACGTTGCCACGGTCACCGTAGATGCTCATGCGCAGTGGATACAGGTACACCAAGCGCAGTGTCGTGTCGTTCATGGGCATCCCTCCTGATTAGTTACCAGTTGCCAGTTGCCAGTTGCCAGTTGCCAGGTAGCGTACGTCGTGTCGTTGCATTATGCGCGAGACCTGTTTGACTACCACCACGCGCCCCCGCACGACGAACTGGCAACTGGCAACTGGCAACTATCGACTAAGGTAGTGGCGCAAGATACCACGCGCGGCGAGGCCCCGCCGCAATTCTAGCATGCCCGTGTAGGTCGCCAGCGTGTAGAGCGGCTCTCCCGCGGGCGTGGCCGCGAGGGCCGCGTCGAGCGCCGCGAGTGGGTCGCGCACGATCGCTGGCTCACGCTCGGTGTGGCCGGCATACTTAAAGCGCACGGCCATGTCCTCGGCGCGCGTCCCCGCGTACGTTACATGCCGTACGTGGGAGATCAAATCCTCGATCGACGTATCCCAGATCCAGGAGACATCGAGGCCGTCGGCGGCGTTGTCGTTGAGCACGGCCAACACATCTATTGGCGCGGGCACGTCCCCGAGCAAGTGCAGCACCTCGTCGCAGCCGGTCGGGTTCTTGACGAGCAACAGCCACACCGTATGGCCGTCGATCTCCAGGCGCTCGGCGCGTCCGAAGGCGGCGCTAACGCCCTCCAGCGCCTTGGCCGCGCTTGTCAGGTTGATCCCCAGAGCATACGCGCCGGCCAGCGCCGCCAGGGCGTTATCGGCGTTATACAGGCCCGGCACGCGCAGGTCGATTTGGAGGTCGACGCCGTCGGCATGGACGCGCAGCCGCGAACCGTCGAGCCCGCGCGAGGTGACGGCGACACCCGAGATAGTCGGGCGCGGCCGCGCCCAGCCACAGCTAGAACAACGATAGACGCCGAGGTGCCCGTAGTAGACGCGCTCGTAGTCGAGCAGCGCGCCACAGCGGCGGCACGAGATAGAGTCGGCGCTCTCAGGGGGGCGCTCAAAGCGGCCCGATGGCAGGTCCAGCCCGTAGTAGACGACGCGCCGCCCCAGGTCATCGCCGAGCGACGCCACCAACGGGTCATCGGCGTTGAGGACAAGCGTGGCGTCGGGCGGCAAGTCGCGGAAGGCGGCGCGCCAGCGTGAGCCGATCACGTCTAGCTCGCCGTAGCGGTCGAGTTGGTCACGGAACAGATTGGTGATGACCACCACCGACGGCTGAACCGCGCGCGCGATCGCCGGCAGCGCCGCCTCGTCGGCCTCGAAGAGCCCAATAGCGTCGGGGCCGACACGCAGCCGACCATGGGGACCGGCCTGCGCCAGCAGCGCGCTGGCGACGCCGCGCAGCAGGTTGGCTCCAGCGCTATTGTGCACGGGTCGCAGGCCATGCGCCGTTAGCGCGGCCGACAACAGCGCCGACGTAGTTGTCTTCCCATTGGTTCCAGCGACGACGAGCGAGCCGCGCGGCAAGTCGGAGGCCAGCGTCGCCGCGATATCGGGCGCGATACGCTGCGCCACCAAGCCGGGCAAGCTGGTGCCGCCGCCGCGCCCGGCCAACACCGAGGCGCGCCCCGCCGCCTTGCCCGCCGTCACGGCGAGGGCCGGGCGCACCCGCCGCAGGGGCGACCGTCTGAGCGTGGCGCCGCTCACGACGACACCGCGGCGGCGATCAGATCGGCTACGCCCTCGGCTGGCTCATCGCCGTGGCGCTCCAACGCGGCGAGCGCGGGCGCGACGACATGGGCGGCATAGCGCTCCGCCGAGCGCGCCGCATAGTCCGCGTCGCCATCCTCGCGCTCTTGAGCAAAGCCAGCCTCGGCGGTGAGGAGCACGGCCGCGTACACAGCGGCCATCGCCTCGGACAGGTCGGGCGCGGCGATTTCCCACGCGGCGCGCGACAGACTCATGATGCGCGCGCACGCATCTGTGAGCGTGTCGATGCGCCCACGCAGACGCGCGGCCAGTGACGCGGCCCACCCGGTCGCGGCGATAGCGTCTAACTCACGGTCGAGGGCGTCGACGTAGACCGGCCAGGCGTCCTCGCGCTCCAGCGCACGCAACACGTCGAAGGCCACCATGTTAACCCCGCCTTCCCAAATGACCTGTACGAGCGCATCGCGTAACAGGCGGGCGTTGGGCCAATCCTCGATGTAGCCGTTGCCCCCGCGCATCTCCAGCGAGGCTTGCGCCCCCCGCACGCCATGCGAGGCGGCGTAGCGCTTGAGCAAGCTGATGAGCAGCCGCGCGCGCAGCGCGTCTTCACGCGAGGAGCCCGGCCGGTCGGCGTGGTCGAGGGCGTGGGCCGCGGCCATGCACAGTGACGCCGCGGCGTCGCTGTCGACAATGAGGTCGGCGAGCTGCGCGCCCAGGAGCGGCTGTTCGGCCAGCGGGCGGCCGAAGGCGCGGCGTTCGCGCGCGTGCAGCGTCGCCTCCACGACGGCCCGCCGCAGCGCCGCGGCGCCGGCGACGCCGCTGTGCAGGCGCGTGCCGTTGACCATCTCCATCATCATGACGAAGCCTCGCTCCAGCGGCTCGATCAGATAGGCCGTCGTCCGCTCGAAGGTCACCTCACCGCTGGCCATGGCGCGCGTCCCCAGCTTATCCTTCAGACGATTGATCCCGTAGGTATTGCGACGGCCATCGGGCAAGACGCGCGGCACGAGGAACAGCCCTAGCCCACGCGTCCCCGCGGGGGCGCCGTCGGGGCGGGCCAACGTCAGGATGAGGTCGGCGCCGACGTTGGAGCAGAACCACTTATCGCCGTCGAGTTCCCACGCGTCGCCGGCGCGGCGGGCGCGTGTCGTCGTCGCGCCGACATCCGACCCACCGGTCTTCTCGGTCAAGAACATCGCGCCGGTGTACAGATCCTCGTAGGCGAGGCTGGTCAGGCGCGGCGCGTAGCGCGCCACCACCTCGGGTGAGGCGTACTTATCGAGTACGCGGGCGAGAATATCGGTCATCGACACAGGGCAGCCAACGCTTCCCTCGGCCTGTAGGAACTGATACATGGCGGCGAATTTGACCAGCTGCGGCGCCCGCCCGCTTAGCCCGCGGAAGCCCGGACGATTGCACATCGCGGCGAGGCCCGCGCCATAGGCCAGGCGCCCGATCTCGTGGTAGGCCGGATGGAACGACAGCGCGTCCACACGCTCACCGCGACGGTCATACCGCGTGAGCGTCGGCCCGTTCGCCTCGGCCAGCTCATAGAGCGGCGCGACCTGTCGCGCGCAAACGGCGCCCCACTCGCGCAGGTAGCCATCGGCCCAGCGCCAGCCCTCGGGATCAGCGGCATAGTAGCGGGCCAGCGCCGTCCGCAGGTGGTGGTCGGCGGTATAGTAATTGCTCGGCGGCGTCGGGTCCGGTATCGGATGGTCCAGAACCCCGGAGGGGCCGGATCGCGGATCGCTCAACGCGGGCGCAACCATAAGCTCGGCCTATCCTTTCCGCGCGACATCGGGCGCGCCGCGCGCGATCATTGCCTGTAGTGACTCGCGCGCCACGACCACCAACGGTTTGCCCGCGCGGTGAGCGATGTCTTGCAGTTGTCGCGCCTCTTCGGCCGAGAGACGCACCGACACGACCATCCCCGTGGGTTGTCTCGTCTCCACGGCGGCGATTTCTTCACCTAATCCGACATCACTCGATCCAACATACCCACAAGTTGGTTTCGTATCACTCATAGAGGGTCGGCTTTAACATAATATTCTGCCCTTTATGGGGCGTTCGGCGCGTCGAAATGGCTTGCCGGCGCCTATCCGGCAACCGAGACAGTCGTTGAACAGCGGTGCATCGCCGATTGAACTGCTCCGCAGGTTGGTAATCGCGCATCTGAGGCGAGTGTGACCGCCGTTATCGTCAAGTAAAGGGTCGGAACGAAGCGATGTACAGCGGTGAACGATGCGTAGATTATGTTAAAGCCGACCCTCCTCATAGCAATCCCCGATAGTCTCATTCTACTGTAACGCGGGCTCTTCCTCACCGGCCGTCTTCCGCGCCGCCGCCGGCTTCTCGCCCTCACCGACGAGGGCGCGCGCGTAGTTCAGCAACAGCGTCTGGCGCTCCGGCAAGACCTCGTGGCGCTCCAGATAGGTTTCTAGGTTCTGCAAAGGCGAGAACGCGGTGGAGAAGCCGCTGCCGCGCTGGCGGTCGGCGCGGTCGACCTCACGCACGACACTGAGGTAGTAGGCGTCGCGCAGGGCCGCGCGCACGCGCCCCTCCTGGAAACTCGATTGGTTGCCGTCGAGCAAATGTATCTCAAGCTTGACGACCGCGCCCGCCAGGTCGCGCCCGGCCACGGCGTCGAGCGCCTCGGTGGTGGGGTCGGCGCTGTGCGCCACCACGCGCAGCGACTTGAAGGGGCGCGCGCCGCTCTCGACGAAGCGCCAGTGGGCGTCGAAGCGGCCCTCGGATGGCGCGATGTCAACCACAACAAAGCCCTTGGGGTCGCGCTCCTCCCCAAAGTCAATGCGCTCTACCCCACCCGAGTAGACCACGGGCGGCGTGTCGACGACCTGTTGGTGCTTGTGGATATGCCCCAGCGCCACGTAGGCGAAAGCGGGATTGGCCACCAGGCTCTTGGAGATGAGCGGATCGGAGCCGAGCATCGTACTACGCTCGCTGCCGAAGACCGCGCCAGCAACCGAGCCGTGCAGCGTCAGCACCGCCGGTATGGTCGGGTCGAGCTTTGCCACGGCGTCGGCCATGAACAACTCGAGGCGCTCTAGCAACTCGCGGTTCATCTCGTCGATGCTCTTGTTCTTGAGTTCCTCTTTGGAGAGCAGGATCGAGCGCGTCAGCCACGGCACGGCCACGACCTGCAACGGACCCGAGCGCGTTGGCACGACGCGCATTTCGGGCCGCGACGCGACGTGGAAGTTGGGTAGAGGCAGCGAGCCGAAGATGTCGAGTGAGGTGGCGCGGCCGAGCGCGTTGGGCATATCATGGTTACCGGTCAGCAGGAAAACGGGCACGTCCGCCTCAATCAGGCGGCGCAGCCGCAGGGCGAAGGCGCGCTGCTGCGTCGGCGTGGGATCGCGCGTCTTATAGGCGTCGCCCGCGAACAGAAAGAGGTCGACCTTCTCACGGATGGCGTAGTCAACCGCGCGATCGAGCGCGTCAACGAAGTCCTGCAGGCGCGACGAGGCTCCCGTGACGGGATCGTAGCGCCCGTAGAGCTCGACGCCGATATGCAGGTCGGCTGTGTGCAGTATCTTCATGGGCGTCCCTTGATAGTCGTGAGTCGTGAGTCGTGAGTCGAAAGACGAAAGAGTCGCCGGTGGCGTGACGATTGCGGTCAACCTGCTTGGTTCAAGTCTCACTTCCGACTTCCGACTTTCGACTTTCGACTTTCGACTCGCTGCGGCCCCTCGACGTCAACCGAGAGAACGCCGCTACAGCCGCGCGCCACGACCAGCACGAACGGCTCGTCGCCGAGCGCCTCCTCACGATGGACGGCGTGTGGCGCGACGGCCAGGAAATCGCCGGGGCCGACCTCGGCGCTGTCCGCGCCGCCGGGACCCCAGCTGAAACGCCCGCGCCCACTGACGACGTAGATGCCCGTCTCGCAGTCGCCGTGATGATGCCACGCCGACGCAGTCCCAGGCGGGGTTGTGGCGAGACCCATCCACAGGGCCTGGGCGCCGGTCGTCTCGGCCGAGAGCGCCGTCTCGCGCCGCATGCCCGCACTCTGCGCCGTCGCGCCCGAACGCTCGTCCGGGCGGATGATCCGCACCCCCTCAGAACTCCTGGCCGCCTCGTTCATCGCCCCACCTCCCTTATGACCACCAACTATCCCATATCGAGCCTCGTCGAGGGCCTGTAGCATCTATAATTCCATCATACCATCGTCGCGCAGTCCCTATATGGCATGCCGTCGCACCATTGTTGATAGAAAGGAGTCGAGCGATCATGAATAGTGACAATAAAGAGGTCTTTCGCCGGTTCTACGAGCGTGCGTGGAACATGGGCGATGTCGTGATTGTCGATGAATTACTGGGTGCGGATTTCGTGAACCATGAGATCGCGGATAAGTCCGTGTCCCACCGGGATTTGTACAAACAGGCGATCGTCGAAATTCGAACCGCCTTCCCGGACTGGACCACCACGATTGACGACTTAATCGCCGAAGGGGACATCGTGGCCGCGCGCTGGAGGTCGCGAGGTACGCACACCGGTATGGCATGGGGACAAAAGCCGGCTGGAAAGCAGATCGATACCAGGGGCTTGACCTTCGTGCGCGTCGTAAACGGCAAGATCACCGACTTCTGGAAGCAGGACAATGCCTATCAGCAACTCGCCGAAGCCGCCAAGGAGAGCGTTTAATGCGCGATGGGACAGACCCAAACCAAATGACCGCTGAACGCATCGCGGCGGATTACGCCGTCATCAACGCGGCGATGCCGCCCCCCCTTGCTGAGTTGGCAACCCGTTTCCTCGCCCGCCTCAGCCCCGACGCGCGCGTGCTGGACGTTGGCTGTGGCGCCGGGCGCGATATGGCGTGGATAGAGGCGCAAGGGGCCCAGGGTCTGTGAATTGTCGGTGTAGAGGGGATGGTCAGCTACTGGTACGGTAAGGGTGTTGAACCAACCACACCAGGAGCAGGAGACCATCCCCTATGCAGGATACGCCCGTCCCGTCCTTCTTTG
>JAABUV010002211.1_pt1 | contig 26805 bp, 27 predicted proteins | sample 5559971 | NCBI WGS metagenome assembly JAABUV01 (sample SAMN10711881, study PRJNA513362) | rock metagenome | isolation source: Antarctica rocks | place: Antarctica: Victoria Land, Knobhead nord | collected 2015-12-19
CATGAGGAAGGGCGTTGTGATCAATTGAGCGGCGTGTCGAGCGACAACCTTGGGTCGCTCTTCGAATGAGTTAGCCGAGCAACCTCAACGGCTCAACGAAAGGCCAGAAAGTGCGAAACTCCACTTACCGGTTACCGTCAATATTCGATCGGCAAGTATTCGAGGTCGGCCAGTCCAGCTCGTGTCTCACCGGTGATACTATGGGTTCATGGACACCGTGACAGTCCGCGAGCTGCGCAACCACGGGGGAGATGTGCTGGAACGTGTCGCGCGCGGCGAGGCTCTGGTCGTCACCCGCGACGGCACCGAAGTGGCAGAGCTGCGTCCACGTACGCCTCGAAGCCCGTCGCCGGCCGATCTCATAGCCCGACGTCGACACTTGCCAACCGTGGATCCTGACGCGATACGCAGGGATCTGGATTCGGTGCTGAACGCGACGCTGTGACCACACCAAACAGCCGCGGCATGCTCGACACCTCGACCGTCATCCTGTTGGGCAGGCTGGAAGATCCGTCCGACCTGCCACAGGACTCAGTCGTCAGCGCGGTGACACTCGCAGAGCTCTCGGTTGGACCGCACGTGGCCCGCACCGCCAAGGAACGGGTAGCCCGGCAGGCGCATCTCCAACAAGCCGAATCCGACTTCGAGACCGTTCCCTTCGGCGGCGAAGCTGCGCGTGCATTTGGCCGCGTGGCGGCATCCCTGCGATCTGCGGGCCGCAAGCCCACTGCACGCGCTTACGACGCATTGATCGCAGCGGCTGCGATCGCCGAAGACATTCCGCTCTACACCTGCAATCCCGTAGACTTCGCGGGGATCGAAGGGCTCGATCTGCGCGCGATTCCGCACCCGGATCGGTGATCCACCCCATCCAGTTGATATGACATAATGTAGATTATCGGCATCGCCGCGGGCTGCGTCGGACCCCGGTGGTTGTCCGGCCTCCCGCGGTGGCGCATCCAGGGAGACCTCAGGGTCGTCGTGGGACGGACGCGTGCGACCCTGCAGTCTCCGTCGGCGTCGCGGTGACCGCTAGTTCGATCGCGGCTCCCGGGCCGTCCTTCGCAGTCCATTGGCGCCCCCCGGCCCAGCACTAAACGTCACTGTGACGTAAAGGCGGAGATGTGAGCCCCGCCTTCGCAAGCAACTTCGTGCGGCCCGACAGCGTGCGGCCCGATAGGTTGAACCGGTGACCACCGCCGAGAAGGCCGCTGAGCTCCGCCGTCTGCACACCGCACCCGAGCTCCTGCTCCTGGTCAACGTGTGGGACGTCATCACCGCGCGCGTTGTCGCTGACATCCCGGGAACGAAGGCCCTGGCCACCGCCAGCCATTCCGTCGCCGCGGCGCACGGCTATCCCGACGGTGAGCAGATCCCGCGTGATCTCATGATCACCGCGGTGGGCAGGATCGCTGCTGCGGTGGATCTACCGGTCACGGCGGACCTCGAGGCCGGCTACGGCGACGCCGGTGAGACCGTGAGCCGGGCCATCGACGTGGGGATCGTCGGCGCGAACCTGGAGGACCAGCTCAGGCCACTGCCCGATGCGGTGATAGCGGTGCAGGCGGCGGTGGCGGCCGGCGAGCGGGCCGGGGTGCCGTTCGTGCTGAACGCCCGCACCGACGCCTTCCTCAAGGCCGGTGAGAAGGACCCGCGGGTGGTCCTGGCCGACGCGATCGAACGAGGCCGAGCCTACCTCGACGCCGGGGCATCCACCTCCTTCGCGCCAGGCAAGCTCGACTAACCAACCGTTACCGCGCTGGTTGAGGCCCTCGGTCCCCAGCGGTTGAACGTGATCGGGGTCCCCGGGTCGCTGCGGCTGGACACTTTGCAGCGCCTCGGCGTGGCCCGGGTGTCCTACGGGCCCTGGAGCCAGAACGTCGCCCTGACCGCTCTGGCGTCACTCGCCGAGGAGGTCTACTCCGGTGGTGGGCTACCCGCAGGCACACGCAAGCTCAACTGAGCACCGCCGCAGCTGGTTCACCGCCAGACTGCGCGCCCAGGAACTCGCTCACGAGCTGCTCGACGGTCGCTGCGTCGTCGATCATCGGCCAGTGTCCGCTGCCGGGCAGCACCACCACCCGGGCGTCGGGGAACGCCGCCCGCTGCCGCATTGCCTGCTCCACCCCGATGTAGTGATCGCGCGCACCCCACACCACCAGCGCCGGGCAGTCGATATGCCGCAGTGCCGCGGTCAGCGCCGGGGCCTGGCCGTCGCCGTGGGCCGACGCCCGGTACAGCCGCAGCACAGCGTGCCGGGTGTCGGCGTCGAAGTCGTGCGCCAGGTGGTCGAGGAACGGCCGGGGCAGCCTGGGTGGCCGCGGTCGGGTGGCGTAGCCGTGGTCGAGCAGGGCGCGGAACATCCACGGGGGAGCCCCCGCCCTCATGACGGCCTCCCCCAGCCGCGGGGTCTGCCACAGCCGGGCCAGCCAGTGCCAGCGGTAGTCGACGAGCACGCCGGTGTTCACCAGCACCACACTGGCCACTCGGTCCGGGTGCGTGGCCGCCCACGCCAGACCCCACGGTCCACCGAAGTCGTGCAGCACCAGGTGCGCCCGCGCCACCCCCAGCTCGTCCATGGCGGCCCCAAGGTGCTCGGCGTAGCCGGTGACGGTGTGGGCGAAGTCGCGGGGCTTGTCGGCTCGGCCGAACCCGGGCAGGTCGAAGGCCAGTGCGCGGGTGTGCTCCCCCACGGAAGCCACCATGCCGTGCCAGTCGTAAGAGGAACCCGGGTTGCCGTGCACCATCACCGCGGCCGTGCTTGCCGAGCGCTCCCCCGCGCTGAGCATGGGCGAGCGTAACCCGCGGACGGTGAGCGAACCGGAACGCACCTGTGCCATGCCGGGAGTCTCGCAGAGCAACCTCAGCGCAGCCGCTCGGCCGCCCGCGCGAGGGCGAGCAGCTGCGCGCACAGCCCCGACAGCTCAGCGGGGCTCGCACCGTCGGAGACCGCGGTGGACACGTCTTCCACCGCGCAGCGCAACGCGAAGGCCCGGTCGGCGAACGCGTCGGCTTCCTCGGCGGTGAGCACAACGGCGTCGGGCGGCAGCGCCGTGCCCGCGAGTGCCTGGCGCTGCTCGTAGGCACGCTGGCGACAGGATTGCCCGCAGTAGCGGCGCCGGCGACCCCTCGGGGTGTCGACCACCTCACGCCCGCACCAGGCGCACGCCATCGCTCGCTTCGCCACGCGCGGCAGACTACGGCGCATGTCCGCACATCCCCGCGGCCCCGCGCCGGCCAGCTGACCGGCGAAGTCCACCAAATCGAGGACCAGCTCGATTCCCGGACGTAGGGCAGCGCTCAGCACGGTGAGCGCGCCGAAGCCGACGCCTCCCGCTGCGCCCACCCCCGGCTTGTACGCCAGGTCCACTCCCACCGCGTCACGCACCAGCGCCACCCACCTCCGCAGCGCGACGTCGAGCGACACCACCTCTGCGGCGCTGGCACCCTCCCACCGATCAGTCGAGCACAGCGATCGCGCTCGGTGCGTGCGCCCCGCGCTCGGCGAGTTCCTCGAACTCGGTGACGCCGTCCAATGGTGCCCATGGACACGTTGGTGATCCGCTCCAGGATCACCTCGACGACGACGGGCACCCGGTGTTGGGCGAGGAGCTTCTTCGCCTCGGCGAACGCGTCCTGCAACTGGTACTGGTCGGGTTCGCGCACCCGCACCGCCTTGCAGCCCAGACCCTCGGCGACCTTGACGTGGTCCACTCCGTAGCCGTGCAGCTCGGGTGAATTGATGTTGTCGAAGGCCAGTTGAACGCAGAAGTCCATGTCGAAGCCGCGCTGGGACTGGCGGATCAGGCCCAGGTAGGAGTTGTTCAGCACCACATGGATGTAGGGCAGGTTGAACTGCGCGCCCACCGCCAGCTCCTCAAGCATGAACTGAAAGTCGTAGTCACCCGACAGCGCCACGACAGTCGCGTCGGGTTCGGCGACGCAGACGCCGAGCGCAGCGGGCAGCGTCCAACCCAGGGGTCCGGCCTGACCCGCGTTGATCCAGTGCCGCGGTCGGTACACGTGCAGGAACTGGGCACCGGCGATCTGCGACAACCCGATGGTGGACACGTACCGGGTGTCCGGGCCGAAGGCGAAGTTCATCTCCTCGTCACCCGCTGCGGCTTGACGGGCACGTCGTCGAAATGGGTGCGGCGCTGCAGGGTGGCCTTGCGTTGCGCGCATTCCTTGACCCACAGCTCCCGGTCCGCGCCGCCGACCTCCGGTACCCGCTCCCTGGCCAGCTCGATCAGCAGCTCCAGCGCGCTCCTGGCGTCGGACACCACGCCGTAGTCCGGGGGGAAAATCCGCCCGATCTGGGTGGGTTCGATGTCGATGTGGACGAAGGTGCGTCCCGCCCGATAGGTGTCCAGGCCACCGGTGTGCCGGTTCGCCCAACGGTTGCCGATGCCCAAGACAAAATCCGACGCCAGCATCGTGGCGTTGCCGTAACGGTGGGCCGTCTGGAGTCCGACCATGCCCGCCATCAACCGGTGGTCGTCGGGGATGATGCCCCAGCCCATCAGCGTGGGAATCACCGGGACCTCGAGCAGCTCGGCCAGCTCGACCAGCTGGTCGGCGGCGTCGGCGTTGATGATCCCGCCACCGGCGACGATGAGCGGTCGTTGCGCGCGCCCGATCATGTCCAGCACCTTCGCGGCCTGCGCACGCGTCGCCGTCGGCTTGTACACCGGCAGCGGTTGATAGGTGTCGGAATCGAAGTCGATCTCGGCCAACTGCACGTCGAAGGGCAGATCGAGCAGCACCGGGCCCGGTCGGCCCGAGCGCATCAGGTGAAAGGCCTGCTGAAAGGCACCGGGTACCTGAGCCGCCTCCAGCACCGTCATCGCCATCTTGGTCACCGGCGCCGCGATCGAGGCGATGTCGACGGCCTGGAAGTCTTCCTTGTGCAGCTTGGCCACCGGCGCCTGTCCGGTGATGCACAGGATGGGCACGGAGTCCGCCCAGGCCGAATACAACCCGGTGATCATGTCGGTGCCCGCGGGACCCGACGTGCCCACGCACACCCCGATGTTGCCGGCCCTCGCCCTGGTGTAACCCTCCGCCATGTGGGTGGCGCCCTCGACGTGGCGGGCCAGCACGTGCCGCAGCCCCCCGTCGCGGCGCATCGCCGAGTAGAACGGGTTAATGGCGGCCCCGGGCAAACCGAAGACGTCCGTGATCCCCTCCCGCCGTAGAATCCCGACCGCCGCGTCGATCGCCCGCATCCTGGTCATGGTTCAGGCCTCCGTGTTCTGGGTGCTGTCGGTCGGGGTGCTATCGGTCTGAGTGCTGTCGGTCGGGGCGCCGGAACGCCCGGAGAGTTGCTCGACGCCCAGCAGCAGCGCGCTGTGGTCGAGGTCACCGTGGCCCTGGGCGTGCAGGGCGGCGGTGCCCATGTCCTTGTGGTGCAACTCGATCCGGAAACCCGGCCGGAACTCTCGGGCGAGCATGCCTGCGGCTTTCCGCTCGAGGATGGCGTTGCCCGCCAACCCGCCGGCGAGGACGCTGACCGCTGCCTCGGTGTCGACGCCGTAGGCCTCGAGGAAGACGATGGCCTCGGCAACGAGTTCGATCGTGCCGGCCACGATGAGTTGGTTCGCCGCCTTCACCGTCTGGCCCGCGCCGGAAGAGCCGACGTGCACCACCGTCGTGCCGACTGACTCGAGGATGGGACGGGCCCGGGCGACGTCCGCGGCGTCGCCACCGACCATGATGGACAGGCTCGCCTGCACGGCCCCGGCCTCGCCGCCCGATACTGGGGCGTCGAGCACTCCGTAACCGCGCTCGGTGCCGGCGGCGGCGACCCGCCTGGCCACGTCGGGCCGGATGGACGAGCAGTCGATGTGCAGCGCACCCGGTTGGGCGTTGGCGTAGATCCCGTCCTCGCCCAGCGCCACCGCCTCGACGTCGGGGCTGTCCGGCAGCATCGTCAGCACGACGTCGGCCGCGGCCACCGCCTCGGCGATGGTGGCCGCGCCTGCGCCCCCCTGCTCGACGAGGGCGTCGACGGGCGGTCGGGAGCGGTTGTGCCCGACGACGTCGTAGCCGGCCCGCACCAGGTTGGCGGCCATCGGGCCACCCATGATGCCGAGGCCGATGAATGCGATGGTGGGCATGGTGGGCTCCTTGCGATGAGGGGACAGTTCAGGGGTGGCGCGGCGGCGCGGACCGCTGCGCGCCGTGGTCGGGCGACATCCAGGTGAAGGCGTCGACGCTCGCCCCCGATGGCGAGTACTCCAGGGCGAACCAACCGTCGTAGCCGGCGGCAGCGAGGGCCCCCAGGTGACCGGCGAGGTCCAGCGATCCGGTACCTGGCTCGTGACGCCCTGGCGCGTCCGCGATTACACGTGCGCTACCCGGTCGCCGAAGTCGGTGATCGCCGCGGGGACGTCGTCGCCGTTGACGGTGAGGTGGTACAGGTCGAACAACAACCCGAGATTGCCGACGCCCGTCACGGCCCGCACCCGGTCGATGATCGCCACGGCGTCCGCCGCACGACGCAGCGGGTAACGCGGCGCGCCGCTCACCGGTTCCACCAGGACGGTGGCCCCGATCCGGTCGGCGGCCCGGCCGGCAGCGGCGAGGTGGGTCACCGCGAGCTCGTCCTGCTCGGCGGGGTCGACGCCCTCCATCCGGTTGCCGTAGAGCGCGTTGAACGCCGGGCAGCCCAACCGTTCGCCGAGGCCGATCACGACGTCGACGTTGTCGTGGAACTCCTGGCGGCGAGCGGGCCAGGAGACCAATCCGCGGTCGCCGCCCGGCATGTCACCGGCGAAGAAGTTGAGCCCGACCAGCGCAATCCCCGCGTCGGTCACCGCGTCGGCGAACGAGTCCAGCTCCGCGTCGCTCGGAACGGCCACCGGGAAGGGCCACCAGAACTCGGCCGCGTCGAAGCCGGCGCGTTTGGCGGCGGCCGGGCGCGCCAACAGGGGCAGCTCGGTGAACAGGATCCACAGGTTGACCGCGTAGCGCAGCGTCATCGGGTTCCTCCAGTTGCTCGGACGCCACCCCTGCAGGTGCGCGGTAGGCGCGCCACGGTGGCGATCATGGGCCGGCCAGCAGTCGGCGGGCGCCCGATGGCAGGTCACCGGGCTGGGCGAGCGGGCGTCGAGCCAGCAGCGCGTGCGTGCCGTCCGCGTCCACGCCGGCCTCGGTGAGCGCCTGGGCAGCGGCGGCGGCGGGCAACGCGTTGAACCACCGCAGACCGGTGTGTTCCCTGCCCTCGGTGCTCAGGCGGCCAAGCAGCCGCAATCGCGCCATTCCTCCGTCGGGGAAGATGTCCATCCGCACGTGGGTGACCTGCCGCGTACCACTCAAGACGAAGCGGTGCCGGGTGTCCGGCTGCAGTGGGGTGCGGGCGAGCACCTCGAACCAGGGCGTGTCCGCGGCTGGGCTGGTCCCGGGCGAGTCGCAGCCGCGCAACACCGCCCACCCGGGGGCGTTGTGCAGGAAGTAGGACGTGTCCAGCTCGGCCAGGACGAGGATGCCGGTGCCCGCGAGCCGCACGGTCACCCACTCGTGCCCGGAGTCCCGGCGCCGCGCCGTTTCCCACCCCTCCCCCATCGACCTCGTCGGCCCGGGTGCGAGCAGCTTGTCCGGGGAACTGTAGAAGGCATTCGAACATCCGACGATGAGCCCACCGTGCTCCGTCGCGGCGAGGTCCACGGTGCCCGCGGCGTCGAGAAACCGAGGGTCGGGCACCACCTCGCCGTGCACGCGCAGCCGGGCGACACCACCATCAGGGTGGATCGTGAGACGCACGTGCGTCCAGCGGTGCCCCGAACTCACGGGAAACGGGTTGCGGCTGTCACCCTTGACCGCCGCACGCTCCACAATGGTCTCCCACCGAGCGTGCTCCAGCAGCTCCGTCACCGCCGGGTGACCCGCCACACAGGTCGCCTCGACGGAGACCTCCGGCGGGTAGTTGCCCGCGAACCACGAGGTGTCGACGACGACGCCGCGGACGATGCCCGCAGCCCCGAGGCGCACGATCGCGGTGTCGTGACCCAGCTCTCGGCGCCGCCTGGTCTCCCAGCCGTCGTAGACCTTGCCCTTGTGCCCGAAGGTGGACTCGTCGAACTCCGGGGGCTCAGGCGCGATGAGGTTCTCCCGGGCGGCGAAGGACTCGTCGTTGGCGTAGACGACACTGCCCCCGAGGGTGCGCACCGCCAGGTCGGGCAGGGCCTGGAAATCTGGGTGGTTCGCGGTCATGGTCGGTCCTCTCCTCGTACCAGCAGCCTGCCGCGGGCAACGTTGTCGGCGGCGGAAACGGGCGCGCCACGCAGCCAGGTGCCGCGGACGCCCCCGGTCAGCTCACGTCCGGAATAGGGAGTGAGCGGGTTGCGGTGGTGCAGGCGCGCAGCGTCGACGACGAAGCGCTCGTCGGGCGCCAGCACCGCGAAGTCGGCGTCGTAGCCGGCGGCAATCCGACCCTTGCCGCACAGCCCCGCCACGCGCGCCGGGCCGGTGGCCATCCACTCCACCACCTCGGCGAGCGCGACCCCACGGCTGCGCGCCTGCGTCCACACCAGCGGCAGACCCAGCTGCAGCGAGGACACCCCGCCCCATGCCGCGGCGAAGTCCCCGGTGTCCAGGTGCTTGAGTTCGGTGACGCACGGTGAGTGGTCGCTGACGATGATGTCGATGCTGCCCGCGGCCAACGCGCGCCACAGCGCGTCGGCGTTGGTGCCGTCCCGGATCGGGGGGCAACACTTGAACTGGGTGGCACCGTCGGGAACGTCCTCCGCACGCAGGGTCAGGTAGTGCGGGCAGGTCTCCACGGTGAGCGCCGTCCCCTCCGCGCGTGCCGCAGCCAGCACCGGCAGCGCGTCGGCGCAGGACAGGTGCAGCACATGCACCCGCGCACCGCTCTCGCGCGCTGCCCGAATCACCGTGGCGACGGCGGTGGTCTCGGCCGTGCCGGGGCGCGAACGCAGGAAGTCGGCGTAGTGCCGCCCGCCGGTCTGCGGCGTCGAGCTCAGGACCGCGGCGTCCTCGGCGTGCACGAGCATCAGCCCACCGAAGGAGGCGACCTCGGCCAGCGCCTCGTCGAGCTGCGCGCCGAGCAGCGGCGGGAACTCCGGAACCCCGCTGTCGGCCAGGAAACATTTCGTTCCGAACACCCCAGCCTCGTGCAGTCCCCGCAGCTCATCGGTGTTGCCCGGCACCGCACCACCCCAGAAGCCGACGTCGACCACGCACTGTCCCCGGGCGGCTTTGCGCTTGATCTGCAGCGCCGAGACGTCCAGGGTCGGGGGCAGCGAGTTCAGCGGCATGTCGAGGATCGTGGTGACCCCACCCGCGGCCGCAGCCCTGGTCGCCGAGGCAAATCCCTCCCACTCGGTGCGGCCGGGTTCGTTGACGTGGACGTGGGTGTCTACCAACCCGGGCAGCAGCACCTCGTCGTCGGCCAGACGCACCACCCGGTCGGCCTCGACCTCGGCGTCCACCGGCAACACCGCCTGGACCCGGCCGTCGCCCACCACAACCGCGCAGGCCCGCTCGGCGCCGTCCACAATGGCCCGCTGTGCTCGAATGACCAGGTCACTCACGGTTGCTACCGATGCGCCGGCCAGCTGCCCACCGCGGAGATATCGGTGAGCGGGGGCAGCTGCGGGCACAGCCGGCGCAGGATCATCGCCAGGGCGCCGGTGCCGTTGGCCAGCTCGATGACACCGAGCTCGAGACCGGGGGGCTCGCCGGGCAGCAGCACCTCACGGAGCTGTTCGTAGCTGAGGTCGTACACCTCGCCTTCCACCCGGCTTCCCCCTGCTCCGACGTCCTCCAGTGCGGGATAGCGGTCGTCCACCGAGTGGAAGCGGTAGCGCGGTGCGGTCCTCGTGCGCGCGACCAGCGGGCCGTCACCGACGAGGTGGTGATCGGCGCCGCCGGACATGGCGGTGCCATTGAGGAACATCAGCGGCATGCGGGCACTCCTGTGGTGGGCTGGACGGGGGTCGTTGGTCGGGTCTAGGTCCCGGTGAGGTGCTCGGGGCGCACCGGTACCCGGCGCAGCGCCAGACCGGTCGCGTCGCGGATCGCCGCGGCCACTGCGGGTCCGGAGGAGATGGTGGGCGGCTCGCCCACGCCGCGGACGCCGTACGGCGAGTGCGGGTCGGCGTACTCCAGTACCGCGATCGTCATCGGCGGCATGTCGAGGATGGTGGGGATCAGGTAGTCGGTGAACGACGGGTTCCTGATCTTGCCGTCGGTGACGATGATCTCCTCCATCAACGCCAGACCCATACCCTGTGCGCTTCCGCCCTGGATCTGGCCGATGACGGCGTCGGGGTTGATCGCCTTGCCGACGTCCTGCGCGGTATCCAGGGCCACCACCTTGACCAGGCCCAGCTCGGTGTCCACGTCGACCACGGCTCGGTGGGCGGAGAACGCGTACTGGACGTGCGCGGTGCCCTGCCCGGTGTCCGGGTCGATGGGTTGGGTGGGCCGGTGCCGCCACCGCACGGTTTCCTCGACCGCGTCCTCGCCCAGCAGCTCGTGCAGGGACAGCAGCACCTCGCCGCTGTCCGCCGAGCCGCCGCCGCTCGCCGAGCCGCCGCCGCTCGCCGATATTTTGCCTCCCTCCAGCCGCAACGTCGCCGCGTCCCGCCCGAGGGTCTGCCCAGCGAGGCCCAGCACCCGGGCGCGCACCGCCTCGCACGCGGCCTTCACCGCGCCGCCGGTCACGTAGGTCTGTCGCGAAGCCGACGTGGACCCCCCTGAGCCGATGGTGGTGTCGCTGGGGTGCACCGTCACCTGCTCGACCCCGAGCTCGGTGCGGCAGATCTGCTGTTCGACGGTGATCAGGCCCTGGCCGACTTCGGCGGCGGCGGTGTGCACCGTCGCCACCGCGTCACCTGCGGTCACCTCCAGGCGGACGCGGGCGGTGGAGTAGTCGTCGAAACCCTCGGAGAACCCGACGTTCTTGTAGGTCACCGCGTACCCGACGCCGCGGACGACGTCCTCGCCGTGCGTGGTGTTGGACACCCCGCCAGGCATCGAACGCAGGTCGACGTCGGCCCCCCGTTGCGCTGGCATCGGCATGTCCCGCACCAGCTGCAGCAGCTCGGAGACCGGGGCGGCGGAGTCGATGACCTGACCGGTGATGTTCTCGTCGCCCTCCCGCATCCCGTTGAGCTGACGCAGCGCGACCGGGTCCATGCTCAGGCGCTGCGCCAGGCAGTCCATCAGTGCCTCGTGGGCGAACGCCGCCTGCACGCAGCCGAATCCCCGCATGGCCCCACACGGCGGGTTGTTGGTGTACACGCCGTAGCAGTCGACTGCCACGTTGGGCACCCGGTACGGGCCCAGCCCCAGGGTGCCGCCGTTGCCCACCACGGCACCGGTCGACGACGCATACGCACCACCGTCGAACAGGATCCGGGCCTTGGCGTAGACCAGGGTGCCGTCGGTCTGCGCCCCGAACTCGTAGTGCAGCCGTGCCGGGTGCCGGTGCACGTGGCCGTAGAAGGACTCCTCGCGGTTGTAGACCATCTTGACCGGCTTGCCGGTGTGCAACGCCAACATGCACGCGTGCACGTGCATCGAGAGGTCCTCACGGCCCCCGAACGCCCCACCCACTCCGGCGAGGGTGAGGCGCACCTTCTCCGGTGGAAGCCCCAGCACCTGGCACATCTGCTGCTGGTCCACATGCAACCACTGGGTGGCCACGAACAGGTCGACGCCGCCGTCCTCGGCGGGCACCGCCAGACCCGATTCCGGTCCAAGGAAGGCCTGGTCCTGCATCCCGACCTCGAAGTCCAGCGCCACGGTCACGGGGGCACTCGGGTCCGGGTCACCCTTACGGATTTTCATGTGTCGCACGACGTTGCCCTGCTCGTGCACCCGCGGGGCGTCGGGATCCAGCGCGTGTTCGGGATCGGTGACGGCATCAAGCGCAGCGTAGGTGACCTCGATCTTGTGCATGGCGCGCCGCGCTGTCTCCGGGTGGTCGGCCGCGACCAGCGCGACGGGCTCACCCTGGTAGCGCACGAGGCCCTGGGCCAGCGCGGGTTGATCGTGGTGCTCCAGGCCGATGGCGTTGCGCCCGGCGATGTCGTCCGCGGTGAGCACGGCCCACACCCCGGGGGTGGCCAGCGCCGCGCCGATGGCGATGGACACGATGCGCGCGCAGGGATGGGGGCTGCGCAGCGTGACCCCCCAGATCATGTCGTCCATCCACAGGTCGCTGGAGTAGGCGAACTCCCCGGTGACCTTGAGCGTGGCATCGGGCCGCAGTGCGCTGTCGCCGATCCGTCCCCGCGCGCCGGAAACGTCGGTGTCTGCAGTGGTGGTGGTCGTGGAGGTCGTCATGGGGTCACCTGGTCTTGGCGAGGAGAAAGCGGTGAGCGGCGGCGGTCTCGCCGGCGAGGGCGTGCTCATCGAGGGTGGTCACCGTGTCGCGCTCGACGACCGGGTGACCGTCGACCAGCAGGAGTTCCAGCGGTGGCGGGGAGCCGAGGACGAGGGCGGCGACGGGGTCGGCGATGTCGGCGTGCGCAAGGGTGTCGAGCCGCCACAGGGCGAGGTCGGCCAGCTTGCCCGGCTCGAGCGAGCCGATCTCCGCCGCACGGCCCAGGACGGTGGCGCCCCCGATCGTGGCCATCTCCAACGCCTCCCGCACGGCCAACGCGTGGGGGCCGCCGCAGGCCCTGGCGAACAGCAGGGCGTGCCGGGCTTCCTCCAGCAGGCTGGAGGCCTCGTTGCTCGCTGCGCCGTCCACGCCGAGGCCGACGGGCGCGCCGGCCCTGCGCAGCTCGCGCGAGCGGGCTACCCCGGCGCCGAGCCGGGCGTTGGACGACGGGCAGTGGGCGACACCGGTGCCCGAGGAGCCGATCCGCTTGATGTCGGCGTCGTCGAGGTGCACTCCGTGGGCGAACCAGACGTCCGGGCCCAGCCACCCGAGGCTCTCGACGTAGTCCACGGGACGGCAGCCGAAACGCTCCAGGCAGTAGTCCTCCTCGTCGAGGGTCTCGGCCAGATGGGTGTGCAGCCGAACGCCCGTCCGACGGGCCAGCTCAGCAGCCTCGCGCATCAGCTCCGCGGTCGCCGAGAACGGCGAGCACGGGGCGACGGCGACCCGCAGCATCGAGTCGGGCGCCGGGTCGTGCCAGCGGGTGATCGCCGCTTCGGTCGCGGCCAGGATCTGCTCGCGGTCCTCCACCACCTCGTCGGGTGGCAAACCACCCCGGCTGCGACCCAGGTCCATCGATCCGCGGCAGGGGTGAAATCGCAGGCCCACGGTCCGCGCCGCGTCGATCGTCGCCTCGAGCAGGTCGCCGCCGGTACGCGGGAACACGTAATGGTGATCGGCGGTGGTGGTGGCGCCGGTCCTGGCCAACCTGGTCAGCGCGCCCCGGGCGGCGACGTTCACGACCGGGGCGTCAATGCCGGCCCACACCGGGTAGAGCGTGGTGAGCCAGCCGAAGAGCGAGTCGTCCACCGCCAACCCGCGCGTCGTCCACTGGTAGAGGTGGTGGTGGGTGTTGACCAGCCCCGGGGTCAGCAGGCAGCCCACTCCGTCGACGACGCGGGCACCGGGGATCCGCGGCGCCGGTCCCGGCCCGACTGCCACGATGCGGTTGCCCGCCACGACGACGTGACCGGCTGCGTACTCGGTGCGGTCGGCGTCCATGGTGGCGACATGTGCGCCCGCGATGACCGTCGTGTGGGCGGCTACCTCGTTCACCGGGCAGCTTCCGCCGTGCCGGACCGACGGGCAGCCAACCGCACCGCGTCGAGGATCTTCTCGTATCCGGTGCAGCGGCACAGGTTGCCCGCCAGCGCCTCCCGGATCTCCGGATCCGACGGGCTGCGCTCGCGCTGCAGCAGGTCGTGCGCGGTGACCACCAACCCGGGAGTGCAGAAGCCACACTGCACCGCGCCCGCGTCGATGAAGGCCTGCTGCACGGGATGCAGCTGATCGTGGTCGGTGAGGCCTTCGACGGTGAGGACGTCGCGGCCGGCCACCTGGCCCGCGGCGACGAGGCAGGCGCAGGCGGGCACCCCGTCGAGGTAGACCGTGCACGACCCGCACTCCCCCTGCTCGCACGCATTCTTCGAGCCAGGCAGGCCCATCCGCTCCCGCAGCAGGTAGAGCAGGCTCTCGCCCTCCCACACGTCGTCGACCTCGCGGGCACAGCCGTTGACCGTCGTGGTGATTCGCATGGTTCAGGCAACCTTCCGGTAGTCGTTCCAGGCCCAGGTGGCGGCGCGGCGCGCCATCACCGACAGCGAGTGCACGCGGTACGCGGCGCTGCCGCGAACGTCGTCGATCGGTGCCGCCGCGTCCTTGACCCGCAGGCCGAACTCCCGCGCGAGGCCGGCGGGCAGTTCACCGCGGGAGTCCCAGAGCCCGGCCGCGTCGAGCTCACCGGCCAGGAAGGTCTCCGCCAGCGGAGCGGTGCGCGGCGTGGGTGCCGCGGAACCGATGCCGGTGCCCACCTGCTTGCGGTCGGGATGCAACGCGAACCCGAAGGCCGCCACCGCGATCACCATGGCGTTGCGGGTACCGATCTTGCAGAACTGCTGTGGACCGGTGGGCGGGGTGATGACGATCGCGGAGATCAGTTCGTCGGCGGCGAGCACGTTGCGTTTGACACCGGTGTAGAACTCCGTGATCGGCACCTGGCGCGCGCCGCGCGCCGCGGAGACCACCTCGACGACGGTGTCCGCCGCCAGCAGTGGCGGGTGGGCGTCGCCGGCGGGCGAGGCGGCGCCGAGGTTGCCGCCCACGGTGCCACGGTTGCGGATCTGTGGTGAGCCGACGGTCCGTGCGGCCATGGCCAGACCCGGCAGGGTGGCACCCAACTCGTCGATGATGCGGGCGTAGGTCACCCCGGCGCCGAGCCGAACGCTTCTCGACGTCACGCACGCAGACGATGAGTGGGATGCCAAAGCGCGCCCGGTAGGCCTGCGCCAGTCGACCGAACTCCGCGTGGTCGGTGTCGGTGAGCCGGGTCAGGCCAGCAGTGGACTGATCGCGCACCGACTCCTCGCCGGTCTCGCCGGCGGCGTCGGCGCCGAGGTCGGGATAATGGACCATGAGCGCCCGCTGTTGATCGCGCTCGCCGGAGAACAGGGCCTCCTGGAAGGCCGAGCGCAGGTCGCCGGTGTCGGTGAACGGCCGGTGGTCGTATGCCGAGGTGGTCACCCATTCCGGTCCCTGGAACAGGCGGCCGAACGTTTTCACGAACTCCTCGCGGCTCATCTGATTGACCTGGTCCAAGCGAACCACTCCAGCGCCGGGGGCACCGGCGACCGCTGGGCCATAGTTCTTGCCGATGTGGTGAAAGACCAGGTTCAGCACGATAGCCGCGATGCTGCCCAAGGTGATGCCCGAGCCGAAGATGATCTGCGCCCAGCCGGGCACCGCTTTGGCCACGTTGGGTTGGGAGGTGACGAAGACCGCGAGGCCGATGCTGGTGCCGACGATGACCACATTGCGGTGGTCGTTGAAGTCCACCCTCGACAGGGTCTGAATGCCCACCACGGCGACAGTGGCGAACATGGCCAGGGCGGCACCGCCAAGCACGGGGTGGGGGATTCCGGCGACGATCGCTCCTGCCTTGGGGAGCAACCCGATGATGATCATGATCAGCCCGGCCGCGGCGACGACGAACCGGCTCTTGATCCGCGTCAGCCGTACGAGCCCGACGTTCTCGGCGAATGCGGTGTAGGGGAAGGAGTTGAAGACGCCGCCGATGACCGTGGCCAGCCCGTCGGCGCGCAGCGCACGGGCCACGTCGGTCTTGCCGATCCGCTTGTCCACGATCTCGCCGGTGGCGAATACGTCCCCGGTCGTCTCGACCGCGGTGATCAGCATGACCACCACCATCGAAACGATCGCGGCGAAGCTGAAGCGGGGCCATCCGAAGAAGAACGGGGTGGTCACGCCGAACCACGACGACCCGGCCACCGAGGCGAACTGCGCATCCCCCAGTGCCCACGCCAGCAGCGTGCCGAGCACCAGACCGACAAGGACCGCGACGGTGGCCATGAAGCCTTTGAAGATGCGCTGGATCGCCACGATGACGGCGAGCGTGCCGACTGCGTAGGCCAGGTTCCTTCCGCTCGTGGGGTCCGCGGTCGCCGCTCCACCCACTGCGTCGCTCGCGGCCACGGGCAACAGCGCCAGCCCGATGATCGTGATCACCGACCCGGTGACCACGGGCGGGAAGAATCGGATGAGCGTGCTGAAGAACGGGGCGATGAGGAAGGTGACCAGTCCGGCCACGATCACCGCGCCGTAGATCACGAGCAACCCGTCGGTTCCGCCGCCCGCGGCGAGCCCGATCGCGATCATCGGTGAGACGGCGGTGAACGTCACGCCCTGCAGCAGCGGCAGTCGCACCCCGATCTTCCAGAACCCGACTGACTGCATGATGGAGGCGATCCCACACGTGAAGAGGTCGGCGTTGATGAGGTGGATCAGTTGACGTTCGTCAAGCCCGATGGCACTGGCCAACAGGATGGGAACGATGACGGCACCCGCGTAGAACGCCAGTACATGCTGGAAGCCGTAGACCGCGAGTTTGGGGATGGGCAGCATCTCGTCGACGGGGTGCACGACCGTACGGGCGCGGGGAGCAGTCTTCGCTGAGTCGACCATTGGGGCACCCATTTCCGGGCTTCGGGGGACCGGCGCGGACAACGCCGACCACATGTGGTGGCCGGCGCCGCCGCAGCGTTACCAGCCCGAGTGAGCTGCGTCTCACCCTCGCTGGCCGACCCGCGGCAGGCCAGCCACCGAACCACCAAAGTCGAGCGCTCCCCCACCCCACCAGTTGTGCAATCCACCAGGGCTGGTGTGGCATCCGGGCGCAGGGCGTCAGTTCGCAACTGCCGCTGCGGTGAACCTGCTCACCCGCGCAGCCGAACACCAGGTGGCGGGGGAACGTCGGGCCTCGTCGCATCGTTAGCGGTTGTACAGCTGCAGCGCGGGTCGAACGTCAACTCGCACACCCGCGCACACCCACCGGGTGCGCGAGCTTCACACCAGAGAGGACACCACCATGGCCGATCGCGTCCTTCGGGGCAGCCGGCTCGGAGCGGTGAGCTACGAGACAGACCGTGACCACGACCTTGCCCCGCGCCAGGCCGCTCGCTACGCCTGCCCGAAAGGTCACGAGTTCGAGGTGCCCTTCGCCGACGACGCCGAGTTCCCCGGCACGTGGGAGTGTCGCCTGCACGGCAGCGAGTCCACCCTCATCGACGGTAACGCCCCGGACGCCAAGAAGGTCAAGCCCCCCCGGACCCACTGGGACATGCTCCTCGAGCGTCGCTCCACCGATGAGCTCGAGGAGTTGCTCAACGAACGGCTCGAGCTGCTCAAGGCCCGGCGCAAGGCCTCCTGACCCCAAGCCCCCTGGCGTTTCCTCAGAACCTGCGGCGCAGGGCCTGCAGTCGGTTGCGTACACCCCACCCGGTCACCAGGAGCAGCGCCTCGCGCACGATCCCGCCGCTCATCTTGGACTCGCCGATCTCGCGCTCGGTGAAGGTGATCGGCACCTCCGCAACGCTGAAGCCCTGCCGCACGGCGCGCCAGGCGAGGTCGACCTGGAAGCAGTAGCCCTGCGACGCGACCGCATCGAGGGGCAGCGCGGCCAACACCTCCCGCCGATAGGCCCGGAAGCCACCGGTGATGTCGTTGATCCGCACACCCAGCGCAACGCGCGAGTAGAGGTTGCCACCGCGGGAGAGGAACTCGCGGCGCTTGGGCCAGTTCACCACGCTGCCCCCGGGCACGTACCGCGAGCCGAGCACGACGTCGGCGCCGGCGTCGATGCCCCCGAGCAGGCGGGGCAGCTGCTCCGGGGCATGGCTGCCGTCGGCGTCCATCTCGACCACCACGCAGTAGTCACGTTCCAGCGCCCACCGGAAGCCGGCGATGTACGCAGCACCGAGGCCGGCCTTTTCCGTGCGATGCATCACCGACACCCGCTCGTCGGCCTCGGCGAGGGAGTCAGCCACGGCGCCGGTGCCGTCCGGGCTGCTGTCGTCCACCACCAGCACGTGGGCGGTCGGCACCGCTGCCCGCAGTCGCCCCACGACGAGCGGCAAGTTCTCCCGCTCGTCGAACGTGGGGATGATGACCAGCACGCTGCTGGCTGCGCACTGCCGTTCCGGCAGGTCAGCGCGGTGCGGCGGCTCCGTCATAAAGGTCCTCCTCGTCGGCGGCGGTCACCGGCCGTGCCGAGGACCTTTCGCTGCGGGTGCGCAGCAGTCCGGCTCCGAGCGCGGCCACGGCAACCACGATCATGGCGATCTCCGGGCCGGCTCCGAGCCGGGTCGCCAGCGTAGTCGCCGTGCGCAGCGGGACTTGGCCCACGAGTGCGGCTGCGGTGAAGATCTGCGTCTGGTCCACCACGGTGCCGTCGGGGGCGATGATGGCACTCACCCCGCTGGTGGCTGCCACGAGGACTGCCCGCCCGTGCTCCACCGCGCGCACCTGCGACATCGCCAGCTGCTGGTAGGACATCTCGGTGCGGCCGAAGGTGGCATTGTTCGTCGGCACCGTGATCAGCTGTGCCCCCGCGCGCACCGACTCCCGCACGAGGTTGTCGAAGGCCACCTCGTAGCAGGTGGCCACGGCGATCGGCACGCCGTTGAGGGTGACCACGCCGTTGCCGTCACCGGGGACGAAGTTGCCCGCCCGGTCGGCGTAGGAGGAGAAGTTCCGGAAGAAGGAGCGGTAGGGCAGGTACTCGCCGAACGGGACGAGCACCCGCTTGTCGTGTTGTTGACCGGGCCCGGTGGTCGGGTCCCAGACCAGGACGGTGTTGCGGGTGGTCCCATCGGCGTTGCGCAGCACCGTGCCCACCAGGACCGGCACCCCGATGGCCGTCGCCGCGGTGGTGATGGCGGCCGCGGCGTCGGGGTTGCGCAGCGGGTCGATGTCCGAGGAGTTCTCCGGCCACACCACCAGGCTGGGCTTCGGCGCGCGACCGGCCGCGACCTCGGCCGCCAGCGCCACGGTGCGCGCCACGTGGTTGTCGAGCACGGCGCGGCGCTGGGAGTTGAAGTCCAGCCCCAGGCGCGGCACGTTGCCCTGGATCAGTGCGACCGTGGCGGAGTCGGACCCGGTGTCGGTGCCGCGCACACCCGGCAGCACGGCCAGCGCCAGCAGCAGCGGCGCGAGCACAGCCGACGCCGAGGCCAGCGCGAGCGCCCGGCGCCGCGCCCGCGCGTGGAGTACCAGTGCGGCGAGGGCGGTGCCCATCAGCGCCACCGCGAACGTCAGGCCCGGTGACCCCGCCAGGCTGGCCAGCGGTAGCAGCGCTCCGTCGGACTGCCCGAACGCGAGGCGGCCCCACGGGAAGCCCCCGAAGGGCACCCGTGCGCGTCCGGCCTCCGTCGCCACCCAGGCACAGGCGATCCAGATCGGGGCCCCGGGCACCCGCCACAGCCGAGTCGTGGCTGCACCGAACACGCCCACGGCGACCGCCTCCGCGGCGCCCAGCGCGAGCCACGGGAGCGGGCCGACGTACACCCCCACCCAGGGCAGCAGCGGGACCAGGAAGCCCAGCCCGGCAAGGTAGCCGTAGGCGAACCCCGCCCGCACGCCCCGACCCCGCAACACCGCGGCGATGACCGCCACACCCACCGGCGCCAGGAACCACAGGGGCCGCGGCGGGAAGCTCGCGTAGAGCAGTACACCCCCGGTGACCGCCACGATGCACCGCACCAACACCGCCCACGACGGGACTCGCAGCACGCGGGCCTCTTCCTCGGGATGCGACGGTGGACGCCCGCGAGCCTACGGCGGCAGCTGTGATGTCCGGGTACACCAGGGGTTGCGCCCGCTCAGGACCCGAACACCGTAGTCCCGCGGTGCACCAGCCGCCGGCAACGGGGCAGCTCGGCGTCGGGATCCAGGCGAGGCAGGGCGGGTACTCCGGTGCGGGGGTCCAGCGACCACCGCCGCACCGAGTCGCTGGGGGCGTCCACCACCAGCTCGTCGACGTCCCACACCGCGTACGACGCCGGCGCCCCAGGGACCAGGGTGCCGGCCAGCCCGTCGCGCACGCCGCCGGCCCGCCACGCCCCGCGGGTGGCCGCGGTGAATGCCGCCCGTGGGGAGATGCCCTGGCCCGGGGTGCGGTGGTGTACCGCCGCCCGTACCGCCGCCCACGGATCCAGCGGGGTGACGGGGGTGTCCGAGCTGAACGCGAGCCCCACGCCGGCCGCCGCGAGCGTGCCCAGCGGGTTGAGCAGCGGGCCCCGCACGGGCCCCAGCCGCTGGGCGTACGCGCCGTCGGTACCGCCCCACTGTGCGTCGAACACCGGCTGGACGCTGGCCAGCACCCCCCAGGCACCCAGCTTGGCGGCCTGGCCGGCGTCCACCATCTCCAGGTGCTCCAGCCGGTGCCCGCGCGCGGCCACAGCGGGACCGCCGAGTTCGGCCACCACCCGGCCCAGCGCCGCCACCACGGCCGCCACCGCGCCGTCGCCGATCACGTGGAAGCCACCCTGCACCCCGGCCTGCGTGCACGCGCGCAGATGGGCCGCAATCCGGTCGGTGTCGAGGTAGCGGGCGCCGGTGTTGTGGGCGGAGTGTGGGTCGTCGCGATACGGCTTGGTCAGCCACGCGGTGCGCGAGCCCAGCGAGCCGTCGACGAACAGGTCACCGCCCAGGCCGTGCGCCCCGGTGCGCACCACCACATCGCGGGCCTGCTCCGGGGTGGTGACGGCCTCACCCCAGTAACCCCGAACCGAAACGCCGTGCTCCATTGCGAGCAGCTCGCGGAAGTCGTCCACCCCGGCGATCTCCGCTCCCCCGCACTCGTGTACGCACGCCACCCCGTGGGCGGCCGCATGGTCGAGCAGGGCGTGTTGGGCGGCGGCTCGCTGCTCCGGACCCAGCCCCCCCGGACGGCGTCGCGGACGAGGTGGTGGGCCTGCTGGCTCAGCGGCGCCTCCGTCGACCACCCCGGCGCCGCGGCGACGCCCGCGGCGCACCGCAGCAGGGGCGTCGACACCAGCGCGGAGTGCACGTCGATACGGCTGAGGTACACCTGGCGGTCGTGGGCGCAGTCGTCGACCTCCGCGCGGGTGGGTGGTCGTTGCTCGGGCCACCGGGAGTCGTCCCAGCCGTGACCCCACAGGATGCCCGTCGGGTGGGCGAGCGCGTGCGCGCGGACGAGGTCGAGGCATTCGCGTAGCGAACGTGCGCCGGTGAGGTCGAGGCCGAGCAGCGCGAGCCCGGCGGAGGTGGCATGGACGTGGGTATCGACGAAGGCCGGAGCGACGAACGCACCGTCGAGGTCGACTACCTCGGCATCGGGGTGCAGCGCCCGCCCCACGGCGTCCTCGCCCACCCAGCTGACGATCCCGCCGGTGACGGCCAACGCCGTCGCACCGGGTGCGGTCGGGCTGTACACCGCCCCACCGGTCAGGAGTCGGGTGCTCATGGCGGCTGAGTGTGGCTCAGTGACGGACGGGGCGCTCCAGGGGGGTGTGTCCCCGCCGGGCGGCAGTGTGTTCGTCGGTGGAGACGACCTCGCCCTCCAGGACCTCACCTGGGCGGTACGCACGCCGTACCGGCACCACCAGCACCTTGCGGGCGATGGCCGCACCCAACAAGGGACGCACCAACGCCCGGGTGGGCGGTAGCACGAGCAGCAGCCCGAGCACGTCGGTGATCAGGCCGGGCAGCACCATGAGCAGCGCACCGACACCACCCAGCGCGCCGTCGGCCAGTTCACGGCCCGGGCTGCGGTGAGTGGTCTGGGCCGCGCGCAGGGCGGCCAGGGTGCGGCGTCCCTGGTTGCGCAGCAGCAGCACCCCGAGCACCGAGGTGCCGACGACCAACGCCACGGTGGGCGCAACGCCGATGGCCGAGCCGAGCGCCACCACGGCGGTGACCTCCGCGACGAACAGCAATACCACGACGATCAGCGGCATCCGGCTCAACTCCTCGTGTTGTCCACTGCAACTCCTCAACGCGCGACGGCGCTGGTTCTCTCCCGGCCGGAACGAGCGCCGCTGGAGCACCGTTCAGGCGTCGCGCCGGTTCACCACCACCAGGGCCACCGCCAGCACCGCCACGACCACCGCGGCGAAGTAGCCCAAGCTGGACCACGGCGACCACGCTATGCGTTCGGCGGGTGCTGCCTGGGTCGTGCACTGGCGCGCTACCGTTCGCGCGTGACCTCGAAACGACGAGCGGTGGACCCGGAGTTTCTCGCCCTGCCGCTGCGGACGCTGGCCGACGCGGCCCTGAGCCGGGCGCGCTCGCTCGGCGCCACCCACGCCGATTTCCGGGTGCACCGGCTGCTCACCCAGGGGCTACGGCTGCGCGACGGGGCAGTGCAGTCGGCCACCGAATCCGCCAGCGTCGGCCTCGCGGTCCGCGTCGTCGTCGACGGCACCTGGGGCTTCGCCAGCCACGCCGAACTGACGGCAGCGGTCGCGACCGCGACGGTGGAGCGGGCCGTGCAGGTGGCGCGGGCCCTGCGCGCGCTGAACGCCGACCCCGTGGTGCTCGCCGACGAGCCGGTGCACGGTTCGCTGGACGCCCCCGCCGCCTGGGTGTCGGACTACGAACTCGACCCGTTCACCGTGCCCACCGCGGACAAGGTGGGCCTGCTCGGCGAATACTCCAGGCGGCTGCTGGCCTCCGACGGCGTGGACCACGTCGCTGCCTCGTGCCTGCAGGTCAAGGAACAGACCTTCTACGCCGACCTCGCCGGCACGGCCACCGCTCAGCAGCGGGTGCGGTTGCACCCCGAGATCGAGGCCACCACGGTCGACAAGGTGGCCGGTGCGTTCGAGACGATGAGGACCCTGGCACCCCCGGTCGGTCGCGGCTGGGAGTACCTGGGCACGCAGTCCACCTGGGACTGGGACGACGAGCTGGCCCAGCTCCCCGAGTTGTTGGCCGAGAAGGTCAAGGCCCCCAGCGTCGTCGCCGGCCCGACCGACCTGGTCATAGACCCGACCAACCTGTGGCTGACCATCCACGAGTCCATCGGCCACGCCACGGAGTACGACCGCGCCATCGGGTACGAGGCGGCCTACGCCGGCACCTCCTTCGCCACCCCGGAGCAGCTGGGCACCCTGCGCTACGGCACCGACGTGATGCACGTGAGCGCCGACCGCACCGTCGAGCATGGCCTGGCGTCCATCGGTTACGACGACGACGGCGTGGCGGCCCAGAGCTGGGACCTGGTGCGTGACGGCGTCCTCGTTGGCTTCCAGCTCGATCGCGTGTTCGCCCCGCGGCTGGGCGTGGAACGGTCCAACGGCTGCTCCTACGCCGACTCCCCGCACCACGTACCCATCCAGCGGATGGCCAACGTGAGCCTGCGACCCGACCCGGTGGGCGAGCGCACCACCGCTGACCTGATCGCAGCGGTGACCGACGGCATCTATGTGGTCGGTGACAAATCGTGGTCGATCGATATGCAGCGCTACAACTTCCAGTTCACCGGTCAGCGGTTCTACCGAATCCGCAACGGTGAACTCGCCGGGCAGGTCCGCGACGTGGCCTATCAGGCCACCACCACCGACTTCTGGGGGTCAATGGAGGCGGTCGGTGGGTCGTCGACCTGGCGCCTCGGCGGGGCGTTCAACTGCGGCAAGGCCCAGCCCGGCCAGGTGGCTGCCGTCAGCCACGGTTGCCCGTCGGCCCTGTTCCGTGACATCAACGTCCTCAACACCAGGTCCGAAGGGGGTGCCGAGGCACCGGCACAGGAGGCAGCCGCGTGATACCCGCACCGGAACTCGTCGAGCAGGCGCTGGGGCAGTCCCGCGTGGACGGGTGCGTCGTGCTCGTCACCGACGCCAGCGAGGCGTCGCTGCGCTGGGCGAACAGCACCATGACCACCAACGGGGTGAGCACCTCGCGCACCTGGGCGGTGATCAGCGTCGTCGCGCCGGAAGAGCGACCCGGTCGCGCTGACCTCGTCGATCAGCGCCCGCCCAGGACTGTCCCTACCGTGATCGTGTGCCTGACACCGGTCCCAGCTTCGAGAAGCACACCCCGCAGACCACGGCCCCCGCCCCACCCCTCCAGTGCCCTACGCAGCCTCGTCGCCCCCCTGCTCGGCCGCCCCATCGACGCGCCAGCGCGCACCGCCACCACCTCGGGGCGGTCAATGGGGCAGGTGACGCCCCGGTGACACCCACCCCGCACGGTGGGGCAATGACCACCACCCCCGCCGATCCGACCTCCCGCCGCCCGCCCACCAGCACGCCGCCCTGCTCGTGCGGGTCTGGTTCGATACCGAACCCCGAGCCTCGGGCCCGGCTTCTCACCGTCACCGACGGCGAGGAACCCGCCAGCTGGGGCACCGCCGTCGGGCGAGATGACATTACCCACCAGGTCAGCACCTGGGTCGACTACGTCACCACCGTGGAGAACACGCCATGAGCAAGCCCGCGTCCCTAGTCCGGTGGGCCGTCGCCGCCCTCGCCGTCGCCGTGCTCCTCGTGCCCACCGCCCGCCGGCCCGGGCTTGACGGGTCAGCAGGCCGACGGCGCTCCCCGGTGACTCCCGTCCTGGTCAGCACGTGGGCGGCCCCCCGGCCTCGGGGTGTGGTGCTGCTGCTGCACGGCGCCTCCAGGCCGGGCCTGGCCCCTGCCTCACGGTGGGGTGCGTCCGCACTGAGGATGCTGCCCGTCGCCGCCGCCACGATCTGCGCTGGCCGGGGGCGGGTCAGCGTGCTGCGCCTGGTCCACGGCGTCCGGGGGTGGAATAGTGGTGCGAGCTCCGCCGTGGCCGACGCCCGGTGGGCGCTCGAGCAGGTCCGCCGCTGCCACCCCGACGTCCCGGTCGCCCTGGTGGGGCACTCGATGGGGGCTCGGGCCGCCCTCCACGTCGCCGACGACCCGTCCGTCACCGTCGTCGTCGGCCTCGCCCCGTGGGTCACCCCGACCGAACCCGCCGGCCTGCTCACCGGGCAGCGAGTCGTCCTGCTGCACGGTGTCAGCGACCGGACGACGAACCCGGTGGCCACCGCGGCCCTGGTGCGCCGCGCCCAGGGGGTGGCGAGCGCGGCGACCCTTGTGCGGTTCGCCGGACAAGGCCACACCCTCCTCGGCCACGGTGACGCCGCGGGGCGCCTCACCGCCCAGGTGGCCGTCACCGTCCTCACCCGGGCAGGTACGCCACCCCGACGGGCGAAGCCCCTGCTGCGCTCGGTCCTCAACGGCACCGACACCGTCCTCGGCGCCTGACCGACCACGCACACCGACCATCGCACCACCAGGAAGGAACACCGATGACCGAACCGACCCCCGCTCCGTCCACAGGTCCACTGCGGCTGTCGTCACCGGGGCCTCGGCAACATCGGCACCGCCCTGCTCCGGGTCCTGGCCGCCGATGACCCCGACCACAGGACATCCCCGTCCACCACCCCCTACGACACGATCACCTGGCACGAGCTCGACCTCGCCGGGCCGCGGGCCGCCGACTACCTCGCACCGCTTATGACCGGGGTCGATGCGGTGGTGCACCTGGCGTGGGGGTTCCAACCCAGCCGCGACGTCGACTACCTGCGCCGCACCGCCCTCGGTGGCACCCACGCCGTCATCCGTGCCGTAAGAAGGGCCGAGGTGCCTCACCTGCTGACACGCCTGTCACAGGTCGCGGCTGCGGTCTCTGGCGAGGGACTGACCGTCGAGGTCCGCTTCGTGAAGAAGGACGGCCTACCCGTCCACCTGGTGAAGGCGGACGAGCCGGTGGACGCGGCGGCGGTCCGGGTTGTTGACCTTCAGCGCAAGTACCACCGGAGCCCGACCGACCTGGCGGCCGCCGTTCACCTGAGCCACCCGAAGACGGGCGCTCTGCGGGCGCATCTCGGCATCGACGTCGCCGAGGACTGCCGTCACGTCTTTGACTTCAGCTCCCAGAGGCACGTCCGGTACTCGGACAACGCCTACACGCGGATGCGGGATGCGCTGGCGGAGGGCCTCGACATGGCGGCAGTCTGGGCGGCCCACGGCCGAACCCGGCGACGAGGCCCACGCCCCGTGTGTACCCAGCCCGGATGCACGGCGGCGGTGAAGGCGTCGTGAGGGCCGCAGCCGACGGTGTGAGCCGGAAGGGGGTGGGCTCCCGGCTCCGCGCAGCTACTTGCCGCGCTTGCCCCGTGTCTGAGCGAGGGTGCTGCCCGCGATGCTGCGGGTGCGGGTAGACGAGCGCCCATCCTGTAGTGCCTTGGACGCCTTGGAGGCGACCTTGGAACTGGTGACCTTCGCGCTGCTCGACTTCGTCATGGCCTCTGACCTCCTTCCTCCCCCGCGAGGGCGAGGGAAACGGACACGATCTGCGTGGAGGATGGTCCGGTCATGGCCGGTCACCTACTTTCGTGAGGCCCGGGACCAGTGGTGACCTGGGGTGTCAGCAGGTGGGTCCTGCCAACCGTTCCCCCGGGCCGCCCGAGCACGTAGTGCTCAAGGGGCCCCACAACGGGCCGAACGTCAGTGAGGCGGCGCGGGGCCGCAGGGTCGGCCGGGCGGGTGGTCTCGCCGGAGGCGACCGAACACCAGTGAGGCTGGGATCACCCGGGCGGCTGTGCCCGCAGGCATCGGGTCCGCAGCCGTTGTGGGGCGGCCGGGGAAAAGAAGCGTCGGCGGCCGTGAGGGACGAGGGGCCGGCGGCGTTGACAGCCGCGGCGGGCGAGGCACGAACCCGACGTATCCATGTCTCATGTGCCCGCGGCACCACCTCGCTAGGTGCCCGTGGGTGGCTCGGTTGGGCAGACGGCGGCGGCGGGGACCCATTGGATCATCGGCAGCTGCCCCTGGCCGGCTTTCACCACGACCCGTACGAGGGCGATCCAGTGCCCGTCGTAGACC
>JAABUV010002212.1_pt1 | contig 26803 bp, 31 predicted proteins | sample 5559971 | NCBI WGS metagenome assembly JAABUV01 (sample SAMN10711881, study PRJNA513362) | rock metagenome | isolation source: Antarctica rocks | place: Antarctica: Victoria Land, Knobhead nord | collected 2015-12-19
GTCGCCGTCGGCCTCCTCGCGGCGCCGCGCGGCCGCGGCCTCCAGCACCGCGCGCCGCGCGGCCTCCACCTCCTCCTCCAGCTCGCGCTCCTCCTGCGCGCGCACATTGAGGGTTAGGGTCAGGGCCTACCCTCCCTGGGCCGTCTCACTGGGGCCGGTTTCTAGCCATCCACCTTTGGCTGCCCCACCACCAGACGCGTCAGCCTGGGAGCGCGACCTGCAGCGCACGGCGCCCAAGGCCATAGCAGGCATTGCGGCGCCGCCGCCTGCGCCTTGCACCCGCGCCTCGCGGATTGGCGCGTCGCATCGTCTGCCCGGCTGCCCGCCACCAGCGGCCGCCGCCGCGCGCGCCGCGCCCGCGCATGCTCTGCAGCACCTGCCAGGCGCAACTCCCCCAGCGCACCCCTCTGGCCGCTGGGCTGAGGGCTATGCGCTGCCTCTGCCTGCGCCTGCAGCGCGCGCCTCCGCTGCACGCGCGGCGCGCCCGCTGCGCTGCGGTCATCCCTTGCTCACTCCTTGGGCCCCATGCGCCCGTCCCCCCACTGCCCGCGGCAGGCGGGCAGAGCGCAGCGCCGCAGGCCAGCAGCGTAGAGCTGTGCCGCCATGGCGCGCAGGAGAGCCCGCAGCCGCTCGCCCGCCGCCTGTCCTGCTCCGCACTCAGAAAGCAGCGGGGCCCGGGCGGGGCGGGGTTGCGCGCCTGGAGCCGCGCCACGGCCACCTCGTCGGCGAGCTCCCGCAGGTGCGCCTCCAGGGCGTCGGCAAACCCCGGTGCGGCGTGGTAGGTCAGGGCGGCCGGCGCGGCGCCGCCGGCCGCCGCCCCGGCCGGCGCCGCCGCCGCGCTCGCGCCGGACGGCCCGGCCGCACGGCCGCTCGCGCGGCGCTCCTCCTGCGCGGCCGCGCGCGCCGCCTGCGCGGGCGCGGGCAGCTTAGCTGCTTGTTACGAGTAGGGCTAGGGTAGGACGTTGCGCCGCACGCATCCGCACGGGCCTCCAGAGGCCCACTGCAGGGCACAGCATAGGTCCCTGGCTGCCGCGCGTTCGGCGCGCGCGCAAAGCCCGCCGCACCCAGGTCGGACACTGTGGGCGTTCCTGCGCCAACGCGCACTCCAAAGCGGTGCAGGGGTGCCGGCCAGAACGTGACATGGCGGTCATGGTTCGCGCCTTTGCGGCTGCGGCGCCCCCACCGACGTCCGCGGCCACCGGCGCCGCGCGCAGGCCGCCCCGCAGCGCAGCCGCGGCGGCCGCATCCGCCAGCGCCTTTGCAGCCGCCCGCTTCCACAGCCGCTCCTGCATGTGCGTCGCGCCCGGCTGTGCACTTGTCCCCTCAAGCAGCCAGCAGGCAGCCGCCGGCCAGCCTGCCCAGGTGCAGGGCCAAACAGGCCCGGCACAGGGCGGTGGCTCGTCGTCGCTGCCGCCCACGCAGCCTGCCACTGCCTCAGCCAGCCATGCGTGGGCACGCAGGGCACGCAGCGCAGCCCTTGTCGCAGACTGGCGCCACAGCGCAACAACGCCAGCCCCGCATCCGCGGCACGCCCAGGCAGCGGCCGCCGCTGCGCGCGGCCTGCGCCCAGCGCGCCGCGCCTGCCTCCCCGGCGCGGCGTGGGGCGCGCCTGCGCAAAGTCCTGCTGCAGCCAGCGCGCCTCCTGGAGCAGCAGGTCCCAGTGCACGGCGGCCCGCGCGGGCTCCGGCTGCGGGCGCCCGAAGGCCAGCGACAGCCGCGCGCGCGTCGCCCTGGCAGCCTGCGCCCGGCGCGGCCCACCGTCTGGAGTCTCTCCAGGCGGCCAGCACCCGACGCCAGGACGGCGCGGCGCACGCGACGCCAGCGATTTTGCTGACCGCTGGCCGCTGCGCCCGGCGCACCACAGCACAGGCGCAGCTGCGGCAGCTTGCGCACACCCCCCCACAACATCCGTCGTGCCCCAGACGCAGCTCAACGCCGCAGCTGGAGAGACGTGGGCGCACTGCCACCCAGTCGGCACGACTTGCGCGCATGCATGGCGGCCGGGCGCCCAACGCCGCCGGCGCGCCCGGCACGCATGCCGCCTGAGCAGGGAGTGGCGCGCGCGCCTGCGCGGCTGCGACCAGCGCATCCTCTCGCCGGCGCTGCTCGGCGGCGGCGTCCGCGCCGCCGCCGCCGCTGCCGCCCGCCGCAGCTGGGCCTGCGGGCGCTGCTGGCGCGCCATCCTGCGCCGGCCTGCTGGCGGCCTGCGCCGGACCTGGGGCCCCCGCCTGCGGGCATCCCCGCAGCGCGCGTGAGCTCAGCGCGTGTACGTCGAGGGGAATGCAAGGCGGGCGGCACGCCAGCACTCGAGCGGCCCGTCCTGCCCGTAACGCTTGCCTCTCTGGCCGCCCAGCTGGCACGCTGCCGGCACGTTGCGACCAGGTGGTATCAATATGAAGTGTACGCGCCGGACGCGCGCGAGCCCTGCGCAGCGCGGGCGTGGGCCACAAGCCGGCGCGGCGCGCACCGGGGTCCCGCAGCGCTCGTGCGGCAGCTCCTCGCCCTTGACCGCCGCGCTCTTCAGGCCCTCCAGCTTGACAGCGGCGCCGCCGCTGCCCACCAGCACCGCCTCAGCCGACACCCCTGCAGCGCGCGGCAGGCCGCCCTTGCTTCATTGCCTGTCCGCTGCATGCATGCGCTCGCCCAAGCACGGCAGCGGCAGCCTCGCAGACGGTGCGCTCGCGCACAGCAGCGCACAGAACTTCAAACGTGCCCGAGCAGCGCGCGCGCGCCTGCCGGGGTCACCGCGCCGTTGGGCGGCCTGAGCGCGGCGATGTCGCGTCCGGCAGAGCCTGGCCGTCCCTTCTGGCCCATACAGCGGGCGCGTCAGCAGCCCATGGGCCCCGCACGCCCGGCGCGGGCGCACGCGGGCGGGCGGCCGCTCCGCCGCAGGCCTCGCGCTCTCAGGCCGTGCGCGGGGCCTGCACACAGGCAAGGGGTGCAGTGCGTCAGTGCCCGGGTTGCCCACGGTGCCGTCATGCAAAAAAGCAGGATCAGTTGCGAGCCCGGCAAATGCATGTAGCAAGATGTGGTGCGGCTGCGCATGTTCTGGCCCAGAGTGGCATTGTGTGGGCACGTTGGGTGACACCGTCAACAGCATGACGCCACAGGGCTGCAGCACTGCGGCAGGCGACCGTCAGCCAGGCCAAGAGCAGCCCACTATCATCAAGCCGGGCCCAGCGTCGCCGAGCAGCGATCCCTGCCCGGCGTACGAACCTCAACCAGCAACACGACGAGACGGATGCAAGGCGCGCCGCAAGGCAGCGCGATCGGATTGATGTTGAGTACAAACATGATGCCCCGACAGCTCCCGACCTGGCCAGCGCTGGCCGCCCCGGGCCCGGTGGCCAGCACGAGGACAGGAACAGGCCCCAAAAGAGGGCCGACGAGCCCACCGCTCGCAATTTTACCGTTTTCTGTTCCCAGGAGCAGGGCCTGCCTGGGGACCCTGGCCGCTGCAAAAGCAAGCCCAGCGCGTTTGGCGCGGGCGCACGCGCCGAGTGGGGCCGGCAGGAAGCGCCGGGGGGCCGCGCGTGCCTTCAAAATGTTGCGGGGCGGATGCCGCTCCGAGCGACCGCGGCGCGCGCGTCAACGAGCGCGCTCCATGCTGGCCTGCGCGTGCCGCGCCCTGTTTGCAGCGCTGACGCCGCGCTGCTAGCTCACACACGCGCCCGGCTCATACTGTGCACAGCCAGCAGCGGGCACGGCGACAGCAGCGGAAATAATATGGCAAACGAAAATACAATTAAGCAGCAGGGTAGGGCTGGGGAGCAAGCTCGAGTTCCAGGCATGGCGCACCAGTCCAGTACCGACAGAGCACTCAAGCGCGATGTTGGGCGCCTGTGCCCGCCGGCTGGGCGGCCGCGCGCGCGGCCTGCCCGGCCTGGCGCGCGTGTATGCGACCGCCACGCCGCCCAAGCCGGTGCCGCTGGCCAAGATGAAGGACAGCTTCCTGGACGGCACGTCGTCCACGTACCTGGAGCAGCTGCAGGAGCGCTTCAACGAGAACCCGGAGAGCGTGGACAAGACGTGGGCCAGCTTCTTCCGCAGCCTGGGTGCGCCGCGCTGGCGCTCGCGGGGCGCGGTAGTCTGCAACCCCCCACCACACCGACATGCTGCGCTGCTCTCAGCCTGTCTGGTATTGCTGTAACCTACACAGCTCGGCTGACGGGGCGCAGCCCCTGAGCACAGCTGCCGCCGGTGCCCCCGCGCTGGTAGGCTATGGGGCCTGCTCTATCGCTCACTGCTATCAGCAGCACGATTGCGTCCGTGAGTATGCATCCTTTGTAAGCGCCGCCGCTGGAACTCGAGTTGGACACAGCTCCTTGTTTCAGGTATGCGTGACCACACTCGCCGTGACTCAATATAGCAGAGCTTGGCCTGACGGCTGTCCTGCTGCGCTGTAAAGCGCGGCGCACGTGCACCATATTTGGCGGAGTTGCACTTGTTGGAAGGCAGCCTTACGCTCCCGTGGCGTATTGCTTGGACGCAGTGCTCCTGCTCAGGCAGGCTGCGCACAACCGACTGGCCGTCACCCTTTGACCGCTTGCGCTGCTGCGGCGCATGGCTCGCCGCCGAAGGCGGGCCGGCCGCAACTGGCGCCTCTGCGTCGAGCTGCACAACGACTGCGCTGGGCTTTGCCAGCCCGGCGTGGGTACGGCATGGGCTTGATTATTTGCGACAGGCCCCGAGCGCGTGTTCTTCGCGGCGCAGAGCACGGCGTGGCGCCGGAGGCCGTGGCGGAGGCATACCACTCATTCGAGCAGGGGGGCAGCCAGATCTCGCCGCTGTCCGCCGCGGCGGTCTCCAACCAGACCATCCAGGAGAGCCAGCGGCTGCTGCTCCTCGTGCGCGCGTACCAGGCGCGGCCGCGCTCGTGCACCCCCCAGTCGCGCAAACATGCAAGGGCCGGGGCCCTGCTCAGTGCACTGCAACCTGCGCGGAGGGCGCTCGTCTTCCTCTGGGGCGCTGCGCTCAGCTGCACCGGCGCTGGAGCGTCGCGTACTTGTAGTGGCTGAGCTCGGAATGCACGCGCTCTGGCGTCTGCGAGCCCTGTGCTGCGGCAGAGCTGTTGCTGCTCTCGCTGCCGCAGAGAGCCTGGGTCTTCGACTGCTGTGCGGCACAGCCCTGCTGCCAGGTGTTGGCAGGAAGCAACGCCTGCTGCCGAGCTGGAGCGGGGCGCCCAGTCGACGGCCGCGCCCCGCGCGGCACAGTCCGCATCAGGGCCTGACCGCTCGCGCGCGCGGCGGCCAGGTGAACGGCCACTTCAAGGCCAAGCTGGACCCGCTGGGCCTGGACGAGCGGCCGGTGCCGCTGGAGCTGGACCCCGCGCTCTACGGCTTCTCCGACAAGGACCTCGACCGCGAGCGCGCGCCCGCCCCCGGCCCCAGAGGGTTTGCGCAGCTCCGGCATGGTCCTTGGCGACAGGGTAGGGAGCAGGGCAGGGAAACATCGTGTGCATCGGCACGTTGTGAGCGTGCCTGCGTCGCGCCAGCGCACGCATCCACCTGCGCGCTCTCCAGCAGGACCGCGCGCTCTAGGACACCGGCTGCGAGCGCGCCCTGTCTGCGTGGCTGCAAGGCGGGCTTTGGCTGTGCCTTCACGTGCAGCGCCTGCGGCGGCCCCCACTGGTGCGGCGCCCATTAAAACTGCCGGGCATGCGCGCGCGGGCGGACAGTTGACAGCGCGAGCGCCGTACGCACCGCCTCCTGGCCGCGCTCACGGGCGGGCCGGGCCGGGCACGCGTGCGGGAGGCCTGCCGCGCGCCCCGGCGTGCGGGCGCGGGCCTCTGATGCCCGCGGCGCGCGGGCGCGGCCAGGTTCTTCCTGGGCACGTGGAACATGAAGGGCTTCCTGAGCGAGGAGCGGCCCATCCGCACGCTGCGCGAGGTGATCGACCGCCTCAACGACGTCTACTGCAGCACCACCGGCTACGAGGCGCGCGCGCGGCGGCCCGCGCCGCCTGCGGCCGGCCGCGGCGGCCGCGCCGGAGCAGCGCTCTGCATGTGAATGTCTGGTCTCCACCGTGGGCTTGGTCTATCGTGCGCCCTCTTCGCGGTGCGGAGGGCAGTGCGCTGCGCAGGAGGCGCTGTGTGTGTGCTGAGTGAAGAGCGCACGCGCCACTGCATGCGCAGCCCTGCTCGCCTGCCCGCCGAGCGGCTGCGCAGCGCGCTGCGCAGGACGGCTGCGGCTGGCCCGCCACTGCCTTGGCGGCCACCAGGGTCGAAGACCGCACACCTCCCGGCCCTGCTCCCAGCCATCTCGTTCTGCGCAGCGCGCGGCGCCGCGCGCGCGCTCACCGGGGCGCTGCGGCGCGCGCAGTACATGCACATCCCCGTCCGCGACCAGTGCAATTGGCTGCGCGAGCGCATCGAGACGGCTGAGGCGGTGCGCATCCGCCCTGCACCGGGCCCTCGCATGCGGCCCTTGAGCATGCGCGCGCGCAGCCTGCTGGCGCCGCCGCGCTCACGTGCATGCGTGAGCGCTGCGGAGGGCCCGCAGTGGACGAGGCGCGCGGCGCGCGGCGCCGGCTGCGGCTGATCGCGCGCGCGCATGCGCCTGCATGCGCCGGGCGATGCCGCAGCGCAGCCGGGCATGGAGGGAGGCCGGGCGCGGCGCGGAGCGGGCGCAGCGAGCGCGCTGTGACCTCTGCCGGGGGCGCTGTGCGGCGCAGCAAAACCGGTACTCGCCGGAGCGCAAGCTGCACACGCTCGACCGGCTGGCCTGGAGCGAGATGTTCGAGTCGTTCCTGGCCAACAAGTACACCGCCGCCAAGCGCTTTGGCCTGGAGGCGCGCGCCCGCGCGGGCGCCGCCGGGCCCCCCGGACGAGCGGCGATGCCGCCGGGCGCGCAGCCGCCGGGCCGGCCGTGCGGACAGCTCGGCGCCTGTGCTGCGCCGACCTCGGCTCAGCTTCGCTGTGGAGGCGGTGCCTGGGACGCTGGCCGCGCACTGCGTCGCCACGGGGCCCCGCCTCCGTTCCAGCGCTCCCCTGTTCTCCGCCTGCGTGGCGGCGCGGCGGCGGCGAGCCCGTGCCGAGGCGCCGCCGCGCGCGCGACAGGGCTGCGAGGCGCTCATCCCGGGCATGAAGGCGCTCATCGACCGCAGCGCCGAGTCGGGCGTGGAGTCCATCTGCATCGGCATGCCGCACCGCGGTGCGCGCCCCCTCGGGATGCGCAGGCGCAGGGGCGGGCGCAGCCGCGCACGCGTTGGCCACAGTTGCCGGTGTGAGGCGCTTACGCGAGCTCGCAGCGCGTGCGCCGTGCGTTCGCGCCGCCCGCGAGGCGCGCCCGAGCCTGTGCGCAGCGGATGCCCCGCAGCGTCGGGCGGCCCGGGCCCCGCCGCGAGACCCGGGGCGGACACGCTTCTCGTGTGAAGGGGCGGCGGCCGGTGCTCGGAGGCGGGCGCGGCAGGGAGCTCGCGTTGGTGGGCCTGAGGGCGGCCGCCGCCGCGGCTGCGCGTCCCCTTGGCGGCGGGTTTAGGGCGCCCGGGCGCCCCCCCGGCGGCAGGTTGAGGGCACGCGGCCGCCGCGCTGACGCGCGCGGCCGCCGCGCCAGGGCGCCTGAACGTGCTCGCCAACGTGGTGCGCAAGCCGCTGGCGCAGATCTTCAGCGAGTTCACCGGCACCGTGCCGCTGGGCGACTACTACATGGGCTCCGGCGACGTCAAGTACCACCTGGGCACCAGCTACGACCGGCCCACCGCGTCCGGCAAGCGCGTGCACCTCTCGCTGCTGGCCAACCCGTCGCACCTGGAGGCGCGGCCCCGGCCCGCGCCGCGCCGCGCGGCGGCCCGCGCCCGCGGGCCGCTGCCCTCCTGCGGCGGGCGCGCGTGCCCGGCCCTGCCTGGCACCCCACCGCAAACCAGAGGCCGGCCCGGCGCGCGCGTCGAGTGCGCAGCACGGGATGCTGTTCCCGTCCCGCCGGCACCGCAACGCCTGCAGGTCCTGTCAGCAGTGCGGGGTCTGCTGCAGAGCTGCATGCGTGAGCGCGCGTGCCGAGCGCGTGCGTCGATGCTGCGCCTGCGCGGGGCGCCAGGCGGTGGACCCGGTGATGCTGGGCAAGGTGCGCGCGAAGCAGTACTACAGCGACGACCACGCGCGCGAGCGCAACCTGGGCATCCTGCTCCACGGCGACGGCAGCTTCTCCGGCCAGGCGCGCCGCGCGCGACACCCCGGCTCCGCGCTCCCAGCGCAGCCGCGAGCGGTTGCGCGCAGCGGCAAGCTGCGCAGCGCTCGGCGCCGCGCCCGCAAGCGTCCGAGGCGCCGCCGCCGCCGTGGGTGACTTGCAGGGCAGCGCAGCGACAGGGCCGCCCAGCAGCGCGCCGCGCGCCGCGCAGGGCGTGGTGTATGAGACGCTGGACATGAGCGCGCTGCCGGACTACACCGTCGGCGGCACCATCCACCTGGTCGTCAACAACCAGGCGTGCCCCCGCCCGGCGCCCTGCCGGTCTGTGCCACAATCCAACGCTGCCCTGCACGCGGACGCACGGAGTGGCGCGCCTCGCATGCAGCGGGCCGGCCCGCACCCAGCCTGACTCTGTCCTGCCTGCGCGCGGGTCCTGTCCTCGCGTCCGCTGCCGAGGGGCGTGCAGCAGCGCGCGCAGCTCGGCGCGCTTGGTCAGCGTATGTCGCCGCGGCAGGGCAGCGTGCCATACCTGGGCGCTGCGATGTTGCCGCTCCCGGGGGGCGAGGGGGCCTGGCCGCCCGCACACAGGCGCGCCCGCGGTTGTAGGGTAGGGTATAACCCTGTAACCCGGCCGCCGCGCGCAGGTGGCCTTCACGACCGACCCGCGCAAGAGCCGCTCCAGCGCGTACTGCACGGACGTGGCCAAGGCGCTCAACGCGCCCATCTTCCACGTCAACGGCGACGACGTGGAGGCGCGCGCCCGGCCTGCCGCCGCCCGCCATGCGGCTCTCCCCACGGAGGCTGACAGCTGTGAGCTCGCCGGGGGGATGCGCACTGCCAGGCAGCCGTGCGCGCTTGGGGTGCGCTGTCGCTCCAAGTCTGGGAGCATCCCTGCGAGCCGGCGTGTCTGCCGCGACTTCCTGAGCCGCCGCCCGCACCCGCTTTCTGCGGCATGCTGCTGCGCGACCAGCAAGGGGGACGCTGCGTCCGCGGATGCCAGGCATGATGCGAGTGCAGAGTGAGGCGCCGGTGAGGCGTCAACAATGCCGCGCTCGTCGATGCCCCCGCGCTGCGTGCTGGCGCCCGGCGAGGCTGCGACGCGGGCGGGCCGCGCGCGGCGTGCTGTGCGCTGAGCAGCGCGCGGCCGGGCGGTCAGGCGGTGGTGCACGTCTGCGAGCTGGCCGCGGACTGGCGGCAGCGCTGGAAGACGGACGTGGTGGTGGACATGGTGTGCTACCGGCGCTACGGGCACAACGAGATCGACGAGCCCAAGTTCACGCAGCCGCTGATGTACCAGGCGCGCCGCGTCCCAGCTGTTGCCCTGCAACCCATGCCGCGCCTGCGCGCGCCTGTCGGACGGGCCGCCGGCGCGCGCCGTCCTGGGGCGGGTCATCCCTGGCGCCCGCCCTTCACCAGGCTCCCCTCAGCACGACCGAGCCTGACACAGGCGGCCGCGCTGCGCCGCGCAGCCGGGCAGGCGAGCGTCACCCCATGGCCCTGACAGCATGCGCACATGCCGAGCCGCATGCCCCAGGTCCCTGCTGCGGCCCCGACCGGCGCCGGGCGCGCGCCTGTCCGGGCCGCGCGGACAGGGGCGGGGCGTCCCACCCGTGCCCACAGCGCCCGCCGCAGGGGCGGAGAGCGCGCGCCCGGCGCTGCCATGCCCGCGCGCTGCTGCTTTGATGCGGGCGCGCCCCGGCGCAGGTGATCCAGCAGCACAAGAACGTGTACCAACAGTACCAGGAGCGCCTGATCGCGGAGGGCGTCGTCACGAAGGAGCAAGTCGCGCGCATATCCGACAACGTGCACGCGGCGCTGCAGGCGCGCCTGGCCGCGCCGTGCTCGGCCCCGCCCGCCCTCGCCTCGTGGCCGGGAGCCCTCCGTGGGGCTTGGTGCCGCCGCAGCCCGGTGCGCGCACGCGCGTCGGGGGGCGGCGATGCGCGGCGGGCGGCATGGCGCAGGCGCGCATGCGCGCGGCGCCGGAGCAGACCGCGCGGGGCGCCCCGGCTGGCCGACACCCAAGGCTTCACCTGCCCCGCACGCCGCACGCGCGCAGGGCCGGCCGGGCGGGCAGGGCACCCGCCCGTGGTCTGGGCTCCGCCATGGCGGGGGCCGGCGCGGCTGCGAGGAGGCGGCCGGGGTGGCAGGGCAAGGCAGGGAGGGCCGGGCCTGAGCGGGCGGGCCGCGTTCAGGGCCGCGTTCACCCTACTTCTCCGTAGCCCTAACCACATGCTCGCGCAGGCCGAGTTCGAGAAGGCGCGCGACTACAAGCCGGAGGCCAAGGACTGGCTGTCCAGCTACTGGGCGGGCTTCAACTCGCCCAACCAGACCGCGCGCATCCGCAACACCGGCGTGCCCATGAACTTCCTGAAGGAGGCGCGCCCCGCGCGCCGCGCGCCGGAGGCGGGGCGCCGGCCGCGCCGCCCGCCGCAAGCCGCCGCTGCTGCAGCGCAGGGCCGGCATGTGCGCAGGGGCGCACGGCATGCCAGGGCGAGGCGGGAGCGCGCGTGGCGGCGTGTCTGAAGGAGGGGATGCGCGCCCGGCGTGACTGTGGGCCGTGCATGCGCGGCCGTGCGCGCGCGTGCGCCGACCACGCCGCAAGCGCAGGTGGGCTACGCCATCACGCGGCTGCCCGAGGACTTCACGCCGCACAAGCAGATCAAGCGCGTGTACGAGCAGCGGCGCAAGATGGTGGAGACTGGCGAGGGCGTCGACTGGGCCATGGCCGAGGCGCTCGCGTTTGGCACGCTGCTGTCGGAGGGCGCGCCCCGCGCCCCCCGGGCCCGGCGCATGCGAGGCAGCGGATCGGGGTGCCTGGTGCTGGACACGGGCGGGGCGCCGCACAATGCTGTTCGCCCATCAGTGCGCCCTGCCGCACCTGGGTGCCACCGAGGACGCGCTGGGCCATGCTGTATAGCGGACAGCTCTCGTCCCCCAAGCAGCACGCTCGTGGTAGGTGCACGAGGCATGGCGCCCCGTGTGGAGCGCTGGTGATGGCACGCCGCCTGTGTCCTGCGACCCGGCAGTGTCGGTGAGGCGCCGCCCTGCAGGCACGCATAGTGACGCTCGCCTCGCAGTCCACGGTCTGCTTGTCGGGGCGGGCAAGGCAGAGCGCGGCCGCTGTGGCGCCGACGCCCGGCCGCGCGCCGCGGCGCAGGCAACCACGTGCGGCTGAGCGGGCAGGACGTCGAGCGCGGCACGTTCAGCCACCGGCACGCGGTCGTGCATGACCAGAAGACCGGCGAGCACTACACGCCGCTCGGCCACGTGTTCTCGGGCCAGAAGAAGCGGCAGTTCACGATCAGCAACTCGCCGCTGAACGAGTTTGGCGTGCTCGGCTTCGAGCTGGGCTACGCGCTGGAGAATCCCAACTCGCTCGTGCTCTGGGAGGCGCAGTTCGGCGACTTTGCCAACGGGGCGCAGGCGCGCGGCCGCCCCCAACACCGGCGGCTGTGGTGTGCCGGTCGCCTTGCAGCCGGGCACATCCGCGTCTCGTGGCGGCGGTGCATCTCTGAACGCTTGTGTGTTGGCGCGGGCTGCGCTCCTCGCGGCCGGCCGGAGGGGCGCAAGCCTTAGTGTCGCTTGGCAAGTCCGGTGTGCCAAAGGCCCTGTGCGGTCTGTGCCCGACCGCTTAGGGCGCCAGTTCTGGCGCGCAGGTGATCTTTGACCAGTTCCTGTCATCCGGTGAGCAGAAGTGGGTGCGCCAGAACGGCCTGACGGTGCTGCTGCCGCACGGCTACGACGGCCAGGCGCGCGCCCCCGCGCGCCGGCGCGCGCTCGGGGTTTTTACGCGCACGCAAAGCTTTGCCGCGCACGGCCGGCCCGTGCTCCGGGGGGCTGACCCGGCAAACCCTTGCAGGGCCCGGAGCACAGCAGCGCGCGCATGGAGCGCTTCCTGCAGATGGTGGACGAGAACCCGTACCAGGTCCCGGAGGTCGACACCACCAAGTGGTTTGGCGGCGGGCACCTGGGCGCGCAGACGCAGCAGATCAACCAGCAGGCGCGCCGCGCTGCCCGCGCCCCCCTCGGGCCCCAGCCTGCTGGCGGGCGCAGTGCGGTCGCTCGCCTGCACCACCCCTCACCAGCTCGGTAGCACCAGGAGGTCTGCGTGTCGCTTGGAGGCCAGCAAGCAAGCGCTGCATTGCGCCTGGCGGCGGAGCCCTGGGAGCTTGACATGGAGGCGCAGCCCGTGTTGGAGCCGTGAGCGTGGTATTTTAGAACGGTGGCTGCCCCATGCGCATCCATTGTGTGCATGAGTATATGCCCAGGCTGTTTAAGGTTTATTTGTGTACCAGAGTGAGCCCCTCGTCCAGCGCCGCTGCGCTGCAACACCTCTGTTTGGCGTGCCTGGCTGCCAGCATGCAGGCGGCCAACACTGTGGTGGCGCTCACAGTCCTGTATTGCCCGCTGCGCATCACGAATGCACCGGCTCGGCGCCATGCTTTGCGCCTGACAGGCGCCCGGGGCGCCGACGCGTGCGGGCGGTGTGACAGCGCTGGCCGTCACCAACCCGCCGCCCTCATTATAGGGGTAGGGTTAGGGTAGAGGCATTATAGGGATAGGGTTAGGGTAGAGGCCCCTGACGCCCGCCCTCCCGCGGCGCGCAGGTGGCCAATGTGACGACGCCGGCCAACTACTTCCACGCTGCCCTGATGCATCACAGGTTTACGGTTAGGGTAGGGCCCCCTTGACGCTCGGGCGCTTGTTCTGGCGCGCAGGTGGCCAACGTGACGACGCCGGCCAACTACTTCCACCTGCTGCGCCGCCAGATCCACCGCCAGTTCCGCAAGCCGCTCATCCTGATGGCGCCCAAGGCGCTGCTGCGCCTCCCGGCTGCCAAGTCGCCGCTGTGGGAGTTTGACGACCTGCCCGACGACAAGGCGCGCCTGCGGGGCCGGCCGCTCGCCGCCCAGCTGGTTGTGCACAACTCGGCGGTCGTGTCAAGCTCGGCATGTGCAGGGGCGCTCCGCTGTGAGCTTGCTGCACTCTCGTCGCTGCGATGATGTCTGCGCGCGCCAGGAACGCGCGCTGCAAGGGCGCAATTGAGGTATCGTGCAGCACTGCCCGTCCGCCTCGAGTCGCTATGGTTTCTATGCAGGGCATGACCGGCGGGCGCCTCAGACAGCGAGCTGCAGACGCGGCAGCGCAGCCCTTGGCTGAATGCGCACTGACGCCGCTCGGGCCCTGCAGGGCATCGAGGGCGTGCGCTTCAAGCGGCTGATCATGGACGAGTCGGCCACGGACCGCTCGCCCAACCCGCCGGAGGACGCCTCCAAGAAGCGCGTCGTCTTCTGCACCGGCAAGGTGCTGCGCCGGCGCGGGTAGGGTAGGGTAGGGCTGGCGCGGCTGGCCGCGCAGTTTGGGAGCGGCGCGCGCCTGGGGTGCCGCTGGGCACGGTGGCGAAGCCGTGACAATGCGTGACGGTTTTGCAGTCGTGCCTGTGGTGCGAGCCACAGGCCCGCAGCCCTGAGCGTTCGGCCAACACGGAGACACGCTGACCCTGCGTGGCCGCGCCCAGGTGTACTATGAGCTGGCGGCGGAGCGCGCAAAGCGCGAGCTCGAGGGCGAGATCGCGATCGTGCGCGTGGAGCAGCTGGCGCCGTTCCCGTTCGACCTGGTCATGCGCGAGATGCGGCGCTACCCGCAGGCGCCCGTCATGTGGTGCGCGCCCGGCGCGCGCGCCCTGCGCCGCGCGGCGCTGCGGCGCAGCTCCCCGGCACCGCCCCCCTCTATCCCTGCGCGGCGCGACGGGCGCCGCTGCCTGTGGGCGCCAGCCTTGCGCCCCGCCTCGCGCAGCACTGCGGCGGGGCGCGCGGTCGCCGGAAACCATAGTTCACCCTACCCTACAACCGGTCGGCGCGCGGGGGCGGCGGCAGGTGCCAGGAGGAGCCGCTGAACCAGGGCGCGTACTACCACGTCGCGCCGCGGCTCAAGACGTGCCTGAACGCGCTGGAGCGCGAGGAGCCGCACCAGCTGCCGTACGCGGGGCGCCCGGCGGCGGCCGCCACCGCGACCGGCTACGCCAAGGTGCACGCCAAGGAGCAGGCGGCGCTGCTGAGCGACGCGCTGACCCTCTAGGGCTGGGTCAACCCTCTAGGGCTGGGCCGCCCGGGGCGCCGGCCGCGCGAGCTGGCTGTACAGGATAGGGGAGTTCTTTCTTTTGCATCTGTGTGATGTGAGGGCCTGGGTGTTTCAGTGTGTCGGGTGTGCGTGGCATATCGGCGCGTGCAGGACGCGGTTGGGAGCGCGCGGCACCCATGTCAGGTGTCGGGAACTCATTGCATGGCGTGCATTAAGCCGCACTGTCTGACGTCGGGCTTGGGCACCGGCTGCCACTTTTGAATAGCGCACATGCATGCAAGTGCGCTCAGGCCGGCGCTGAGCAACAATCCCCACAGGAGTCCGAAGACACCCAAGCCCCTTCTGCACACGCCGGCAGTGCCACTGGCTCTGGCCCGGCCTGCCCTATTTGTACATGCGACGTGCTGCCAGCCGGCTCTGCACATGCCAATAACTATCACAGAGTCTGCGAACTCCGCTGCTGCAGTCAGCGCCTGCTCCAGCCGTAAGGCACGCGCTGTGACGGCCACCCGGCTGCCGACGGCCACCCATGGCAGGCCCCGCTGCTTGCAGCCCAACAGCCAGACTCAAGCAGCCGCTCGAGTGGCACGCCCCAGCACAAACAGGCTTCAGGCCTCTCATCTGCTGGGCTTTGTGCAGCTTTAAGGCTCTCCTGCCGCGCATGTAAACGCGGGAGCGCTTCTGCCGTTCCCACAGCACGGCAGCTGGTGAATTGCAAAGGCCCGTATGCATGAGGCGCCCGAGCTCAAGCGCTGATATTCCCGCGACTGTCAAAGCAGAGGCCCGGCCTAGAGCACCCTAGACGGCGCAGCTCCGCCCGGCAACCGCCGGGCAGCCCCCAGAGCAGGCGACGGCAGGGAATGCAGCACGCCGCCCAGCGCCGCTGCCTCCAGCGTCCAGCACCGGGGGCCGTCGGCAGCCTCTGGTGCTCACGGCGCCTACGCCTGCGCGACCGCGCGCCCCGCCGCCGGCCGCGCGTGGGCCCCGCCGCAGAGGCCCTCTGCGCCCGGCAGCGCAGGCAGCGCCAGCGGCCCCGGCCGCCCGTCGGGCAGCGCGCGCAGCCGCCGGCCCACCACCAGCGTGTTGGTGCACACGCCGTTCACGCAGCTCAGGCCGTTGGAGCACACAAAGTTGCACGTGCCTGCGCGCGCGCGCACACAATTGCCGCCCTACCCCAACCCCGCACGCCTGACAGCGCTGCGCAGGGCGCCGACTCTGCACGCAGCCTCCGGCGCGCCCGCCGCTGGCCGGGCCCGTTCGGCAGCGCATGCACCCGCGCGGCGACGTGAGCACATGCGTAAAGCCGGCCGCCAGCGGCGCACAGGCGCGGGCCGCAGCGGGTGGCGGCGCGCACCGCAGTTGTTGCTGTCCTGCTGCAGGAACGCGCAGAAGGGGGTGCCGGACGCGGAGGTGCACCGCGTGGACTGGCCCTGGCATGTGAACGTGCAGCGGCCGTTGATGCACGACGTGAACGCGTTGGGGTCGGTTGGGCACACATTCCCGCACGTCCCGCTGCGCGCGCGCCGGTCAGGGCCCGTCAGGGCTGCGGCGGGCCTGACCGGCTGGAGGCACTGACAACCCGCGTGCAGCTGCGCGCCTGCTCGCTATCGCGCGCATGCGCACTAATGCTACTGCAGGAGCGCATGCGAAGTGTGATCAACGAACTGTGTCCCCTTGCAGCCGTCACAGGCAGGCAATGGCTGCAAAGACGGTCACAGTAGGTCTGGGCGCACCCAATGGCATGCTAGGGGGCACATCATGCTGTCTGGTGCATGCACTCAAACCCCCGACTGTAGCGTGACTGCCAGGGTTGGGGGCGGGGCGGGCACCAGTTGCTGGTGTCTGTAGCCAGGTTGACGCAGAGCGAGTTGCCGTTGGTGCCGCACTGGTTGGGGTACTGCCGCAGGCAGATGATGCCACAGATCTGCGCGCCCCGAGCGCTCTCGCCATGTCAAGAGCTCAGCGCTGCAGCGAGCCGGAGAATGTGCACGGCACAGCGTGCGCATGGGCGACCGGAGTCTCTGCACGACCGGGCGCATGGTAGCGTTGCGCCCTGACAGCAGCAGGGCGGCCGGCGCACTCATTTGGGCACTGCGACAGCGCAGTGCGCTCGGGCGACCGCGCGGAGAGCAGGGCGCGCTTGAACGCAGGGCGCCCCAGGCATGTCGGGCGAGCGGGGGGCTGGGAGGTGGGCGCGCACGCCGGCGGTGCAGACGCGCGTGCCGCGGCTGTTGGGGTCGGCCGGGCAGGAGTTGGCGCAGGAGCCGCAGTAGTTGGGGTCGGTCTGCAGGTTGGCGCAGAAGGGGCCGCTGCCGGTCTGGCACTTGGTGAGCGCAGCGCTGAGGCAGGTGGCGATGCAGTTGCCGGCCACGCATTGCGCAGTCTGCGCGCGCCCGCGTGCGCCGCGGCGCGTCAGGCGCGCGCAGCGGTGCGTGCGTTGGACGCGGGCCGGGAGCAGGCTGCAAGTCAGTGTTAGATTAGGACCCTACACAGACCCTGACAGCGTCCGTATCACGCGCTGCGCGGTGTAGGCGCCTATGGGCCACGCACTCTGCCCAGCAGTGGCCGCGCGGCGCAGGGACGCCAGCGTGCGCGGCATGCATGCAGCGAGACAGTGCCGAGGGTGGGTCAGCCGGGCTGGGGCAGGCGGCCGGGCAGGCTGCCGCCCATGCGCAGCACCGTGTTTGCACGGAACCCACGCCCGGGTCGGTCATGGCTGGCAGCAGCGCTTGCAGGGGAGCGGCCTGCGGGCGGGCACACTGCAGAGCGCTCCTGGCGCTGTTCTGGCCCAGCGCCTGGCGCGCTAGCTGCGGCGCTTGCCTGACAAGGGTAGCGCGGGCCGGCGCGGCCGCGCGCCTGCACGTTGGGCAGGCTGACGCAGAAGAAGCCGCACTGGCCGCAGTTGGTGCTGCTCGTCTGCAGGTCCGCGCACACGCCCGAGCAGCACACGTCGGTCGCCGTCTGGCACTGGAAGTTGCAGTAGCCGCAGCTGCGCGCGCGCCCGCAGCCACACGCCGCGTTCGTGCGTGACGCGGTGGGGCGCCGAATGGGCCTGCCCCGCCTGCAGGCATGCACCGGGGCGGCGACCGCATGCAAACAAGGCCTGCTCGCACAGCTCGAGACCTGTGACTGCTTCAGCGCGCAGTCCACCAGAAGCGGTTGGTTCGGTGGCGCCATGCGCCGGCCCATGACACCCGCGCCCTTGCAAACCCTGTGCAAACCCTATGCAAGCCAGCGCAAGCCGGGAGCGGCGCGGCGCGGGCGCGCGCTTGTTGACGTCGGTCGCCACGTTGGTCTCGCAGCCGTTGGTGGTGTCCAGCGGCGCGCACGTGGCAAAGCCGTTCTGGCAGAAGCACGTGTTGTTGGACTGGCAGATGCCGTTCAGGTTGCACGGCTCTGCGCGGGCGCGCGCCCGCGCTGGACTTGCCATAATTGGTGTCAGCACAGCAGAGCTGGCTGAAGACACCCGCGTGTGTGCTGGCTGTTTGCCAGGAGCAGCCCACACCTAGAGGCATCTTGGACACAGTGGTATTGAGCCACGCTCTCACTCTCCAGGTTGCATGTTTGCACACAGTGACGGAGGGAGTGCAGAGCGGGCGGCACGATCCAGCGCCAGGGCGCATTGTTTCCCGGCGCCGCGCCGCGCAGCGCACCCTGCGTCGAGAAGTCGCAGAAGTGGCTGTACAGCAGGCAGCCGTAGCCGTAGCGCATGGCACCCTTGGATGGCGCCAGGAAGTCGCCGTACTTCACCAGCGCGGCCGCCAGCGGCTGCGGCGCCGTGATGTAGTGCACCTGCCGCCGCCTCACGCACTCACATGCGACCCAGCGCCCTGCATGCCAGACCGAGGTTCTTTGACGCTCAATACGCGCGCCGCGCTGCGGGTGCGCAATCGCCACGGCGGCGGTTGGGCGCATGCACCAGCCCGGATACACAGGGCAGTGCACGATGCACACTCTCAAAGGTGCTCGAACTCTGAAGCGCCGTGCAACACAGGTGCTGCACACTGATGTGGTGCCATGGGAGTGCTGGCTCGGGAGGGGCACACATGGGTTTCGCTCAGGAGCTTGGAACAGCCCGGGCTGGCTGGCGCGGGGCCGCGGCGCGCCTGCCAGGGGTCGCGCGCGGTGGTGGGGAAGTGGCACAGGCCCACGCGCTTGGCGGCGGCCACCTGGAAGGGCCCCGCCGACGCGGCCGCGTCCGTGACAGCGTTGTCCACGTACACGTGGCCCTCACCGTCATACGCCAGCCCGTCGTCCTCCGCATTGGCCGGTAGGATGTTCTTGTTCGCCTGCGGCGCCTGCAGCAGCGCGCGCCGGCGCGCCCAGTCCGGCAGCACGTGGCGCCGCTGCGCAGCCGGCACACGCGCTGTGGGTGCCTGGGTGCGGAGGCTGCGCACTTTGCGGCGCTGCACACCTCTCCTTTCAACATGGTGGTGATCATTGCCCAGCATGGTTGGCGAGGACGGGCGACAGCACCATGCGCTGCTCCGTTTACATAATGACTGCGCTGGGCCGTGAAAGTACACCGCACGCCCTGGCTGGCTGCTAGTGTCAGCACAGCAGCTCCAGATGCGTGCTGATGGACGAGCCATGTACCCTGGCTCGCACGAGGGCGCCCTGGGCGCGCACCGGCCGATAGTCGCTGGCGTGGCAGCCCCAGCACAGCGCGAGCAGCGTCACTGCGAGCAGGCAGGCCGCGCGCCGCCGCGCGCGCGGCCGCATCGCCGGGCGCGCGATGCGCGCCGCCTGGTACTGGCAGCGCTCAGCCGGCTGGCGGTGTCCGGTGCGGCACCCACGTACCAAGTCGTCCCTCGCTCGCCCCGCCGGGGCGTCTGGAACCCGCGCGGGCAAGCTGTAGCTAGGGTGCACCGGTCTGGTGCGCTGCCCGCTTGCGTCCCTGGCGGCGGTGCGCCGCTGTCGCTGCACGGATGCTGCCACAGCTGTGCGCTCCCTGTTTCTTGATGTCCCAGCAGGAGGATGCCTGAAGCCAGGACGCGACACTGCAGCAGCGCGTTGTGCTCAGCGTTGTACCGTGCTCAGGCAAGCACCACTTCGCAAGCTTGACTGCGCTTTTCCACCTGTGCTTTTCTCGTTCTAAAAAGCCATCAGGGCTAAACAGGGTCTAGCGATTCCATGATGGGCCACTCAGAGCGTCTCAGTGGCGCCTCTTTCTTCCTCCTTCGCGGCTATGGCGGCTCTACTGCGTGGCGCAGCAATGCGGGCAGCAGCTGTGCCGACAGCCGCGCGCCATGTGCGCCATATTCTCTAGAGACCGCTATGTTAAGTTGCTCAGCGACACGCTTGCTTTCCGTGAGTATCAGCACACTTTGCTGTGCAACGAGGCAATTGTGGCGGTAGCTGAAAAGTTGCTACGGTGGCATGCATGCAAACGGGGTGCATTGGTCCAACTGGCAGCGTATCTGCCCCACTCACGAGAGATTGCGGCCTGCTGGTGGTCCCAACCAACCTGCTGCTGCGCAGGCGTGTCCGCGGCGCTGCGTGTCCAGCAGCCAGCGGCTCGTGCGCGCTAGCGCGGCAGTGCAGAGCACCTACTCCAAGCAGGAGCGGGTGCGTCGAACATCCAGCCTATGAGTAGGGCTCTAGCAGTCATCCTGCTGCTCTATGCTGGGTACTGTGCATTACATGTTGCCCGGCCTCCGTTGTTTTGCATGTGAGTACGACAGCGGTGCAGCGTCCTGTGGTGGCTGCTCCACTGGTCCACGCACCCGTGTCGGCCGTGCAGACTGAGTGCAGGGCGCTTGCAGGGCGCGCCCAACTCCCTGGAATTCCGCCTGTACACCCAGGAGAAGGGTGCGGGCCGGCCATGCTTGGCAAGTATCCACGCTAGCCATGCCGTGCAGTGCATCATGCTGCCGCCGGGCACGCGTACCAGCCAGTCGAAGCAGCGTGTGCGGGTGTGAGCTCGGGGCTGCGGGGCGCTGGCCAGGTCGGGACATCAGCCCCTGGCACGACATCCCGCTCTACCTGGACTCCGGCCTGGTCAGCTTTGTGTGCGAGATCCCGAAGGAAACCAGCGCCAAGATGGAGGTGGCCACGGTGCGGCGCCCAGCCCGCCATCTCCTGCTCCGGAAGGCGCCCGGCGACACAAGTGAGGGGGCGCCGACCGTTTGTGCACGGGAGCGCGGCGCCTGCGCGGAGCACGCGCGGGCGGCACGTGCACCCGCGCGCCGCTCGGCGCCAGCCGCCATAATCTCGCGCGCCCGCGGCCGGCGCCTGCCAGCGAGGCGCCTATGCCTGTGCGCCCCGCGCGCTCGCGGCGGGCGCGTCGCAGGACATATCAAGCGCGACGCCCGTCAAGCCGGTCATGCAGCAGGCGAGCGGGCGCCGGCCCCCTATCGGCCTAGTGACCGGGGCGGCGCGGCGCGACCGCGCAGGAGGAGGCGACCACGCCCATCAAGCAGGACGTGAAGAAGGGCAAGCTGCGCTTCTACCCGTACAACATCAACTGGAACTACGGCCTGCTGCCGCAGACCTGGGAGGACCCCGCGCACAAGGCGGAGGACGTGGGCGGCGTCGCGGCGCGCCCCCGCGCGCGCGCGCGCCCAGAGCTCAGGGCCCGCCTGGCAGGCGTCCCAATGAAAACAACACCAACACACACATAGCAAGGCAGACAGGGCCCGTTGCGGGCCCGCTGGTGAGGCATCTGCAATGTTGAGGGACGGTGCGCGCGGCGTGCATGCAGTGTCGTTCAATGCTTGGGGCTGGGGGTCAACTGACAGTGACCCCAGCTACAAGGGGTGGCTGCCCGATGACCCACCTGACATGGGCTGGCAGGCCGAACGCAACGCGGGAGGTTGCTGGCCGTTGCCCACGCCAGACCAGTCTGCTGAATGCTCGTCAGCCCGGCCGGCGCGGCGCAGGGCGACAACGACCCGGTGGACGTGGTGGAGATCGGGGAGCAGCAGCTGGAGATGGGCGGCGTGTACGCGGTCAAGCCGCTCGCGGTGCTGGCCATGATCGACGACGGCGAGCTGGACTGGAAGATCGTGGCCATCCGCGCGGACGACCCGCGCGCCGCGTCCGTCAACGACGTTGAGGACGTCGAGCGGCGCGCGCCCGGCGCCGCGCCGCGCTCGGGCGGCTGTGGCCGCGGGGGCGGGGCTTTCAGAGCGGCGCTTGAAGCTGGGGGCCGGGCGGCCGCGGTGGACAGAGGCAGAAGCCCGCGCGCTGGCAAGCTGGGGGGCATGAGGCGTCACGTGCAATGATGGATCCTGTCATTGCGTGACCGGCCCTTTCGCCGCAGCCGTGCGAGGAGGGGCGATCATCAAGCGCCCCGTGCCGCCACGCCCAGCCCATATGGCCTGCCATCACAGGCGGCCACGCTCGGATGCGAGCGCGCTGGCTGCGCAGCTCGGCGCCTGACCCTCGAGCGCGCTCGCTGCGGCAGGGAGTTCCCGGGCGAGCTGGAGCGGATCCGCGTCTGGTTCCAGGACTACAAGATCCCGGACGGCAAGCCCGCCAACAAGTTCGGCTTTGACAACCAGCCGCAGAACAAGGAGTTCACGCTGAAGGTGCGCACTCCCTACCCTACCCTACCCTATGTAGGCATGCGCGGCCGCCGAGCCTGCCCGCGAGCCACCCGCATGGCGTGCCTGACCGCCCGGTCACTTCTTCTGTTGCATGCTTTCTGCCGCGGCGTGTCTGGACGCCCCTTGCCCAGGCCGACGGGCGCGCCTGCTGTCGGCGCGCAGGTCATCGCTGAGACGCACGAATTCTACAACTCGCTGAAGTCGGGCAAGCGGGATAACTCCGAGGGCCTTGCACTGAAGTAGGGGCCGCACCGCACTGCACTGCACTGCACAGGCACAGGGGCAGGCTGGCGGCTGTTGGGGTCATGCGTCATGGTGGAGCGTCCCAGTACTGGCCTGCTGCCAGGACGTGACAGCATGGACTCTGGGCAGGTTCTGCTTGCCTGTTCTGCATCGCGCTTCAGGGCTGACAGGCGTCCGTGACGAGAGCGAGGCTGGCGCGCGACCACGCGTGGGAAAGCAGTGAGCTGTGCGACTCTCTCCCCATTGCAAAGCCTCGCCCACCTGGCCTCTTGCCCACACATAGCGGCAGCGTTGCTGCAGCAGCAAGGGATGTTGAGGTCGCAGACCAGGCACCGATGTCCGAGCTTTATTACAGCGCGTGCCGATGACACACGATGCACATGGATGATGGTACAGATAACATTCCCAGACCTTGCATCTCGCTGTGCGCAGCTGAGCAACAGAGCCAAGCATGCCCTGCATTTGGCACTCAGCAGCCTCACACACAATCTGACTAGGAGCGCGCCTAGCGGCCCTCCAAACCAAAGAAAAGGAGGACGGATGAGGCTGGAGCAATGCCCACCAGCAGAGATAATGAATGCATGGCATGCGCTGCAGTATGTCCACACCCCAGCCTACTCGCTCTCACCGATTACATCTGCTTCACAACATTCCGTAGTGTGCGACGCTCTGCTAGCGCCTGCGCCGCGGCGCCGGCTGGCGCGCGTTGGCGCGCCGCGCGCGCGCCAGCTGATCAATGAGCATCCAGGCGGCGACCTCGAGCCCCATGGGGCTCGGGTCAGCATCCAGGCACACCAGGCCGGCCTCCACCGCCGCCAGCTGGCCGGGCGTGAGGTAGACGACCGCCGCGTCGCCGCCGGCCAGCCCCGCGCGCAGCAGCGCGTCGGCGGGGTCGCCGCCCGCCCGCGCTGCCTCCTGCACCATAGCATGCACGCTCATGCGCCTGACGATCTAGCTGCTTAAGATAAATCTGGGGGCGGGCGTTTCGTGCGTCGCTATCTAGTGAATGCCGCACCGGGAGGCGACATCCAGCAACCAGGGCCGCCTTCTCAGCGGTTGGTTGCCAAGGTCGGGTGCGTGAACCATACGCACGCACGCAGCATGTCCGCGCTCAGAGCACAACCTGCGCATGCGCAGCGCAGGCGCGCCCTGCCATGGGCGCCGCGCGCCTGGAGCTCCCGCCACGCCAGGGGGCTGACGCCGCCGAGCTCGAAGGGGTTCACGAACAGCTCCGTCGCCTGCGCCCGGCGCGCGTCCGCCGATGGCCGCCCGGCCCCGGACAGACGCGCACGCGTGCAGGCGCGGCGCAGGTGAGCAAGCGGGTTCTGCGTTCATGCATGTAGGGTTAGGGCATGCATGCACATGCATTGAGGGTCACCTCCGCCTCGGGCGCGTCAAAGACGTCCGCGGGCTCGTCCCCGGCGCCCCAGCCGCCGCTCTGGACCCCGCCCTGCGCAGGGCGCACCCTCTTAATGCCGGGCGCGCCCCCCGGGGCCGCATACGCCCGTCGTCGGCAGGCGCTCCCGGCTGTGCATGCGCCTGCAGCCGTGCGCCCACCAGCACCCCCCACACGCTGCACCGAGCGTCACAGCCGAGTGCGCTGGCAGGATACATCCTCGTCGATGCCACCAGAAAGCTGCACCAGCACGGACCTAGCTGGAGTGCCGCGCCCCGCCACACGCGCAGCCAGCTGCAGCTGGGTGGCGGGCCTGTCGACAGGGGCAGGCACAGCGGGCACGCTGGCCCGCCCCATGTGGGACGCCGCGCGCCCCGGCGCAACGGCGCGTCGCGGGAGCCGGGAGAGCGCGCGCGCCTGCGACAGCGCCTCGTACGCGCCGTTGATGGCCGCGGAGGCGCGCGTGGCGTCCAGGCCGGGGTTGACGTCGGGGTGCGCCTCGCGGATGGCCGCCAGGTAGGCCGCGCGCACCTGGCCGGCAGCCCCGCGTCAGCGCGCTGTGCGCGGTAGCGCTGAGCTGCGCACGTGCTGAGGCGCTGACACCGCGGATTGGCCAGCACCGGTGTTCGCAGGGCTCGGACGCGAGGTCGTGCAAGGCCCGAGCTGCGTCGTCAGACCAGGGCTGCGGCAGTTCACAGCGCCAAGCGAAGGGCGCCACGGTTACGGCGCGCGCCTCCTCGCGCGAGGCGCCGCGCGGCACGTTGAGCAGGCGGTGCGGGTCCTCGCCGCCGGCGTCCGCGCGGCCCGGGCCCACGCGGCACGCACTGGCTCCGCGCCTGGGCGCCGCAGCGCGGCGCGACCAAGCGCTGGCCTCCCCGCGCAGCGCGCGCCCTGCAGCGGGTCCGCTGCTGCAGCGCTGCCGGCAGGGCCCGGCGCCGGCCTCCCCGGCTCCACGGCACCGGCAGCCCCGTGCTGCCGCAGAGCGCATCTTGCGCGGAGGTTTGGCCAGGCGCGAGCGGTGCTGGCCGCTTCACTGCGCGTCGGCTCTTGAGCTTGTCCTCGCTAGCGCTGGCGTGCCAATTTTTGCAGCTGCGTCACTGCCCCCAGCACGCAGCGCTCAGTCAGGCCTGCCGCAGCGCGCCCGAAAGACGAACTGAGCGAGTTCTGAGGCGCACAGGGGTCCTGCGTAGACGTCACGTGCTGCGTGAGTGCGCGCTGCTGCTCGTCGGTCATCGGGACCGCGTTGTTGCGCATGCTCTTCGTGGCGTCCACGACCGTAAAGGCAATCACCTGCGACAGCAGCGCAACTCAGGGACTCCAGGCCAAGGCAGTAGCTTGTGCGGGCACGCGGGCCAGCGAGCTCTTAGCTGAGAAGAGCGCAGGCACTCGTACCAGGCATCCCGCCACGAATATGGATGCGGCAGCCAGGGGCGTCTTAGGCTCAAGCATGTTGTCAGCGCATCCAGGCGGAGTTTGAGCGCAGACGAAGCACGTCTTTATTTGTACTTTTCCGAGCTGTGCACGTGCGCTATTTATAGCAGCACTGCACAGTGCACAAGCTAATTAGCTTAAGCAATTGCCGTCGCACCGCAGCTACAGCACAAACATGACGCAGCCAGGCAGCACAGGCGACACAGGCTACACGTCGGGCAAGGGCGCTATGAAGGCGCCCAGCCGCGCAGAAGTAGATCAGAAGGTCGACGACAAGACGACCGTCATGGAGGGGAGCGAGCTTGCGGGCCTGTCAGTTGGGGTGCGCACGGCGCTTGCATGATGCAAACAAGGCCACAATGACTGTGCTTATTGGGATGCACCGCGCTGCCATGGTGCAGGCATATGCCAAGCCTCTCAGCTGCAGACGTGTGCACGTACAGACGTGCAGGCGCACTTGTCAACGCTTGAGCCATACGCAAGCGCTCTGCTGCAGCAAGAAGTCGCAAGTGCTGCGCGGGGCAGGACGAGCAGACAGGCTCGGGAGCCGTGCCTGGCAAGGGCACGGGCATCAAGTCCATGATTCTGGAGGCGGGGACGTCGATTATGCAGAAGTTTGCGCCGACCAAGAAGATCTCGCAGCACGTCTGCGCGTTCCACTTTTACGCGCACGACATGACGCGCCAAGTCGGTGGGCCTCCACTCCATGTGTGCGAGTCTCCTGGTGCTCTGCTGAGGAGCTCACAGGCGGGTGCTCGGTGTCTTAAACCGCAGAGGCGCACCACTACTGCTCGTGCGCCAATGACGAGTTCAGGCAGGTGCGGGCATGACGCACACCTAATCATGGCATGCATGGTATTCCACAATGCGAGCTTTTGACTCTGCTTAATGTTTGCCTAGAACGATAGCCTGGTCTGACGCCTGTGTGCTCAGACCAGGCGAAAGTTCTAGGCAAAGTCTTAAGCAAAGTCAAAACTCACATCGTGCAGTACCATGCATGCTGGCATGTGCACATGCATGCTGCAATCTCGCCCTTTGATATCCAAACCACATGACTGGCAAGATGGCAACGTGTGTGCATGCATTAAGCAGTGCTGTGCTAACTACAACCCTGACTGCTGCAGTGTGTTATCTATGACACTGACAAGCCCGACGCACGGCTGATTGGCATCGTGCGCCCACGTCATTCACTTGCATGCCCACACTGCGCAGCACTGATTCGCCTATGGCATGAGCGGGGCACTGACAGGTGAGGGCGGTCTAGTGTGCATGTATGGGAAAAGGGGTTTGAAAGCATTAGCATGCATGTTGTGAGGATGCATTCCCACGCTGTGACCTGCTAACTGCGGCCGCCCAGGAGTACATCATCTCGCGGCGCCTGTTCGAGGGCCTGCCCGCAGACGAGAAGAAGTACTGGCACTCCCACCACTACGAGGTGCGCCTTGAGCCCAAGCTGCCTGGCTGCTGCAGGGGCAATGTGGCTCCCTGAGTGGCAGCAGTGCTATCATAATTATCACATACAGGTGACACTCTGCAAGAAAGCGTAAGTATATAGCGAGACAGACAGTCGAGTGGATGACTTCTGCTGTGGGTCACCTGGTGATTTGGATGTGCAAAGCGTGTCGCACACACACTGCGGCATTCCATGATGGCACGTTCATCAGTGGAGCGAGGAGGTTACGTTGCGATACTTCGTTTTTAATGCCTCACAGCACAGGGCAGCCTGCCGCATCATCAGATAAAGCTCAGAGCTGCCATCCTTACCAGCGTGTGTGCGTATGTGCGCCGCACGCGCCACAGCAGGTGCGCCTGGTTCGGAAGGGGCCGCGCGTGCCCCGCGCAAGTCAGACAAGCGCGCGCGCGCGCGCAGGTGATGTCGGGGCAGCTGGTGGCGCCCAACGTGCCGACCGCCGCGGAGACGCTGGAGATGCAGCGCCTGGTGGACACGTATGGCAAGACATTCCACACCTGGCAGGTCG
>JAABUV010002213.1_pt1 | contig 26801 bp, 37 predicted proteins | sample 5559971 | NCBI WGS metagenome assembly JAABUV01 (sample SAMN10711881, study PRJNA513362) | rock metagenome | isolation source: Antarctica rocks | place: Antarctica: Victoria Land, Knobhead nord | collected 2015-12-19
AGCTCATCCGGTGGAGAGGAAGAAGAAGAGGAGGAGGACGAGGGAGATGCGGACGAGGACGAGGGCGGCGGGCGCATCGACTGCGTGTGCGGCGCGACCGACGCGGACCCGCGCGCGAAGGATTACGCGGGCCTGTGGGTGCTGTGCGACGCGTGCGGCGCCTGGCTGCACGGCGCCTGCATCGGCTTCCCGCGCCGCGGGCCGCCCGGCGCGCGCCCCCCGGCGCACCGCGCATGCGTTGCCACCCTGAGCAGGAGAAATGCATTTCTCCTTCATGAGCAGACTTAATCGCAAATAATCTGTGCATGCTGAGACTGCGCTGCAGGCCGCGGTTGTCTGCCTGGCGCATGCACCTCAGGCCGCGCCGTCTTGCAGGGACGTGCTGCGATGGCGGCTGCCTCATGCCAGCATGCGCTGCTGCTGCGAATGTTCACACGTGATGGCATACCGAGCGAGGTGCCATGAGGCGTGTCCCAGCTCTTCTACTGCGCCTCGCAGGCGAGTATGAGTGCGCGCGGTGCGCGGCCGCGCGCACCGGCGCCCGCGTCACCGCCGACTGCGGCGCCACGCTGATCGTGTGCCCGGCGTCCATCCTCAGCCAGTGGCACGCTGAGATACGCCGGCACACGCAGCCGGGTGAGGTCCCTTGGGCGAGCCCGCATGCAGCCCTGTGTGGGCTGAAAACATGGCATTCCCCGTCCCCGCATGACCTGGCGATTTGTGTGCAATGGCCTGTCTCCAGCATGCTGCAGAGCCATGTTCATCACTGCAGACGAGCTCATGGGAACGGCTTGCAATCTGAGCGCCTAGCCTGCCGTTATTCTAATAGAATGGCAGTGGTGATGTTTATCCCCTTTCTAAATGAGCGTGCACGCAGGCGCCCTGCGTGTGGTGGTGTACGAGGGCCAGGAGGCGCCCGCCGGCGGCCGCGGCGGCGGGCGGCGGGTGGCCGTCGCAGCCGCCGACCTCGCTGCAGCGGATGTGGTCTGCCTGCCCCAGCCTCTTGCTGTTTGTGAGCCTGGGGACACCCTAAGGCTGACTCTGCCAGGACAATGAGCCAGCACATGTTTACATGGCCTGGCGCAATGCATGAGCCTGAGCACTGACCTGCTGCTGGGGACAACATGCTGCACATACACTGCATGAGATGTGCAATCCGGCCGTACCGCTCTGCTGAGCCTGGTGGCAGCCTCTGGCAGCAGCAGCAGCAGCTGTATGCGCATGGCAGGGAGGATTGCGAAAGTGGCAGCAGCAGCATGGAGTGCTTGTGTGCAATGAGGTGCACGGCGGTCAGGATAGGGTAGGGGTATAGGGTCGGGAACAACCCGAATCCGGTCCGGCGCGCAGGTGCTGACGACGTATGACGCGCTGCGGCGGGACGCGCACCGCGGCGCGGACGGCGGCGAGGCGCGTGCGCTGCGGCGGCGCAAGCGCTACCAGGCGCTGCCGACGCCGCTGACGCGCCTGCGCTGGTGGCGCGTGTGCCTCGACGAGGTGCGCGCGGGCAGCCTTTTGTCGCACCAGGTCCAACCCCTTGCGACATGCCCGGTAAGGTCCTAACCTAATGCGGCCATGTTCGGTGCCTTGCGCGCATGCCCGTCAACGGCGGCCTCCACTGAAGGCTTCTGGCATGACCGGCAGCGGACGCGAGCTCTGCAGACTCTGGTCGCGCACCAGCAGCGCTGGGGCTTTGCTTGCGCCGACCTAAACCTAAACCTCACCTCTCATGCCTTGCAACGTGCATGCCGCGTTCCCATCAAGGGGCCGCCTGGCGGGCGCGCATGCGCAGCTGGTGGAGCCGCGCATGTGCTGACCTGAACTTGACCCAAATCTTGCATATCCTGCAACGGCTGCCCTGCGTATCCAGCCACGGGGGCGCCTGGCGGGCGTGCAGGCGCAGATGGTGGAGAGCAGCACCGCCAAGGCGGCCGAGATGGCCGCGCGCCTGGACGCGGTGCACCGCTGGGCGGTCACCGGCACGCCGCTCAGCCGCGGCCTGGAGGACCTGTTCGGCCTCCTGCTCTTCCTGCGCGCGGCGCCGCTGGACCAGCGCGCGTGGTGGCTGCGCGCGTGCCAGCGCCCGTACGAGGCCGGCTGCGCGGCCGGTGCGGCCCGGCCCGGCGCTGCCCTGGCGCGCCGCACATGGGTACGGCGTGGGGGTGGGTTCTGCTACGGGCGGGTCACCACCACAAGGCTTGTGTCTCCGACACGCCTGGCACGTGTCGTTGTGTGACTGCTGAAGACACCCCACGGGCAGGGCGACGAGCCGGCAGGGCAACGAGACGCCCCGGCCGCTTGGACCATTGGCCGGTGAGCGGTGCGTGCGTTTGGCAGCATAGGATTGATCGAATGGTCAGGTGCGGTCCCGCAGGCCGCGCGCGGCTGCTGGCGGCGCTGCGGCCGGGCGGCGGCGGCCTGATGTGGCGCACAGCCAAGGCCGACGTGGCGCACGAGCTGGGGCTGCCGCCGCAGCACGCGCGCCTGAGCCGCCTGGCGCTCTCCGCCATCGAGCGCCACTTCTACGCGCGCCAGCACCAGGCGCGCGCCGCACCCGCTGGGGTGCAGGGTCCGCCATGCCCGGAACTGCCACAACATTGTGCGCCACCTGTCACGCACCAGGGCTGGCTCCTGGCAGTGTGTTGGAGTGTCATGCTGCAGGTGCTTGCATCTGCACTGAAAAGGAAAGGCGCCCCCTGCCATGCTTGGGTCCTTGCTGCGGGGCACGCGAGCGCCGCAGCAGGCGCGGCGGCCCCTTGCGCTGTGGGCTGTGCAGCGGACTCGCTGGAACGCGGCGGCGCGCCGACCGGGCGCGGCGCGCGCCAGGCGTGCGCGGCGAGCGCGCGCGCGATGCTGCCGGCCGGCCTGCTCGCGGCGGCCGCCGCGGGCGGCCCTGCCGGGCGCCCGGGCGGCCCGGGGCCCGGCAGGGAAGCGGCAGGCGGAGGCGCCTCGGAGGAGCGGGGCGGTGCGGAGCCGCCGGTCGACCTGGAGGGCCCCGGGGAGCTGGAGGTGGCGGCGGCGCGGCGGCTGACGCCGCGCGAGGAGAAGCGGCTGCTGGTGCCGCTGCTGCGCCTGCGCCAGGCCTGCTGCCACCCGCAGGCGCGCCCCGGCCCGCCCGTCCTCGCGCGGGCCTGACGCCGCGGCGCAGCCCCCTCCTGCCGGCTGCATACGCCATCGTCCTCCAGAGCAGCAGTGCCTTGGCCTGGCTGCTGGCCCGCGGCCGCCTGGCGCCCGGTGAGGGCGCTGCCTTGCGCGGCCACAGGGGCCGATGCGCGTGCGTGTCCGGCCGCATGCGGCGTCGGGCAGCGCGCAGACACGCGCGCTGCCCATGAAACCCTGCACAACTCTGCACACCTAAATGTCTGCGCGCGCGGGCGCGGCAGGTGGGCGCGGGCGGCCTGAAGGCGCTGGCGGCCGCCAAGGCGCCCATGACCATGGACGAGATACTGGAGGCGCGCGCCCGAGCCCAGCGCGCCCGCTCCGCCGACTCGCCTGCCCCGCTCCGTTTTCAACAGCTCGTTCCTGTGCGAGGTTGAGGCATCAGCTTCGGCAGCGTCAGTGCCTGCCGCCTGCTCCTGGTGCGGTGCACAGGTTTGGCGCCTCTGCTGTGGATGCTTAAACATGTCATGAAGCGAGTACAAGTAAGATCATGCAGTGAAAGTGATAGTTGGTACGGCCTCCTGGTGGGCGCAGGTGCTGACCGGGCGCGCGCGCGTGGAGGCCGAGGACGCGCAGCGCGTGCTGCTCGCGGCGCTCAACGGCCTGGCCGGGCTCATGCTGCTGGACGGCGACGCCGCGCTCGCCGTGGGCACCTACCGCCAGGCGCGCGCCGCCGCGCCCGCCGCGCGCCGGGCGCCGGCGGCCGCGCCCGGGCCTGCGCAGCCAGGGTGCACCAGGGCCGCTCCGTTTCGCCATCAGCACGCCGTGTCACGCGGAGCTTGAGCCTGCCGCAGCAGGCAGCGACCGGAGTATACAGCACAATACAGGGTATAGGGTTAGCGCCAAAGAAGAAGAGACTGAGAAGAGATATAGCGTATAGGGTTAGCGCCGGGCGCAGGCGCTGGCGGAGGGCGAGGCGAACCGCGGCGCGGTGCGCGTGGACCCGCTGCAGCGCCTGCACACGCTGGCCAACCTGGCAGCGCTGCTGGGCGCGGCCGGCGCCGGCGTGCCGGGCGTCCCGCGCACGCTGCGCGACTCGCAGCTGCTGACCGAGGCGGACCGGATCCGCGAGGCGCGCCCCGGCTGCCCTCGCCCGCAGGCGTCTCTAGTCCATGCTGCGCATGCTGTGCACGAGGCTGACGGTCAGCTGATGTGCGTGCACGTGAGACAGCGAGCTTGCCTGTCAGTGCAGAAAGATCACCACGTGGCTGTTGAGCTCGCGAGGGAGAGCAGCGCGAGCTCAATGCCGAGACCACAGCTTGACGGGGCCTGGGTACCCTGTCGGTAGGATTTCAGTGCACAGGAAGCTCCGTGCCGTGTCCAACACACTGTCAGCAGCAGCGCGCTTCTGCCGCGGGGCGCAGGAGTACATGGCGCAGTGGGTCGCCAAGCTCGCTGCTGCCGAGCGCGACTACCAGGAGTCCCTGGCCGCCATGCGCCGCGCGCCGGGCGGGGGGGCCTCGACAGCAAATTCTACTCCCCGCTCCAAACCCCCCGCCGCCCCAACCGGCCGCGGCTGGCGCGGCGCGGCTGCCGGCCAGCGGGCGGCGGCGGCGTCGGCGCCCGGCGCCGCACCAGGCACAGGGCAGGACGGCGCTGCGGCGCCGCCCGCCGGCGCGCTGTCCGCGGCGGCGGCGCTGGCGCCGGACGACACGGACGCCTGGTTCCTGGACGCGCTGGACCTGCTCATGGCGCACTCGCCCGACAGCGGCGACCGCGCCGCGGAGGCCGTGCGCGAGAACCTGCGCTCGCGCGACCAGTGCGCGCCCCGTGCGCTGTCCTTATAAGCCCTAAGGCCCTACGGAAGCAGCGAGGCAAAGGAGTGGGGGAGCCCGCAGCATCTGCCCATGACGCGAAAGCATGCTGCGTGTAATTGCTGCAGCTGCAAGCTCAGCCTGCGGCTCGCAGCTTGCGCACTGCAGCGGAGCAGCGCGGCAGGGCTGCATCCGTCACTGCCGTGCTTGTCGGGGACGGACGGGCCCGCGCCCGCGCCCCGCACGCATGCGCCGCCCGCGCGCGCGCGCCAGGTACAACCGCGCGGCCAACCAGAACGCGAGCAGCCTGGCGCGCCGCTTCGCCTCCGCGGCCGGCCTCAAGCTGCTGCTGTTCGAGGAGCTGGACGCGCTGGGCGCCGCGCGCGCCGCCGCGCTCACCGGCCTGGAGGCGCTGGCCGCGGAGCTCGCGGCCGACCCGGACGCCCTGGTCGAGCAGGCGAACGCCCAGACCCTGAAATGTGAGGGTTCTGCATGTCCCAGGGGAGCTCAGGTCGCTGAGGCTAACGTAAGTAAAGAGTGTCTGGCGGCGCGGGATGTCGGACAGAGTCATGACTTGCCCTCTGCTCCTGGGGGCGGTGCTTTCGCGCTTGCATGCGGTGCTGCGGCGTTTGACTCCTGTGCTGCTGCCGCGCGCGGCAGGCGGCCACGTGCGGGCGCTGCCGCGCGGAGCTGGGCGAGGGCGGCCGCGTGTGCGCGCACTGCCGCCTGGACGAGCGCTGGCTGGCCTGGGAGCTGCGCCTGTTCAGCCTGCAGAGCCGCGCGCTGGCGGCTGGCGCCGCCGTGTCCGCCGCCGACGCGCTGCGCCAGGTGTCTGATATTTCACCTTACACACCTTTGCTAGTACTGTGTGCACGGTTGACGGGAACGCCTGCGCAGTTGGTGCAGGCTGCCGACCCGCGCGGCATGGTCCATGCGCCAAGGCGCGCTGCATGCTTGCTCGTCGCTTGCTAGCCGCACCCAGAAGGGCCAGCGCTGGCCCTGAGCGCTGCAATGGCGGTCACCCGCTGCGCCAGTTGCGTGCCCTGCAGGACGCTGACCGGTGCGCTGTCAGCATGTGCGTGCGACTGCCGCACGTGCAGCGTGCACATGAGGGTACGCCTTAGTGTGCGGGCTGCGAGATGCTGCGCGCGCCGCGCCGCGCCAGGCTGCGCTCCTGCCCGCCTGCGGGCCGCAGTATGCACCGGCGATGGCAGCAAGGCCGGCGCTGAGCGCGCGGGCTGCCCGTGTCGCCGTGCAGGCGCAGGCGCAGACGCTGCGGCGCGTGGGCCGCGGCGGGCTGCACGAGGAGGGCGGCGAGGACGGCGGCGGCGGCGCCGCCTCCGAGCTGCTCGGCGTTGGCGCGCGCGGCGAGGTGGGCGCCTGCCCTGCCGCCTCGTCGCACGCCCCCATGCGCTCTGGAACAGCTCACACATGCATGCTGGGTGCAATCGCGAGCTGTCACGAGCTGCAAGAGCGTGCATGCGTGTTGGGGACTGAGCGCGCATGCAAAGCCTGGCACTGAGCTCACGAGGGGCAGGTGGGCGGCGTGGACCTGGTGCACCACCCGTCTGAGGCCGAGCAGGCGCTACGGCTGCTGCCGGCGCACCTGCGCGCGCTGCGCGGCCTGCCCCCCGCCGCAGGTGCCCGGCACTGAGCCCTCCTCGCATCCTGGTGCAAGCTTGCTCCTGCGCCATGTATCCATGCATGCCTGAATTATGCCATCAGGGCGGCTTGCCGTCATGCGCCGCTGCAGCAGGAACGGCCGCAGCAGACAAGATCTGCGTGGCTCTGCCTGCGGCATGGGCGAGGGCAAGAGAGGCGCTGCTGCCAGCATAGAGCTGCAGCTTACGCCTGGCTGCGGCGGCAGCGGCGCGGCGGGACGCCGTCCTGGCAGCCGCCAAGCCCGCGCTGGAGCGGCTGGAGGCGGAGCGCCGGCTGTTCGTGCGGGGCCGCGCGCTCGCGCTGGCGCAGGTGCGCTTGGCGGGTCCCAGTGGCCCGCTCTCCTCCCCCGCGAGCTCTTGGAAAGCTCTCGCCATGCAGGGCGTGAGGCGCATGGCGCGGCGCACGGCTCTCTGCGTCCCGCGTCCTGTTCTGTGCCATTGTTTCCAGCGTTGTGCTTGTGCCACGACGTTCATGCTTGTGGGCGGCTTTGTGCCCTCACCGACTCCGCCCGGGCTGCGCATGCGCTGACCGCCACGGCCGGCCGCGCGGCGCAGCGCTTCCTGCTGTACGCGCGCGACGAGCTGGCGATGGCCGCGCTGCGCATCCGCGTGCGCGCGCTCGGCGAGCGCGTCAAGCCGCACGAGGTGCACTTCAAGCTGCACGCGGAGGAGGTGCCCGTCAAGAACAAGGCGCGCGCCCGCCGGGCCGGCCGCCCGCGCGCCTCGCAGCGCTGCCTGCGCGCGCGGAGCTCCGAGCTGCCGTCTGCTCATCCCAGCGTTGCTATGCAGTGCACGCTGGCGTCACTGCAGTGCATGTGAAGGCGGACTGGGACTGCACTTGGGCTTGCCTTTCGTGCTACCGTGCTCGTGGGCGGCTGGCAGCTCGTCGCGCGAGCCGCCGTGCGGGGCAGCGGGTGCGCTGGCGCCTGCGGCGCCGCCTGCGGCGCTGACTGGGCATGCCGCGCAGGAGCTGACCACGGAGCGCATCGTGGCGGAGGCCGACCTGAAGAAGCAGCTGGGCACGCTGCGCTACCTGCAGGGCCTGAAGGCCGCGCGCCAGCGCATGGCGGCCGCCGCCCAGGGTACGGCCATGCGCAGGGTCTGCACTAGCGCCACACGGGGCCTGCAGAATGGTCCGCCGCACATGGCCTGTAGAATGCTACCCTAGCCGAGCAGAGCACAGTGGGACTGTCTTGGGCCTGGCAGAGTTAGCAGGTGCTCCTGACATGCATGCATGTGTGCGCATGTTTCGGTAGAGCGGGTGCGCCCGGAACCATGGGGTATGGTTGAGGCCTGCGCGGGGCGCGCAGGCCAGCCCGGGCCGGGCGAGGGCGCTGCGGAGCTGTGCCCGGTGTGCCAGGAGGCGCTGGGCGCGGAGCTGGCCATGCTGCCGTGCGGGCACCAGCTGTGCGTGCGCTGCCAGATGGCGCTCATCGACCGCCTGCCCAGCAACGTGCCGCGGGCGCGCTCCCTGCTCCCGGCGCTTGCCGAGGCTGATTGCCGTAACGTGCTGCACAGCGGGTGGTGCTCGCCGTACGCTCGTGTTTGGCTTCGCCTGGCCGACCCGCGCTCTGCTCTGCTGGCACCTTTGGCACATGGCCGCCGGACATGTCATGAAAGTACTTGGAACGACGGTGCTTACAGCTCTGTGCTGTGGGAACAGCGCATGTGAGTGTATGCGGCAGGAGCCGATGCGACCCGGTCGGGCTTGGCAGAGCGCGCGCTGAGCAGCGGCGCGCGCGCAGGCCCAGCGCCGCGTGCTGTGCCCGACCTGCCGCACGCGGACGCTGGTCGCGGACATCGGGTACGTGGACGCGGGCCGTGCGTCGGCGGCGGCGGGCGGCGGCGGCGGCGCGGCGGAGGCCGCGGCCGCAGAGGCAGAGGACGGCATCGTCGTGCGCGGCAGCTACAGCACAAAGGCGCGCTGGCCCCAGGGCCCGTTCAGCAGGCACGGATGGATGTCACATGGGAAGGGGAGGGTAGCGAGAAGAGTGACAGCAGAGGGAAGGATGGGGCTGGCAGTGGGTGGGGTGGCAGGTACGACCTAGAGAAAGCAGGGCTCCATGGCTACTTGACGCCGTGTCGACGTATGGGTGAGTCGTCCCAGGTGGTCGGACCACCGTGGTCCCCAGCAGGCGCGCTCTTCCTTGCCCAGCATGGGCCCAGGAGTGGCCTCTCAACGTTACAGGCCGATACCAAGGCAGGGCAATGGCCAGGAAAGATCGGGGCCCAACCTGGCCTACAAAACTGCAGCAGGTTTTGCAAGCACACTGGCAGATGCGCATACTTCCTGAGATGCAGCGGCCAGCAAGGCGCACTGCTGCCGCCCCAACAACGACTACAGCGTGGCAGACAAGCCTAGTGCACAGACATGCACGACAGACCACTTGGTGCAGCTGCTGGAGACCTCCAGTCCGCCAGGAGCCAGGAGCAGGCCTTTCGCCCACATGCGCAAAAACACAGTTACCCGCTCGCCCTCAGCCCGCTGAAGCCCACCATCACTTGCCTCTCGCAAGGTGAGCAACCCAGCGGAGCACAACATCGTACACACAGGCCCGTTCACAAGCTATAGCACAGTTCCTATGTCTAGCACCCTCGTGTCTAACTCCATTAGTCGCTCATGTTCGCTTCCCCCCAGGTCCAATGTGCCTACCGCTCTCCACACGCTCATCATTGCCTGACTCGCCACCGCCGGCCCGGCGCACCCGCTCGGCGCCCTCACAGCCCCAGCACCCGCTCCGCCTCTGTCGCCTTCCATGCCCTAGGGTTTGCCGCCCGGCGCCCTACTCCTCCATGGACTCCTCCTCGTCCAGCTTGGTGGCGCCGGCCCAGCGCGCGCGCTTGGCGTCCTGCTGCTCCGGCACGCCCGGCGCCGGCTCCGCCCTTTCCACCTTGTACACCAGGCCCTTGCGGTCAGGCGCGACGTCGCAGACCACCGCCGCGTACTCGCCCAGCTCGCCGGAGACCAGCATGCGGCTGAGGTCGGTCAGGATCGTCTTCTCCATCCAGCGCCGCAGCGGCCGCGCGCCGTACCTGCGCCCGCCATGGGGCACATCAGCGACATGGGCCCAGACTCAGACTCATTGCCAATCTGAGACTCAGGTGACAGGTTACATCAACATCAAGTGACAGGTCTGGTCAATTTACATAGAGATTGCATGCAGGGGCGTGGGCGGCGCACAGGTGGTCAAAGCTCTGCTCCACCGCATAGTCCAGCGCCGCGTCGGTCAGCTCCAGCGTGATGTGCTTGTGGCGCAGCCGCTGGTTCAGCTCCTTGACCTGCGTCGCCGGAGCCACCGTCACCGCGCAGGCCCGCGCTACAAGGATGCAACACCAGCATGCAGCTGATATCAGCAGTCTGTCCACAAAAATTTAAGCACGTAGAATGTACGTGCAGCAGCGGGGATGGGCATGTCAAGAAAGTGTGACCTTGGATTTTGAAAAACAGGAGCAGGTCTACCCCAGGAACCCCGGGGGCGCGCCTGCAGGCGCGCGATCTTGCGCAGGTGGTCCGCGCCCAGCGGCTCAAACACGACCACGTCGTCCAGGCGGTTCAGGAATTCTGGCCGGAAGTGGCGCTTGACCACCTGCGCCACAGCACGCTGCCTTTCTTGGCGTCCGTCGGTCAAGCGTCATCACAGTTTCGATACTTACAAGGAGCCATACATCTGATATGTGGACAAAAGCGGGCACAAGCGGCCGCGCGCCTCCATGACCAGGTCCTTGGCCGCGGCCGACTTGCCGCGCTCCAGCAGCAGGTCCGAGCCCAGGTTGGACGTCATGATGATGACCGTGTTGGCAAAGTTGACGGTGCGGCCCTTGGCGTCCGTCAGCCGCCCGTCGTCCAGCACCGCCAGCAGCACGTTCATCACCTGCGCCCCCGCAGCGCGCAGCATGCGTCAGCACGCGCCAACCAAAGCAGTCTCATAGACGGCCGCTGGGGTGCTATCGAGGAAAACATGTTCAGCAAGCACATAGGCACCTGTGCGACTGAGAGTCAGTATGTTACAGGCACGAGCGTTTTAAGCGCAGAGCAAAAAGCGCAGAGCGAAGCGGCGTCTGGCACACACCTCGCGGTGCGCCTTCTCCACCTCGTCCAGCAGCACGACGCTGTAGGGCCGCCGGCGCACGGCCTCGGTCAGCTGGCCGCCCTCGTCGTGCCCGATGTAGCCCGGCGGCGCGCCGATCAGCCGCGCGACCGTGTGCTTCTCCATGTACTCGCCCATGTCCAGCCGGATCAGCAGTTTTTCATCGCCGAACAGCAGCTCCGCGAGCGCCTTGGCCAGCTCGGTCTTGCCGACGCCGGTGGGTCCGAGGAACAGGAAGGACGCGCCGCGGACGCGGCTGGCCAGGCCCGCGCGGCTGCGCAGCACCGAGCTCGCCACTGCCGCCACCGCCTCCTCCTGGCCTGCCGCCCGACACGCATACAGCCCCCTTTAGTCCAGGAAACCGGGCTAATGTGGGGGGAAATTTATTATCTCTGCAGTCCACCAATGCATCCCTCGCAACAAGCGGCATGCTCAGCACCATGCGCACGCGCTTCAGAATGGCGGCAAGCACTCTGAGCGAGCAGCGGGCACCGGGCGCGGCCGCACCCACGACGCGCCGGTGCAGCTCCTCGCCCAGGCGCAGCAGGCGCTCCTTCTCGCTCTCGCACAGCCGCTGCACCGGGATGCCCGTCCAGCGCGACACCACGACCGCCACGTCCTCCGCCGCCACCTGTGCCCCGCCGGCGCCCGCGCTGTGGGCCGCTGCGCACCCACACATGGAAGCACACATACACGGATGCACAGTCAGCTGGTGCATGCAACGCCGCAGATCGCCTGTGATGCGGCAAAGATTCATGTTTGGCAGGAGGCCAGCGCCGGGGCGTGAGCGCGTCTGGCGACACGCACAGGAACATGTACATACGTGGATGTACGGTTGGCTGGTGCATGCAATGCCGCAGGACATGGGCGATGCGGCGATCAAGGCTTGGCAGGAGGCCAGCGCTGCGGCGTGGGGCGCGTGCGGCGGGCGCACCTCCGCGCTCAGCATGCTGTCGGGCGGCAGGCTCTTGACCTTGGCCTGGATGGCGGCCTCGATCTCGGCCAGCGCGCCGTACCTGCGCGTGCGCGCGCCGCGTCACCTCACTATACAAGCACAGTTGCTTGTCAGCATTTTGCTTGTGACTCGCTGGCTTGCGACACGCCTGCGGCACAGCAGCGCGCCCTGCACGGGCACCGGCCGCAGAGCCTGTGTCTCTGCATGCGGGGGCGGGGGCGCACTTGAGGTCGGCGACCATGGCGAGGTCGTAGCGCGCCTCCGCCTCCTTCAGCTTGACGCGCAGCTCCTCGCGCTTCTTCTGCAGCGCGCGCAGCTCCTCCATGTCCTTCTTCTCCTGCTCGTACCGCATCTGCGCGCGGCTCCCCGCACGCCATCAGCGTATGTTCAAGCTGCAAGCCGCTTCCTCGTTCAGCAAAGCACCAGCCATGTATTAGACACCGAGAAGCGGAGTGCAGAGATGCAAGGGGGTACTCCCGGGGCGCACGAGGAGCGGGCGCAGCTGGTCCTCCAGCGCGGCGAGCTCCTTGCGCACTTCCGCGAGCCGCTCCTGGCTCGCCTTGTCCTTCTCCTTGCTCAGCGCCTTCTCCTCCACCTGGCCGCGCGCTGCCGCCAGCTCAGCACCGGCGCTAGGGCGGCGGGTTTGAGCCGCATGCAGGCTTTCCGACCATGCGGCGGCCTGCACAGCAGCGGCGCGCGCGCGAGACGCCTGTCTCCGGGAGCGGCCGCGCGCCGCGGGAGCGTTGCAAGGGTCACCTGCAGGCGGTACTTCTGGCGCTGCATGTTGTCGATCTCCTCCGGCACGCTCTCCAGCTGCACGCGCTTGTTCGCGCACGCCTCGTCGACCAGGTCGATCGCCTTGTCCGGCAGGAAGCGGCCCTGCGCGCGCGCGGCGGGCTTCCGCATGCGGCCGCGGCGGCCAAGAGCGCGTGCAGGCAGGGTTGGCATTGCCATGCATCTTCGCGCGCGGCAAAGCATCATGTGCGGCAAGGGAGGCGCCAGAGGCCAGGGCTGGTGTCCGAATGGCGCGCTCTCAGTCAAGCGCGGCGCAAGAGCAGCCTATTGTTGCAAGCAAGCCCGGAACCTGTCGCAGGCTGTGTCAGTGGTGCCGGTGCGCCGGGACGCGCCTGGATGTAGCGCGCGGACAGCTCGGCGGCCGCGACGAGCGCGCGGTCGGAGATGCGCACGCCGTGGAAGCTGGCGTAGCGCTCCGCGATGCCGCGCAGGATGACGATGGTATCCTCCACGCTCGGCTCCTCGACGTGCACCTGCGTGCGCGGCCCTGGGCTTGAGCAGGCGCCACAGGAGGCGGCGGGCGCAGGCATGGCACATTCGGGGGCAGCCACAGCCTGCAGCAGCGCAGCCACAGCCTGCGGCAGCAAGCACAAGGTGCAACCTTTCACAGAAAGCCTAGACCACTCACAACGCTCGTCCCGATCCTATAGCAAAAGAGGATGTCAGGCGCGCGCCTGCTGGAAGCGGCGCTCAAAGGCCGCGTCTTTCTCCATGTACTGCCGGTACTCCGCCTGCGCAGCCCAGCAAGGTCAGCAGCTGCGCGACGCAAATCACCAGAGCGCCAGAACGGCGCTTCATGTGCAGCTGTAAGGAGTGACAGCAGCCGCGGGCGGCCGGCGTGGCACGCGGGGCGCACGATGGTGGTGGCGCCGATGCAGCGCAGCTCGCCGCGCGCCAGCATCGGCTTGAGCATGTTGGCCGCATCCATGGCGCCCTCGGTCTTGCCCGCCCCCAGCACCTGCGCATGCAGCCGACTTCATGCAAACTTGCATTGTGCTGTCAGGAAGGGCCGATGTGCGCAGTAAAATTATAAGCTGTTATTCAGGACCTAAACATTGATGCATCCAGCCGCTGGATTCCAGTGGCCAGGATCGCAACGCCAGGCAGCGCCGTAGGCCCAGGCGCACCAGGTGGATCTCGTCGATGAACAGGATGATGTTCTTGTCCTCGGTGACCTCGCTGAGCACGCTCTTGATGCGCTCCTCGAACTCGCCGCGGAACTTGGTGCCCGCGACCAGCGCGGCCATGTCGAGCGAGATGACGCGCATGGTTCGCAGCGTGGCCGGCACGTCGCCGTTGACGATGCGCTGCGCCAGGCCCTCCACGATCGCCGTCTTGCCCACGCCCGGCTCGCCGATGAGCACCGGGTTGTTCTTGGTGCGCCGGCACAGGATGCGCACGACTCGCCTGATCTGCAGCGCACAGGCGAAGCATCCACAGTCAGCTAAAACAGCATGCAGGAAGCCTCAGTATTCAAGGCATTTACAAACAGCATAAATGGCAAGCATTGCAATCATGCTCCACCCGCCTCATTAGCGGTGTTGAGTCAGCTACAGCTATACATCAGGAAATGTGAGGCATGATTTGGGTCTTGGGTCAGGGACAAAGGATGTTTTGGGCTAGCAAATACGCACCTCCTCATCCCTGCCGATGATGGGGTCTAGGTGTGCGGCCTTGGCCGTGAGGTCCGTGCCATACTTCGTCAGCGCCTCAAATTGCTGGTCGCTGCTGCGTGAGTCCACGGTCTTGTTCTCACCGCGGACAGAGCCCAGAGCCGTCTCCAGCTGGCTCTTGCTCACCCCTGCAGGCGCCGCAGCACGCGCTTGCTTGGTCATGCAAGCGCTGCCCAGGCCGGGACCTTGGACATCATAAAGTTTAGAAGCTTAAGGAGGCATGTCAACCTGCATGCGCTCTTGTGTTGCGTATGCTTAGCTCGGGTGCAGGTAAGTAAATGTTTCTATTTGCGAGTCGTGCTTGTGCACAAAGCACTTGGCACTAGGAGCGCACCCGACTCGTTCAGGGCCTCGGCCACGTCCTTGTTGTCCAGCACGGCCAGCAGCAGCGTATCCACGCTGAGGTAGTTGTCGCCGCGCTTCTTCTGCAGCTTCACGGCATACTGCAACACCTTGCGCAGCTCGCTGCCGATCTCCGCCTGCGCAAGTGCGTCAGCACGTCAGGCCCCCTCTGGTGCCTGGCTGTCTCAGCGGCTTGGAGTAGCCTGGAGGGTGGACCAGGTGCTTACCTGGTCAGGAGGCGGCGAGACTGACGGTAGCCGCACGAGCTTCTTTTTTAGCACGCGGATGATGGAGCGCAGCGTGTCCTCGTTGGCGCACTTGAGCACGGCTTGCCGGCCAATGCCCTCGGGGTCCTCAAACAGCACTATTGCCAAGTGTAGTGGCGTGACCTGCGGCGCCAAGCTAGCATTTAAAAATCGCCTAATAGCGCGCATTGCTTGCTAGACGCTGTAGCCCCTCTTGTTGCACAGGCTGGAGAGTTGCTTGGCAAGCCCCAGTGTTGCACACAGCGCGCCTGCTGGTGGTTGTGCTCCACTGCCTGCTCCTGCGCGGCATTCAACGCTTCCAATGTCTTTTCGGTAAACTTGTTGGGGTCCATCCTGCCTCGTTGCTAGTAAGCTGTGCACAATACGGATTGTTCAGTGCGATGTGTGCAGTAAACTTTTGCTCTCTGTTCAGCAGGGCTCGATGAATATAGCCAAGGGGGGGAGCATCGGGAAGCACCTAGGCTGTTCGATTAGGGCGCGGGGGTTACGGGGCAACCTCACACAGCGTGAGCTTGATACTTTGCTCAGGTTGGACTGCTCCTTTGTGCTTTGTGCTGCTAAGCAGGCCCACTTTGCTCTGCTCATGCTGACACGTGTCTTTTCCGTTGCAGCTGGAGGCAGTGGTGCGGCGCGTGCTGGCCGTCACGCGCGCCGACGCGAGCGCGCGGCTGCTGGTGTTCTCGCAGTGGGCGGACGTGCTCGAGCTGCTGGCGCACGCGCTGCAGGTGCCAGTCTCCCTTTAATCGCCTCCAGGGCTTGTTCATCCGTCGTGCTCACAGCATCGCTGGGCTATGCCTTGCTTTTAGATGCACGCGATATTTTGCATCATTGTCTGTCTGGGATGCATGGAAAGACTTTCCCTGTATGTATGTTTGCCTTTACATTGTTGTGGGAAAGAGACGGGGCCCTTTCACAGGCAAATGGCGTGCCATTTGTGCTCGGGCGCGGACGGCGCGCAATGGAGGACGCAGTGGCGCAGTTCCGCGCCGCGCCCGCGGCCGGCGCGCATTTGGCAAAGGGCGGGCCTGCGCGCACACTTCTACTGCTTATCAAGCAGGGCGCCAATGGCCTCAATCTGACGGGTGCGCGAGCGCGATAGAGGCCCTGTTGGCAGTGCTTGCCTGTGATGTAGTGTGCCATGAAGTGGCCCAGCATGCTGCGGGCAGGTCCTCCTCATGCGGGTCACAGGCGCCGCTGCAGAGCGCGCATGATAATTTCTGTGCAGCATGGCAGAGGGCGCTCGAAGCTCCGTCCTCCGTCCTATCCTCCGCTTTGCGCAGGGAGCCTGCCTCAGGTCAGCGTTTGCAGGACGCCGGGGTCGCTCCTGTGGCAGCCGGCATGTAGCCGCATGCTGAGCGCCACGTACCATACCCCTCTGCGCGCTGGACAGCTCGTCGAGCAGGGGCTGACGAGTGTATGTGCCCTAAGCTAACCTATCCTTGATGGTGCAGAGGCGCAGCACGTGGTGCTGGTGGAGCCGCTGCTGGACCCGGCAGTGGAGGCGCAGGCGCTGGGGCGCGTCAACCGCATCGGCCAGTCGCGCGACACCTGGGTGCACCGCTTCGTGGCGCGCGCCCGGCCCGCACGCGCCGCCGCCTGCTCAGCGCCGGGGACGCTGGATGCTGTTGCAGAGCCGCTGCTCGTCCCTTTGCTGCATACGCGTCGCTCTCCCGGCTACGTGCTGCGCACATGTCCAGGGGCATGCTCTCACAGACCAGGCTACAGACGCGGTGCCACGCATGCGCGCAGGTGAGCGCAAGCGTGGAGGAGAATGTGCACCGCCTGTGCGCCGCGCGCGCGGTTGCCATGGACCTGTCCGGCGCCGCGCCGCGCCGGTCAGAGGCGCCGCTGTCCGTGCGGTACGCCGCAGCTTAATGGATCTACTGGACCTGCGCATTATTCTTATCGAAGCGATGAGTGTGTTGTCAGGCGTTCTGGTCCTCAGCATAACACCGAACTCTTTGATTATGGATTGTCTGCCCGCGCAGAGACGTCGCACTACTGCTGGACCAGAGCTGGACTGCGCCGGGGGGCAGCGGCACACCCGCCGCGCATGATCAGGCCGGCCCCAGAAGGGCAGCAGATCCAGCTACTGGGCAAGGGCTGCTATTGTAAATCAGGAGTGACAGGCTCTTTGGGGCGTCTGTTCAACAATCTCTGTTGGCACCGTGTACAGTGGAGCAGGTGATTGTAGAATGAGACTTTTGGCATATGCAGCACATTTCTATAATTCTTTACGTGTGTACAATATTTGGCTCTTTATGTATGCATTTAATGACCATCGCTCTGCGAGCATGCGTGCCCTGCCGATTTTTGGGCTCTGTAACGATGCAACACCACACCCTAGCCACGTCCAATTGCCTAGCGTAGCCTATTTAAGGCTACCGTAGTACGCTAGCACTGCTCAGCGCTTCAACACTGTATCTCGCAGCAAAATCTCAGTATCCAAGCAACTCAAAACCGCTCTTCTCTGCTAGTGCTCTCGCTAGCTCAGACCATGGCTGCCATCTTGCTTCATACTGTTCTGGGTGCTGCAGTGCAGCCTGGCTGAGATGCAGAGAACGTTGCCAGACTTGTTTAATTCTACGCTCGTGGCTTGGCACCAGTCTGTCCTCTGGTGCTGCCGAGCCTGTGTCAGCGAGCCCCTAGCGCCGCTTACAGCGCCCTGTATTATCTCCTGACAGGTAGCGCACTCCACTGTCCCTATCACGCACTGTATGTCTGCGCCTCGTGGCCGATGTGCGACTCTAATACTAAGCAAAACCAAGTCACCAAAGCTCTACTTGTTTGCTTGCTTGCTTGTTTTGCTCTCTTGTTGGTGGCTCTGCCTGGCTTGCAGCCTGCTTATGGCTACCAGCTGTCAGCCTGTCACAGCGTTGCCAGGCTCTGTTCCCTATCAGGTGCCTGCTCAACTCGACAGCGGTGTACCAGGTAGCCATCTACTGGGGCGAAGAGTGCCAGCCCTGCTGCACGGCTCGCTGGCGACCTGCAGGCGACCATGGCGAGCGCCGCCCTGCCGCAGCGGCAGGCCAAGGCGTTCGAGCTGGCCAGCAGCATGCGCGCGCAGCTGCTGCAGGCGCGCCGCCGGCGAGAGCAGGAGCAGCAGGCGCTGCAGCCAGCTGCGAGCTGCGGCCTGGCAGCGCACACGCGGCCCCAGGCTGGCGCAGCTCCGCCTGCCAAGCGACAGCGGCTGTGCGCCGCGCGGGCCGGGAGCGCACCCAGCACCGTGTGCGCTGTGACGGCCGCACGCGACTTGGAAGCAGCTGTCGCAGGATCTGCAGCGTGGCAAAACATGCATGGAGCGTGCTGCGTGAAACTGCCAGCCGATTGCGCGCTGCAGGGCCAGCCGGCGCCAGGCGGGCTGGCCGCGGCGGTGCTCGCGCATGTGCTGCAAGGCAGAGCGCTTGCGGTGGCTGGGCAAGGCCCGCGGCGCGCCTGGGCAGGGCAGGCCGGGCGCGAAGGGACCCCAGAACATTGGCAGGCTGCATATGGGGGCGGCTATGCAGGCCGCGACGTGGCCGCGGTCCCGGCACAGGCTCTGGGGTACACCCGCATGTCTGCGGGCCCCTGCGGCGGGCTGCTGCCGCTGCTGGAGGCATGGGGCGGCAGCGACGGCTGTGCGCCTTCTGGCGCGGGCGTGAGGACGCCGTCCCAGTCCCAGACGCCCATGCCTCGCCTGCAGGGCCCAGCTGCGCGGGGCCGGCGCGCGCCTGCTGCTAGTGGCAAGAAGGTGCGGCGCTTGGCAGCGCATGCGACCCCGTGCCTGACAAGGCCAGGGATGCAGGGCGGTTTTTGCATGCTGAGCCAAATGAAAAGACCTGCATACCACTCCTGGCTATCATGGCAGGGCTTCACTCGCCAATGTGGACCTGCCGGCTGGGACAGGCACCAAAGAAGGCACGAAGGGCAGCCGCGAGCGCCGCTCGCAGCGCGGCGCCCGCCGCTGCCATGCTGCGGCCGCCGCCGGCGGCGCAGCCGCTGCCGCCGCCCGGCTCATGCTCGCGCGCAGCGCCCTGGCCTGCGCTCGCGCTGCCGCACCACGCCAAGCCGTTGCCGATGCTTCTGCCGCGCGCCGGGCGCGTCAGCGCGGAGGCCTGCCGCCAGCGCCTGGGCGGCAACAGGCGGCGGCAGCCCTTCACGTTCATGGCGGACGGGGATGGCGCGGCACACAGCAGCGGCGGCAGCAGCGGCGGCAACGGCGCCGGCGCGTCCAAGGCCGCGCGCAGCCTGTGGGCGCCAAACCTGCACACGGCCGCCCACGAGTCGCGCGCGCGGCTGTACCGCCTGTGCCTGCGCCGCTCCCGCATCGCGCAGCTGGGCGTGTACACCATCGGTGCGTGCCCCATGAGAGTGCTAGAGGACAGGGCAGGTGCGGATGCCTCTTGCTTCATGCGACTTGGCTGCGCATATGCTCGCCGTGGCAGCAGCGCTGCACTGGCGTGGCCGAGCGCAGCTCACGCTGTCATGGCCGCGTGCCGGATGGTCTCAGGACCGCAATGTGCGCCGCGGGCAGAGCACATACCTGCGGGCCAGCTGGTGATCGAGTACGTGGGCGAGCTGGTGCGCCGGCCGGTGGCGGACGCGCGGGAGCGCGCCTACGCCGCCGCCGGCGCCGCCGGCGCCTGCTACATGTTCGGGCTGGACGCGGTGCGGCCAGGGTAGGGTAGGTTTAACCGTGCTCACCCGCATGCCTGTGCTGACAGACATAGGCCTTAGAGGAGCGGGCGCAAGGCGGAGACGCTGCGCCTGCACCCGCTCTTGCGCTGCGGAGACACGGCCGCGCGCGCGGGCGCGCAGGACCACGTGATCGATGCCACGCGCGCGGGGAACCTCGCGCGGTTCATCAACCACTCGTGCAGGCGTGCTCCATGCTGCTGGGCAGGCTCTGGCAACATGCTCATTGGCACCTGCAGCAGTGCATGCTGGCGCTTGCATAAGGCCTCTGCCTGCCCATGCTGCGCGCACGCATGCCAGCTCTTGGTTCTCCTGCCAGAGTCTGATCGCCATCCAAGCCTTGACATGCGCAGTCGCCGCCGCGCGCAGCGCGACCTGCAAGGCGCGCATCGTGGAGTTAAACGGACGGCGCCGCGTGTTCTACTTCGCCAGCCAGGGGCTGGCGCCCGGTGAGGAACTCACGTGCGCGCCTCTACCAGCCGCCGACAGCTAAAGCGCAGTGCTAGGTTGCAGACAAGCACGCTCCCTATTAATGTATCCATGCGCGGCAACAAGCTGCTGTCAAGTCAGGTTGCGGTGTTTCGGCGTCATGTCTGCCTGCAGCTTGCAGCGGCCAGGTTTGTGCTGTGCATGATCACTTGTGGGTGGGCCTGCGTGGATGCACGGGCACATGCAGGTTTCACACGGACGCGCTACCCTGCAGGGTCGACTACTGCCTGTCCGGCAAGGCGGAAGCCGGCGCGGCTGTCGCCTGCAACTGCCGCGCCCCCAACTGCCGCGGCGCCCTGTGATGTCGACCCTGTTGCTGCGCTCGGGGCCGCCAGCGCTTGCAATGGCCGCCCACTCTGGTGCAACCTGGGGGTGGCGGCAGGCGGGAGGGGCTAGCGGACATAGGCAGCAGTGATGCTGGCCCGGCAGATGTGCGCCTGCTGCACCACGCGAGCAGCGCATACGTGCTGCTCTTTGTGCAGCAGTCAGCTGACGGGACCCTGTTGTACCAACCACGACAGCACATGCACTGGTTGCTGCTGCCCAACCTTCTTACATGTCACTGGATGCATGCCTGATTCTCAGTACTGTTACAGTATGCTTGCCTGTACATTAGACAGACAGGCACATCTAAGTGGTCTGGTGGGCATTGGTATGCCGCCCCAGCACAACGTGACACTATGCAAGTTGTAAAAGCACCCGTGCCCACCGCTCCCAGCGCAGCGCTACGCCTATGCCTAGTGCCATACAGGCCTGATGAAGCTGAACGGGCGCAGACAGCAAGCAGTGTTTTAGACAGACAAGGCACGACACGCGCAGTTCTGATGTGTCCCGCCCCAAGGCTCCATCCAGCTGCGTATGCAGCCCGCTTCACAGCAATGCCATCGGCAATTGCCTGCAAGGCACCAAGAACGACCCCGCCCGCAAATGCTCACCAGCCTCTCACACACTCAACCATACATCCCAAAACCCAAGCCGTCCGGACATATCTTGGGGAGCAGCACCCTATGAAAAGGACACGCTTACAGGGTCCCACAATGAGAACCTGGCAGGTGCAGACAAGCACACAGCCTGGCAACTATAGCATGCACGCAACCAGTCAGTTGTCCTGATATGTGCCACACAGCTCGCCCAATGGCACGCAGCCCCCGTGACCATCCGCGCGGTCCAGCTCCTGGAGGTGCAGGCCAGACGCTGCCCCGCGACTGCTTGCCCGCGGGCGCAACGCCGCTGGGCCAAAGCCGGCGCGCCAGCAACGGCCTTGTGACGCCGGCGCTAACACCACAGGAGCCAGCCGCAGGGCACAGTCACTGCAGCACCCAGCGTTACGCTGTGACATGGCAACACATGATGACCGCGCGCACGCCGACAACAGACGGCCACACCAGGCGTGTAATTGCTGCCGGTGTCGCGGGGTATACTGCCACGCCCCGCTACGCGCCTCAGGGGCCGATCAGACCCTCGAGGGGCGACGGAGGCCTCATGAGGCAAAGGGGCAGCGCAGGCCCAGGACGTCAGCTGCGCCACTGCGCTCGAGCAGGCGCCAGCGGCCAGAGGACCTGCAGGCACCGAGGGAGGCGCACAGGCCTTGCGACAATACGAGCCGCGTCGCATCGACGCAGCCGAGGCCGGCGGCCGCGAGCGCGCCATGCGACGAGCGAGGCGCGCAGGCCTCAGGACGTGAGCTGCATGACCTTGACGGCGCCGAGGCTGGTCGCCGCCAGCAGCGTGCGCGAGCGCGGCTTCCAGCAGACCGCGCTGATGAACTGGCCGCCCTCGGCCGCGGCGGCGCCCGCGACCGCGCCAAAGTGGCGCTTGGCGATTGCCTTGGACATGGCGCGGTAGTATACAAACACCTGCACGCCAGCTTTCCAGTCAGGTCACATGTGACAGAAGAAGAGCGCAGAGCAATGTCATTTGCTTGCAGTCGCTCTGTCCGACTCTCGTGTCACGCCGCGCCCCTGGCCTTATGCTGCACAAGTGCGGGGCAGGGGCCATGCTTGGAACGCAGGCCATGCCCCACTCCCAGCCTCCGCTCCCCACGAGCCAACATGGCCGGCCCACCATCTCGCCCTCGCTGCAGTTGCAGAGGCCCTGCCAGGCAAGCACCCCTCCGCGCAAGCCGACCCAGGACATGCCGGGCGGGCGCACTGTGCGCTGCCAGCACGCAGCGCAGCACATGCACCAGCAGCACTGCGCGTTCTGCCTCCCTGTCGTTCCTGCAAGGCATGCCTGTGAAACCTGCAAGCCCTGAGCTCGAGGCCGCGAGCAGGGCGCGCGCCTCGTTGGTTTCAGAGCCGCAGGCGATGAAGTCCTGGTCGACGCTGAGCCCGACAAAGTTCTTCTCGTTGGTGTGGCCGCTGAAGTTGCGCAGCGCGCCCAGCGAGCGCACGTCCCACAGGCGCAGCGTGGAGTCGGTCGACGCGGACACGACCTCGCTGCCCGCGATGAAGCGCACGTACGAGACCGCCTTGCGATGGCCTGCGGCGCATGCACACTCCATGGGTCGTGGGACGCGTGCATTCATGTATGCGCCTGCCACGCAAGGCACCAGGCGCATAGACTAGCTGGCGAGCGCGCGTTCCGTGTGTGCGGCGCATGGGCAGGGTCTGTTATGTCCGAGCTCCGCCCTGCCGAGCGAGACCAGTGCAGGTGATATGCTCATGTATAGCGCTGCATAGCGCTGCATGTCTGCACAGTAGACACACGCTTTGCCTGCATGCTGGCTGCCTGAATTGTCTGCATCCTGGTTGCCTGAGCCATGCTCATTTGGGAGCAACCCTGCGCGCGCACCGGTGAACACGTGCACCGGCCGTGCGGCGCTGCGCAGGTCGAACAGGTGCACGTTGTGGTCGGCGCAGCCGACGGCCACCTCGTGCGCGCGCGCCGGGTTGTACTTGGCGCAGCACACGTTGGCGCGCAGGTCGATGGCTGCCACCGCGCTCGGCTGCTTGGTTGACCAGACCTGCGCGGGCGCACAGGCATGGGGCGCGCGCAGTGTTGCCATGCCAAGATTGGGGTTGGGGTACCCTGACAAGCACTCCTGCACGTAGGCATCGCGCACAGCTCTCCCAGCCAGCTGCTGCGGCCCCTTATGCAGCGCTCACCCCTGGCTCGAACCCAAACCAGGTCACTCTGCTCAAACACGCCGATAGCGCTCCGTCCGGATCGCCTGAGCACGCCACCTGCCCGTCACGCTGGCACGGCAACCAGCTGCTTGCACATGCCGCCGGGCGACTCAGAGGCCACCCAACGCGTGCGCCGGCGGCCCAGCGCGCCGCGCGCCCCGGGCCCGCCGCGCGCGCCTTGACCCAGCCGTCGTCCGAGCCGGAGCAGAAGAGCGCGGGGTCGGCGGCGCAGAAGTCCACGCTCCAGATGCGCTTCTCGTGCGCCTCCCACTCCGACACGGCCGCGCCGGCCTGCGCGTCCCACAGCGTCGCGCAGCCCTCGTAGTCGCTGCTCACCAGGTGCGCCTGGATGTACCTGCGGCGCCGGGCAGGTTGGGGTCAGGGTGAGCCACGCAACTGCTGACCAGGCGCGCGTGGGTGCGCCTACCCCGGTGCAGCAAGGCAGGAGCGGCAGCAAGTGCAAGCGCCTGCGGTAAATGCTCAGCACGAGTGGCGGCACAGCTGCGCTTGCCTCAGGGCAGGCAAGAATATGACACAGAAGTGACTGAAAATGTTTCACCCCCCTGCTCCAGCGCGGGCGGCACCGGTTCCAGGAGAGGCAGGACAGCTTGGAGCGCGTGATGAGCTCGCTGGCGGGGAAGTGCTGCTCGGCGGTCGGGTGCGCGAGCACGGCCGCGTACTCGAACAGCGAGATGCGCTTGGACACGCCGGCGGTCGCGAACACGCCGCCCTCGCGGTCAAACTCGATCGAGGACAGGATGGCGGCCGACTGGCGCGCGCTCGCGCGCGGCAGCTGCGCGATCACCTGCGCGGTGCGCTTTGCCGGTCGCCTCGCAGATGGGGTCAGGGGACTGGCCTGCGCCGCCTGCCTGGGCTGGCCACGGCGCGCCGGTGGTGGCACGGCCGCGTCCTGCGGGTGACCGGGGTCGACAGGCGGCAGGGCTGCCGCCAGAATGCACGCCCGCAGGCGTGCACACATGCACGGTAGTCTGCATGCACAGACAGGCCTCATGTTCCAGCATTGACTCGGCTCAGTGAAGCTCCGCAGAAGCAGCCTGTCAGAGCGTTGCACCAGCAGTCAAATATTCCGAGCGCGCAGTTGAGCTCGTTCATGACCTCACGGATGATCCCCTGGACGCACACAGTCGGGCACAGCCTCCCCCATGCGAGCGCGTCGCAGCGGCGGGCCGCACCCGCAGCTTGCTGCAGTGCGTGAATACGGACAGCATGCGGCTGAACTCGGCCAGGCCGCCGCTGGCCAGCACCGCGCCAACCGTCCCCGCGCCGCCCGCCGCCCCGGGCGCCCCCGCCGCCGCCGCCGCCCCAGGCGCCCCCGCCGCCGCTGCCGGTTGCGCCACATCCTCCGCTCCCAGCCTGTCTTGGCTGCTCGCGCCTGCCACAGCCTCTACTGCCACGGCATCGACGCCGCCGCCGTCGCCGCCGCTGCACGCGGGGCTGGCGCCGGGCGCGCCCGCGTCGCTGCCGGCGGCAGACGCGCCGGCGGCCGCGCGGCGGCAGCGCCGCAGCTGCAGGTAGCAGCTCTGCAGGTCCTCGAACTGCGTCGCCACGCGCCGCTTGCGCGACCTGCGCGCTCGGTGAGCACACCCTTCACTCAAGCGCAACATGAGCTGATTGAGGAGCGGCCCCTTTCTGCGGCGCCCAAGACGCGAGCTTGTCGGCTTGACTGACAGGGTGTGAAACAGACCCCAGACGGCCCTCGCTAGCACGCGGCGACAGCTCCCAGCTCTGCTGCAAGAACACACACAGCAGGATTGCAAAGGGCTTTACCACCCCAGAAAGAACTCTCTATGCTATCCACAACCCCCCAACTGCACAAGCCTCCTGCACCGCGCTCTCAAAACGTCCCCACAGCACGGAGGCAGGGCCGGCCAGCATGCAGGCGCGCATCGCCGCGCACCGCACGGGGTCGGCGGCCATGGCGTCGCCCGGCGCGCCGCTGGCGCCCGAGGCGCCGCTCAGCCCGGACGTGGAGTGGCTGACACTGGCCGCTGGCGCCAGGCGACGCCCTAAGGGCGCGCCGCCGCCTGCGCCGGCCGCCCGCGCGTCTGCGCTGCCGCCCGCCGCGCTGCCGCTGCGCGCCGCGCGCGCTGGCGGCGGGCCGCTTGACCCGCGCCCTCCTGCGCGGCGCTCTGGCGTCAGCGCAGCCATGCGCTATGTTGTACAGCCGTGCGGGTTCACGGTGCACGGCCTCGACAGACTGCAGCACCTGGCCTGCGTGTGCACAGCAGCAGCAATCTGGTGGAAAAGGCTAATTCTCGCACATCAGCTTGGGGTACCAGCGCAGAAATACGAACAACCACGGGCTAGCGCTTGCACCCTTGAAAACTGCATTGTTGCGCTGCGTCTAAACAGCTTTACTACTGCGCCAGCCTGCCCGCACGACCATAACAGGCTCCATGGGCCTCGGCAACGACGGCCGCAGCAGTGCCGCGCCTGCTCCCGACGCCGCCCGCCCGCCCGCCGCGCGCCCCGCCGCGCCGCCGCCGCTGCCGCGCCCCGCCGCCGCGCCCGACCCCGACCCCGTCGCCATCCCGGTGCCGGATCCCGTGCCTGTCCCGGTGTCCACGCCGGTACCCGTCCCCGACAGCGAATCCCAGCCGGAGCCCGAGCCGGACGCGCGGCCCGAGCCAGACGACGCGCCAAGCGGCGCCGGCGGCGCGTGGCCGAGCGCGCCCGCCGACAGGTGCCGCCCGCCGGCGGTGAACAGGCTGGGCGGGTGGTCCGGCGTGCCGTACTGCTGCGGCGGCGGCGGGCCCATGCGCCCGGCGCCCGGCAGCGCCAGCGTGGGCGGCAGGCGCGCGGGCGGCGGGTCAGGGTTGTGGCCGGGATCAGGGTCGGGGTCCTGCGCCGGCGGCGGCGGCTCGTGCGCCGGCGCGTCGGCCTCCTCGCGCAGGCGCTTGCGCAGCAGGTGCGCCGTGATGTCCGCAACGGGCGGCGTCCCGCCGTCGCCGCCGTCCGGCTCGTCCGCGCCGCGCGTGCTCTCCACCTGCGCGCCGGGGCGCGTGAAACGCAAGCAGGAGCTCGTGGCGGAACGCTCAGGCCCTCGGCCGTCCTCGCAGCAGGCACGCCGCTTGAACACCGGCAGCGTGCGACATTTGGATGCCCCCGACTGCCCTGCCAGCGGAGCAGCCTACTGCAGCAACGTCACGCGCTCTGGTACGCGCTTAAAGGACCGCACAAGCTGCCGGCGCGCCGGCGCGCCGGCGGCGGCGCGGCCAGGTCAGGGCACGCCTTTTCCGAGCAGGTGCTAGGGTAGGGTGCGGACCTGCGAGATGTCCGCGTCCAGCGTGCGCAGTTCGTCCTGCAGCTCCTCCAGCTTCCGCGCCTTCTCCTGCCTGCGCGCGGTTGTAGAAGGGGGGTGGGGTAGGGCTTACCACACCCTCCCCTATCCCTGTGCCCCCCACCCCGGCCCGGACATGTCGCCCAAGCTCACACCCTTGCTGTGAGTCCAACGCTGCCCCGACAGCTGCGGCGACCTCCTTCCGGACCCCCTGCCCTCTCCGTGCCCGCCGGGCTGCGCCAGTGCCGGCAGGCGCCGGGCGCCGCCAGCGCTGGCAGGTCCTCGAGGTTGGCAGGCCTTCAGGCGAGTGCCGGACGCGGGCACACGCTGGGGACCGCGGCCCGATCGTATTCCAAGCGCGGGCGCGCGCCGGGGCGGCAGGTGGTGGCGGGTGTGGCGCGCGCGGCCGGCCGCGCGCGCGGCAGCCTGGCGGAGCAGCTGAGCGAGGCGCTGGCGGCGGGGCACAGCGGCGGGCTGAGCCTGCGCGACATCGACCGCCTGCTGCAGGCGCTGTGGGCG
>JAABUV010002214.1_pt1 | contig 26799 bp, 37 predicted proteins | sample 5559971 | NCBI WGS metagenome assembly JAABUV01 (sample SAMN10711881, study PRJNA513362) | rock metagenome | isolation source: Antarctica rocks | place: Antarctica: Victoria Land, Knobhead nord | collected 2015-12-19
CCGCGCCGCCGCCGCCGGCCGCGGCGGCCGCGTGCTGCGCCTCCAGCGCGTCCATGAGCGCGTCGAACGCCGCGTGCACCATGCGCACGGTCTGCTGCTGCGGGTCCTGCGCCGCCGCGGCTCCGCCTTCCCACCGGGGCCATGTGCGAGCATGGACCTCGACAGGAAGCTCGCGGCGTGGGAGGCTCTTTATGGCGCGCAGCAGTGCCATCGTCAGCATTGCCCGGGCTTGGCAGCCGCATGCGGCCGGTGCACTGTGTGCGCACACTGCTGACGAGAGGCCTCCAAGTGAGAGGGCCTTGCAAGAGGTCACTCTTGCAGAGAGTCATGCATGCAGAGGTCCTGAGTCCGGGCGCTGTGCGCCTCCAGCCGGGCGCAGCGGGGTCCTGCGCTGCCGTGCGCACCTCCCAGCACGTCCACAGCAGCGCCATGATCTGCGCGCGCAGCGCGGGCCGCAGTAGCGGCGCGGCGGGCGCGCTGTCGGGCGCCGCGCGCAGCCCGCCGCCCGCACGCTCGTCGTGCGGCCGCTCGCGCTGAGGCGAGCGGCCTCCGCCGTGCGCAGTCGCAAACGGCGGGCTGCGCGGCGTGTCGCCGTGGCGCAGGTGCCCTCCTGCCTCGAGCTCGTCTCCGCTCGGCTCATCGGGTGATAAGTCAGGGTAGAGCAGGTCATCATCGTCTTCGGCATGCGCGTCTTCGCCGCGCGGCCGGCGGCCCGCGGCGCCCGCATCGGCCAGCGCGCTCAGGCCCGCCAGGCCGGGGACGCCGCGCAGGTGCGCGCGGCGCGCCTCCGCGCCCGCGCAGGCCGCGCCGTCCGTGTGCTGCTGCGCTGCGCCCTGCTTTGAACGCGCCGTGCAGCCCAGCGTGGACGAGGCGGGCTGCATCGGGGCTCTGCTACCTGTGCTCTACTGCCAAGAGCCAGGAGCAGGCGTTTCGAGAGGGGGATGCCGGTTCTGGTACAATAACGCAGCTACCCTGGCGGCACGCCACTGCAGCCTGCACAAGCACGCACTCGCATCGCCTGCGACTGCATGCACGTGCCAGACACCCCGTTGGAGCTGCCAAGGCGCAGGAAGGCACGCACGCGCCTGCGCTGTCTTCATTCGTGTGCCGGGGACAGCGGGCAGGGAGCGCACCAGGAGGCACGCCTCCAAGCGCTGCAAGCAGACAAGGAGCAGCTGCGCCGCATGGTACTTGAAGTTGGCATCAGGCGCCGCCGCCATCACGACCACCGCCGCCGGCAGCGCGCCCTCCGACAGCAGCGTCCATTCGGCAGCTTCTAGCCGCCTTTTGAATTTCACGCCCTGCTCACCAAACCCCGCCGTCCCGCACATGCCCGCCAGCTCGACGTTGCCGCCGTCGCCGCTGCTCCCATCGGCGTCCTGTTCACCGCCTCCACCGCCAGCGCCCGTGCACCGCGCGCCCAGCGAGTCGGGCGCCGGGGCGCTGGGCGCGGGCCAGCGCAGCGGCGCGCAGAGCACGGCGGCCGGCAGCGCCGCGACGAGGCCGCGAAGGGCGCACACGCGCGCCAGCGGCCCCACGCCCGACAGCTCGCCGCGCAGCGAGCGCGCACGCGCCGCAAGGTGCGCGCCCACCACGCTGTGCCCGTCGCTGGCGCCCGGCGCTTCCCCAGGCTGCTCCCCAGCGCTGCTGCCAGGACCCGCCGCGCACATTGCGCGGCGTGTTTGCTCGCGGCCGCCCGCTGCATCCTCGATGTTGAAAACAGCAGATCGACGGTCCGCGCTCGCTGTCGGCGTGGCCGGGCGCTCTTGCGTGTGACCAGCAGCAGACGAGTCGTCAGGCGGAGCAGGCGCCAGGCCCAGGCCAGCGGCGAGTTCGGCCGCCAGCCACGCGGGCGGCGCATCCGGCAGCGCGGCTGCGGCCGCCAGCGTCGCTGCCGCCGCTGCCACTGCCTCCTGTGACGCAAGCGAGCACTGCGCGGCAGGGCAGCTGGCTCACTCATCGTGCCGCCCTTCAGCTTTGGGCCGTGTAACCACTCGCTGCACAGCACGCCCTTCCCCAGCTCGTATCCAGATCACAGGCTTGACCGGCGAGAGCACGGCCATGCCGTCCGGCACAGCTGCGACCTCTGACACCTCAGATTTCAGCTGTGAGGATCAAACACAGCTGCTGCGGGGCAGAGTCTTGGGCATGCACGAGACTTTCGACGGTCCGGCTGCAGCACAGGCAGCGGGGAGCGCGCGTGCAGCGCGGCCAGCATGGCGTCCGCCGTCGCCACGATCGCCGCACGCCCGGCGCCGCTGGCGGCCATGCGCGAGCCATGCAGCTGCAGCAGCCCGTACAGCGCCGCCATCGCCTCCTGCGCGGCAGGCGCAGGCTCACTGGAATTGCCACCGACTCTACGGCGAGAGCCGGTATATGGCTCAGCACGCCCCCAGGACAATGGCGATGGCGGCAGCATGCGGCGAGCGTCGAGTCGAGCAATGCTGTGCGCGCCTGCACATCGTCGGCGGTGGCGGGCAGCTCGTCGAGGTCCTGGCGCAGCAGGCGTGCAAGCGCTGCGGCGATGGACGCCGCCGCCGGCACACAGCAAGACCTGCGGTGCCCGACAGCGTGACTGTGACTCAGTGCGCTCACAGGACAATTTGAACTTCAGCTGCCCATGCTGGACAACTGGTCGGCCCTATGTAGGGTGAGCTTGCTGCAGCAGCATCCCAGCCCTGCTCCTGCAAAGTAGGCATGTGCTTCAACAAGCGCATGCTTGCCTGCCAAAACAAAGATGCTTGTTGAACCCCTGGCCTTACCACGGGTCAACCCTGCACAAAGGCCTGAAGGTCTGCATCATGTCTAGCTCGGACCCCTACCCAGCCGCACCGTGTGAGGCCGCGCAGCTGCGGGACGCTCAGCACAGAGAACACCGCATCCGCGAGCGGGATGCGTGCGGGGGCGCCGCCGCGGCCAGGCCCTCCGTTCCCATTTCCTCCGCCTTCCTGTCCGCCCGTTCTGCCTAGCCTCGTGTGGCCGCCGCTGTTGTCAGACCCCAGCGCCTCGCTGCTTCCAGCATCGGGGGCGCCCCGCGCCGTAGCCGCAGCGGCCTCCCGCAGCACCTGCCATCGGACAGGGCGCGAGATGCGTTAAAACTTGCTCGCCCTCTACCCTGGCTTGCAGGCTCTCGCCTCACCAGCCAGCAGCCAGAGCGTAAGCCGCAGAGATGCGTGCGTACCTGTATCATGCGGCCGCCCGCAGCGCCATAAATGTGTGCCTCAGCCCACTGGGGCTTGACATGTTTGGACGTGCGTGCATAGGCTGCTGAGTACGGATGCTGGCTTGGCACAGCAGGCCTGCATGCCTGAAAGATGCATCTGCTCGGCGTGCACGGATGCAACGGTGGCCAGCGCGCGCATGCGCGCGGCAGCGGCGCGCCTGCTGCTCAAAGGCGCACGCAAAGTCGCGCAGGCGCGCCGGCGGCAGCCGGCACACATGCGTGAGCAGCAGGCGGTGCAGCGGGCGCGCGTGCTCCAGGAACAGCACGCGCGCCAGCAGTGCCAGGAGCGCCGCCTGCGGGCCGCCGCCACTGCAGCCGCTCCCGTCCTCGGGCAGCTCCGCCAGGCCATTGCAGATGCCCTGCGCGCGCGGGGCTTGGCCATGTCAGCATGGCAGTGGCTGGCTGGCTCGCGCATGCAGCGCGCGGAAGCGCTATTTGAAAAATTAGCTGCTGTGCCAGCAGCGCCAGCAGCCGCGCATGCGTGCTGCTCCCATTGCAGCTGCTCTCTGATGTATAGCAAGTGCCGGGCTGCCGCAGATGGCTGAGCACAGCCGCGTCAGATTTATATTTGGGCTGCATGCAGAGCATGTGCACACGCACATAAATGCCTGTCACCGAGCTCAACCGTCGCACAGTCCAGTGGCAAGCCGAGAGCAAAGCCAAAGTGCAAGCACATACAGCACTTTCAGCCAACAACGCCCTACGCAATTCCTGCTTGCCTATAGCGTGCCGCCTCTATCACTTGACAGCGCACCTTGAGCGCCTCGGCCTCTGCAGCTGCTGCGCGCAGCCTGGTGAGGCGCAGCAGTGCCGCTGCCAGGTCCCGCACACGCTGTGGCACGCCTGGAGCCCGGGCCAGCTCTTCTGCCTGGCCGGCAAACACAAACTTTCGCGCAGGCCCTCTTGCAGGAGCAAGTGCACTGGCTCGGCTCCACTCCGGCCTACGGCATGTCTTGCAGCCCGGTCAAGCAAGGCGCGCTACGTCACCGCGGTGTACTGTCCATCACACAAGTTGTTGTTGCAGCAAACACAGCGTGCTCAAAGAATTGCAGCTCACGCTCAACACTCGTCACTCATCGAATACTTAACACGCACTACACCTCTGACACGTCCAGGATATGCTGCTTGCTACCCGGCATGCAAGCACTTTCACACTCACCTGGTTGATGTAATCGGCAGGGAATGTAGTGCCCAGGTGCGACCAGCGCTGTTGCCTATACATCAGCAATGCAAAACGCTAGTTCCCCAGTCCAGTGCAATGGTGCTGAGACGTTTGCAGCCTACTTCAATACTTTGATTCAGTAGCGCGTCGACTAGCGCAAGGCAGAACACCTGCACGGAAAGCAACATAAACACTCCCGCTGTCACAATCCAAGAACGCAACTCAAACCCTCAAGCGCACGTGCACGGGTTTCTGCAGAAGGCCGAGAGAAAAAAACAAAGTGAAAGAGGGAGACGAAGATTAATACCATATTACCAGCCCTGACATCTGTTGTGTGAGCTTTCTGGACAGCTGGTGGCTGTAAGCTCGTTGGGAGTGGTTGCAGGAATCTGAGGCAGGCTGTGCTTTTCGTGAGCACCATCGCCAATGGACACAGGCCGGGTGCAAGCGCTCATAGTTGCGACAACTGCTGGGCACGTGATCTATGAACGCTTCTATGAGCGCTTCACTGACCTGGACAGAGCGGACATTCGGGCGGCGTGCCAGCAGACGCACGACGCCGAGAACAGCGCACAGGTGGCAGAGTCCGTTTCGCGCTTCAGGTGCACCTTTCAAGCCTTGTAGCTCAGGACGCATCATGCTAAGCTCTTTGATGTTCAGCTCAGCTAACTGTATCCCCATAGTTAAGTGTATATGTGAGGGACCAGGGGAGCTGTAGTGGTGGCGAGGACAGAGGCAGACATAGTGTACTACGCTCTAGGCACTGGCGATTACACCGAGCTGGCACGTGCGCTCCTGGGTCGAGACCTCGCTCATAGGCCATGCGCTGCAATTCTTTTCAGGTCTGTACGTTGAAGCGCAGTGGCGGAGGCCCTGCGTCACCTGGCCGCAGCGCTGCGTGAGGCTATGAGGAAACCGCCGACCGAGGCCCTGCTGCTGGACCACTATGCGCGGCTTTGCCTGGTCGTTGACGAGGTGGTTCACGAGGTGCGCCGATGTGAGCTGGCATGCACATCACGGGCGGGCAGGTTCTCTAGCCCGAAGAGCGCCAGGGCTCTGATGGGGCCCTTCAATGTGCAAACATGCACGTCAGATATCATGCATGGTTTAATGCATGGTTTACGCATGGTTTGGCGGGGCCGCAGGGACTGCTGGATGCTGCAGACAAGGACACCATCCTGCGGGGCGTCAAGTTGAGAGTGCGCCCCCTTGCCCTGCGTCGCTGCTCAGCGTGCTGTCCGTCTGCTGATGGTCTGACAGCAATGGCTGCATGCAGGGAGGCGATGTCTAAGCATGATGCACAGCAATCACAGCTTAATGATACCTGCAACGTGCCTCCAAGCGCACTGCATGGAACCTGGCACTACACACTTCACACTGCAATGACACCACCATGGTGCCACCATGACTATCAATGACAAACACAGCGCAAGCCAAAACAACTCGCTGTGCGCCCATCACAGCAGAGCACATGCTTTGGTTCATGCAGTGCCTTGGTACACAGGCAGTTCAAACACACAGACAAGCACGAAACATGCAGCAGCCAGAGAGTAGGAGCATTCCCATAGATATTGTGCTAAAGCGCAGTGTACATGCATGACTTGCATAAGCCAAGCCCTCTCTATTCCATGTGGCATGACACCCAGATACAATGGGCAGGCAGTGTCACACGCGCAGCAGCATGCGCACATGCGTGATGCGCATCTCGCGCAGCTCCTCCACGCTCCTGCGGGCGAAGGCCGCGGAGAGCAGCTGCCGCTTGTGCTCCTGCGTATGCAGGCCAGGCAGCTCAAGGCGCAGCCCCAAGCACCGCAGCACGCCACGGCGCTCATGCTCCCTGCGCTCACCGCGCCAAGGCGCCCCCATGGAGCAACAGCAGACCCTGGCACGTCAAGCTTTGTGCAGCAGGACAAGCAGGCCGGAGCATGCGCAGGGCCGGCGGCGCGCCGCGGACCTGCAGCTCCAGCATGCGCTCCTCGATGGAGTCCTGCACGATGTAGCGGAAGACGCTGACCGGCCGCGTCTGGCCCAGGCGGTGGATGCGGTCCTGCGCCTGGTCCTCGGCTGCCGCGCAGGGTAGGGTAGGCTCAGGGGAGCCAACAACGCCGATTGGCGTTATTCCTGCAGGCGCCAAAGCGCTGCACGCCTACAGGGGCCGAGCACACTTGCGGCCGCTACCCTCCAGAGGCGCCACCAGCATGGGGCCAGGGCGCCCCATCGCCAGCAAAACAAAGGGTGCACATGCCAGTGGCGCGGCCTGCTCAGCTGGGACCGCCAGCATGACCAGTGGCGTCGTACACGGGGACCGTGGCGCCGCCCAGCGCCGGCTAAGAGTGCTGATCGAGCAGCTGCGGAGGCCCGGGCGCACTGGCAGGGTTCCAGAACGGCTCCAGCAAGTGCACGTGCGACGCGGCGGTCAGGTTGAGGCCCACGCCGCCCGCCTTGAGGCTGAGCAGCAGCACCGCCGGGCCGCCAGGCTCGCGGCTCGCAAACTCGCGCAGCACCTGGCGCGCACAGGCGCGGCCGCGGGTGGCACAAACGGCGGGACATTGTCAGCCATTGCCAAGCGCCACCGGCGCAGGCGCTGCACATGCAGCGCCAGCGGCAGGCGCGAACGGCCGGCCCTGCATGGTGTGAGCGGCAGGCGCGTGTCTGGCGCGCCTGGCCGCGGCGCTTGGCGGGCGTGGAGCCGTCGATGCGCAGCACGGGCTGGCCGTCGGCCGCCAGCGCCGCCTGCACCAGAATGAGCACGCCTGCGCGCGGCGCGCCCGCCCGCGTCTGGCCTGCCACGTCAGCGGCCGCTGGTGCACCCGCTTTCCACTCACAGTTGCTCACTTAGAGCCTTGTGCCGCACATGCTGAATCTGCTCATGTGAGTGGTGCTCTTCACAAGCTGCACACTCCATGGCACCAACATGTTTAGCTGTCCATGTGCCACCTGCTCGCATGCTTTCTGTACCAGAGTGCACCTGTGGGGCACAGGTGCAAGAATGGCACGGGCATAATAGGCAAAGCTTCGGCATGGCGTCGACACGAAAGGCCTGTATGCACAGTCATGCGCGCGCATGCGGGAGGGCGTGCGCCGCTTGACGCGACCGCGTGTGGGCTGCGTCGAGCCAACGCACCGGTCCACTGGCTGAACACGACGCTCTTTATCTCCCGGCCGCCGTCCGGCGCGCCCTCGTCGCGCGCCGCGCGCAGCACCTCCACCATCTTGGCCACTTTGGCGCTCAGCACCGCGCCCGCCGCTGCGCCCGGGTCCGCCTGCGGCGCGCGCACGCGCCGGCCAGTCAGCGCGCGCCGCTCGCGGCTGCCCGCCACGGCCGCGAGCGCGCCGCGCGGGTGCGCTGGCGCCGGCGCAGCAGCGCACTCGCACCCAACACGCAGAGGAAAATGAAAGATGTCCCGGAGCCTTCTTGCATATGCAGCGGGCCACGGATGCCGGGGCAACCTGACAGCGCCGCAGGCTCCACACCCCTGCCATGCAGCCCGCGCATGCCCGCCGTCTGGTTGGCAACAGCAACCAGCTAACCCGTTATTCAGAGCCTACAGTTGAAGCATGGTAGTACGTGTTTGCAGCACAGCACAGCTCGGCTGCAAGCTCACAAACCCCTGTTTGTCAACAGCCCGGCGCAGCAAACCTGCTCGGCCTCGGCCTTCTCGGCGGCGGCCGGCGGCGGGTCCTGCAGCGCCGCCTTGCTCAGCGCGGCGCGGCAGAGCGGGCACGCGGGCTTGCTGCGCTCGATCACGTCCTCGATGCACGCGCGGCAGAAGGCGTGCAGGCAGGGCGTGATGCACGGCGCGACCATCGGCTCGTTCAGGCACACTGCGCAATCGAGGCAAACAGCCGCTGCTTAGCCCGGCCGCTGTGATACATTTCAATTGCAGTGCATGTGGCGCGTCGGTGTAACGCAAGTCAAAAGTCACCGAGCCATCATGACGATGCCAGAGAGGGCTGAGATGTGACATGACGGCATGACAGGTCAATGTGCAGGTCAGCGGCCAGGTCGGGTGGATTGCCGGGGCTGACGGAGGCGGTGGGTGCCGTGCTCGCAGGCAGGACCCACCCGCGCACTCGCCCAGGCCACCCTCGGCCAGCAGCTCCTGCAGGCGCGCGAGCTGCGCGGCCGCCACGGCTGGGTCGCTGGGCGCGCCGGCGCCGGCGCCGCTGGGCGGCTCCTTGGGCACCAGCTGCGCGGAGCAGCAGATCTGCCGCAGGCGCAGGATGACCTCCAGCACGCTCGTGTAGTTCTGCGCGCCGCCGGGCCGGTCCCGCGCCGCGTCAGCGCGCCTTGTGTCCTTGGCCGCCCGGGGGGCGTGCACGCTCGTCAGCCAGGCAAGGGGTACCAGGAAACACCAAGCAAACACTCTGCCGGCCTGCCCCTCGGCGTCCAATGCAGGCGGGCCTGGGACGCAGCTGCCCTGGCATGTCAGTTCATGCCAGCATTGGTCCGGTGGCGTGACAGGTGAGCGCGGGCTGCAGTGACAGCCAGTGCAGTCTAGCAGTGGACAACCGAGCAGCACGCAAACCCTCTTTCATCACCTGAAGCAGCGTGCCATCCGCCATGCGGTCCTGGAAGATGCTGCGCCCTGCACAGCGCCATACGGCCACCTGATTTGCCTGTTGACAAGTCCGCATGGAGCGCGGACGTGCGGACGTGCGCTCACACAGCTTCGGCCGGCGTCCCAAGGTTGGACAGCTCTGCCGGCATGCACGTCACCAGCTGCAAGGCACTTGGCACTTACAGCGCAGCATGCACCTTACAATACAGGAGAAAGCTCAGTTGAGATTGAGATGGAGGGGTACAGAGCCTGCATCAGCGACAGCACGATCACCAACAGAATCAGTCCAGCTTAGTCAAAAGCGTGCATGTCGGGGCCCGGTATTTTTTCTTCCTGGTAGTTCGTGCAGCAAAAAGGTTAGTGCGGTGCGTGCAGAGCCGAGCGCGCCGTGCGCCTCCCAGCGGCTATATATTGCGCGCTCCGCGGCGGACAGCGCGACCGGCACGCGGTGCACGGTCTTCTCCGGCAGCTCCACCACGCGCCGGCCATCCACGACCGTGTCCTTGGTGCGCCGCAGCGCGAGCGCGCTCATCAGCACCTGCGCGCGCGCGCGCGCGCGCCGCGCTTGGCGCCCAGCCCGGCTGACGGGCCGGGCAAGCCTGCCTGGCGGGCTGCTAGAGAGGGGCGGACGCAGGCTCGCACACCGGTCCGCAGGGCATCAGTCTGCGGCGCAGAGGAGCGGGCCTGCACAGCAAGCCCTTGGTGTAAAGGACCCAAGCTCACTCAGCAAGCTTCCCGTGAGCCTCTGAGCATGCTCTGCTTGCCTCTGCATGCCTGCAGCGGCCAGCTTGGGTTGGAGGCTCGTGCCAAGCGCTGGGGGTGCCGGGCGGTGCGGGCGGCACCTGCAGGCGCATGAGGCCGGCGGGGTCGCCGGCCTTGATGGGCCGCTCCAGGGTGCGCGTGAACAGGTGCCGCTCGGCCAGCGGGAAGAAGTGCAAAAAGTGCATCAGGCCGTGCAGGTCCGCCAGGCTGCGCGCAGGCACGGCCGCAGCAGCTGAGCAGCGTGGCCGCTGGCCGCGCACGCAGCAGCAACAGGCTGCGCACAGCTGCCAGGCCAGCCACATATGCATTCAGCCCTAGCAGCTCTGTCTGCGCGCACGTGCGGCCCTGGAGCCGACAGTTAGAACCTGTCCTTCTCGTTCATTCTCGTTCATACCTGAAAAGGATTGCCACACCATGCAGACATATGAAATGGTGCTGTGTCCTAGCCAAGGCATGTGGCGCTCGCGGCACGCCGATGAGCTTGAACCCAGGCCTGCAGCTCCATGCAGGCTCCGTGCAAGCCACTCCTGCAGGCCACCTGCCCTGCGGTCGCTCCGCACCTGTTCTGGATGGGGGTCCCTGTGATCACCCAGCGGCGCGAGCACTGCAGGGCGGCCGCCGCCTTGGCCATCTGTGTCTTGGCATTCTTCACGGTGTGCCCCTACGAACAGCGCAGGGTTGCACCTTCTGACGCCGTTCGCGCAAACAAGTGGACAGCGGAGAGCCCCTGCCTTGCACATGCGCGACTCCTGATAAGCAAACCGAGGACACTTGGTGAAGAGCATGTGCGGGTGCTGCTGCCTGGCAGGAGGCCTCATGCTAACACAAGAACATGTCCAGAGCATGAGGTCTGCAGGTCAGTGCGGGCGGACCTCGTCCAGGCACACGCGCAGCCATGGCACCTGCATCAACGTCACAACAGCTGAGAAACACTGAAGGATATACATTGCAGCTGTGAAGAGCCCGTGTGCAGTGATACACACACACACTCTCGACGCAAGCGGTATGCAAATCCTGGGGCACAGGCGAGAGCTCGCTCGCAGCACTGTTCTGACTGGCTCGCGCTGCCTGGGCAGCCATGCAACCCTGCCCCTTGCAGGCTCCGCGAGCGCCGCCGGGGACGAGGACCGCGCCTTCAGTAGGCCCGTGCGCATTTTGAGCTCCTGCGCGAGCGTGGAATACGTGGTGATGACAATGTCCTGCTCGGCCAGGAACGCTGGCCGCGTGTCGCGCTGCTGGCCGTGGTACGTGTACGCCTGCGCGCGAGCGCGCCGCGTCGCTGTCAGCGGGGTGCACCGCCTCCTCTGCAAAAGACGCAGGGTGCGGTCCCTGGGTATGCAAGTTGCAGAACCTCCTGTCGCAGAAAGTGCAAAAAGCAGGCACGTGCGCCTCGAAGCTGACAAAGTGAGGATGGTCCCTGTTCACCAGTAAACGGCACAAGTGTTGGTTTCAACACAGATTTAGTCCGATGAGCTGTGAAGCACGCGCTGGACGTCGCGCCGCGCCTGCAGGCCGCCGCGCGTGTGCTCCTGGATCTGCATCTGCCAGTTGGTGAGCACGGAGAGCGGGCACACGATGAGCGTCCCACGCGGCCCGCCGGCCGGCGGCGGCGCCGGCGGCGGCTCGACCGCGGCGGCCGCCGCCGCCACGCGCGCCTCTGTCTTACCGCCCGACTTGGACGGCGTCGGCGGCTCCAGAGCAGCATCCTTGCCTTTGCCTTTCTGCGCACGGTGCCAGCACGACCTCTGCCAGTCGTGGCTGAGACTGCACACGACACCGATGCTGCTGTCCCTGGCGCTTAGCGCCTCTGGCCGCCGTCGCAGGCACACACGAGTGGCTGCAAACGCCTTTCAGTTGCAAAGACGAAGGCAAGAGTCTGCGCAGGGACAGGCCCGCATCTTGCACACACACTTTGCTGCAAGCCTGTGCGTCCTGAGCCGGCCCAACGGCGTGCAAAGCATACTTGCGAGCAGCTTTGTGACCAGTGCGCGCGCTGCTGGGGGAGCACCTTCCGGCGTTTGGCCGGCCGCTCGTCTGCTGCATCAGCGTCTGCATCGGCTGAGGGGCCGCCCTCGCTCTGCTGCGAGCCCTCCAATCGCGCCGCGAGCACGGGCACCCCCGGCCGGTTGGACGCGATCAGCGCTGCCGCAGCCAACACGCCGCGCGCATCAGTGCCGAGCCGGTGCGGCAGGCGCCGTTCCCTGTCACTGGCACCGCACGCGGCAACACAGCAGCGACAGGGAAGGAGCTGCTCGCCGCCGTGGCCGCTGGAGCGCGGGGCAGGGCAGGGCGCTCACCCAGCACGACCAGCGTCTTGCCCAAGCCCTGCGGCGGGCCAGGGGCGTGCCGTCAGGCCTCCAACGCATGCTAGGGTAGGGTAGGGTGGAGTGGGACAGCTTAGGCGGCAGAGCAGCGCGCATGCATGCAGCGGCGCGCACAGGCCCAGGGAACGCGTGGCGCGCCGCGCAAGCAGAGCGAGGCAGAGAGGGGCGCCCGGGCGGGAGGGGTCACCATGTCGTCGGCCATTATGCCACCCCTGCACGCCGCAGCCGCTGTCACCGATCCGTATTTGCGGGCGCCATGCAGCACAGCCCCAGGTTTGCGCGCGGGCCCTGCTGCGGCGCCAGGCAACGTGCGCTTCTATGCTGAGTAAGTAGACAAGTGTATGATGAGCCTCAGACGAGCCCCTAGGTAGACAGGGCATGGTCTTAGCCCATGGCAGTCACGGGCATGCGAAGGCGCACCGCAGCGGCTGCGGGCGGTCTGTCGAGATGAAGTTGGTCAGGGTGTTCACGTATGACAGCCTGCTGGCGCCGCCGGCCTGGAGCGGCTCTGCAGGGCCAGCCCGCAGCATGCAAACCGTCAGGTGCATTCTGCTCGACTCTAGACGGCTGACGTTGCTGCTCGGCCCTCGCCCCTGTTGTGTAGTGGTCAACTAGCCGCGAGACGGCATTAACACATGCGAGCATGCCAAAGCCAGTTTGATACAGCTCAGAGTGCATGGTGAAGTTGAAATGAAAACAAATCTCCTAGCGAGAGAGCCTTTCACAGGCTCTCTTAATGCTGCTGAGCTTCGCGGCCTTCCTGGCGTCCTGCTGCGACTGGACATGGCCAAACCCCCTGACCCTCAAGCCCTTCCCCTGCCGAGTGGGATGCCGGCGCGTGAATGCCCCCTGCGCATGCATGCAGGCCGCGGCGCGCGACGCGCACCCCAGAACGGCGGCAGCCGCCCGCTGTTCTCGCGCTCGATCATCCAGGCGAGCGCCTCCTGCTGGTGCGCGTACAGCGGCGTCGCCACCTCAGCGTTGGGCTCCATGCGCCGCCGCTCGCCCTTGTCCGTGCCCGCCAGCATCTCTGCCCCCGCCGCCGCGTCGCGGTCAGGCGCGCAATGCCCGGCCGCGCCGGGCAGGGCGGCCGCAAAGCGCGCGGGGCTGCATGGCAGCCAGCGACGAGCGGTGCTGCGGCGCTGCGCTGCAGCAGGCACGGCGGCTGCTGCAGAGGTGCGCAGCGCTGCCCTGGCGCGGGGGCGGGCGCGCGACGTGCGGCCGCCAGCACGCGTCGACGGAGACCAGGCAGGAGCGTCACGGCAGGGCCGGCGCGGACGCACTGGAGAAGAGCTGGTCCAGCGAGTCCTCGACCGCGCGCCGGCTCATGCGCACCGCGCCCACCGCGGCCGCCACGCCGCCGCCCCGACTGCCGCTGCGCTGGGAACCCTGGGACCCCTGTCACGCGACGCGCGCGCTCTCACCGCCCCGCCCTGACTGGCGATCAGCGAGACGCTCGACGGCTCACCACAAGGGCAGCTACTCCTCGGGGGCAGCCATGGGGCCAGTGTCGCTTTAACGGCCTGGTCCAAGGCACAGTGGCACCCTTGCCCCTGCCGCCCATGCAGCGCTGGCAGCCCCTCCATCATCAGGAAAGCATGTGCGCGGCCAGGGTTGGTAGGCGCGCTCACCGGAGGCGAGCCCATGCCCTGAACCAGGCGCGGCGGCGGCGGGCTGCCCAGGCCCGGGCCAGCAGGCAGCGGCAGCGGCACATCCGCGCCGTGCAGGCGCACGCCGGCGCGCGCCAGGGTCCGGGTCGCGTGCTCCTGGTTCTCAGGCGCTCCGTAGACATACCTGGCGGCAGCCGCGCCGCCCGTCAGGGGCCCGGCCGCGCCGGCGGGGCAGCGGCCTCGGGGGGGTCCGTCCTGCTGCTGCACAGCAGGGCGCGGCAGCGACAGCGCGGCGCGCAAGCGCTGCGGCCAAACACGGAGCGGGCGGCGAGGGCGCGCACAGGTCCAGCGGGATCGTGAAGTGGCTCCTGCGCGGCGCGGCAACGGGTGAGGCTGGAGGCTGGGCCCTCTGTCAGCACGGGAGCGCCTGCTCAGGGGGCCACCTGCTCGCCTGGGTGACCTCGCCCTCCAGGTAGATGAGGTCCTCGTCAACCAGCGGCGACAGCTGCGGCGCGGCCACAATCGCTCAGAGCGCTTCCACCCTGCCAATTGTGCTCGCACGAGCTCGCACGAGTTTTCAGCGGGCGCACCGCTGCCGCAATCTTGCGGCCGATGTGGCCAACCTGCCGCGCCCCAAAAGTGAGCTGCGTGGCTGGACAGTAGCGTGCCTGCGGCGGGCAGGTGGGCCTGCTCAGGCAGGGCGTGCCTTCACGCCAAACACGTTGTCGACGCGTATCGCCCTGGTGAGCCAGTGGGCAAGTTAGTCACACACTTGCAGACTAATTTGCCGTTCAGGGCTGGCTGCCAGTGCAACACGTTGGCACACTGTGGCACGGTGCGCACCAGTGGTCATACGGGTTGTCCGGCTCGCGCTCCAGCTGCGCTTGAGGAGGAGCAAGTCAGCCACTTTTGTACGACAAGCACAAGGTAGAGCCTGATGGAAGCGGAAAGTCGTTCCTTACCTGTACCATCTGCGCCCAGTGCAAGCTTTCCTCAATGCTTGGCACTGCTACTTGAGTAGCAGTCATCCATTGCATGTGCTGGAGATGTAGAGCTTTCAAGCTTGGCAATGTAGTGAAAAGATGCAGCAGGCACAGTGTCACAAGCTTGGAGGGCGTAGGAACAAGGCGCAGCGCGCCTCGCCGAGGTTCACTTGTCCAACGTAGTATTGAACGCCAACCACGCTGGTTCTGAAGACGCCATAGCACACCCCGTCCTCCGTGTCAGGCTGCAGCCGCAGTCCGGTCAAAGCCTTGTCCGCAAAGGCAGAGAAGCCCAGAGACAGAGGCGCAGACCTCCAGAACTTCGTCAACATCGGGCTCCGCAGTCAGGTCGATGGTGGGAGGAGCGTCGGGCTCGCCCATTTGCTCAGCAGTGAGGTCAATCACCACCATGCCCGACATACATGGCTTGCCAAGCTCTGCCTAGGCGGGGGCCTCCCACTGGCAACGTTCTCAGCTAGCAACATTTCCAAGAAACCCCGGTCAATTCCCTGTCAAGGCTACATGGCCATGTTCAGAGTTTGCTGACGCTGCTAGGCAACACCGACATGCACTTTTGAACTGGGAACATCAAAAACATACAGATATACATCTGCCACTGCTCCCTGTACTTACATCATGACACCAGCACCAGACCATTGTGCTGGACTCCTGTCCTGCATCTTGAATAAGAAACTTGCAACTTGCAAACCACTGCATGATGATACGCAAAGCAACACACAGGACCACAAGCCAACTGTCTGTGCAACTTCACGTGACAGAGCATGCATGTGACATGCACATACAGGAACACCCATGAAGACAGATCAAGCAGAGGACCTCCCCGAAAAACGGAAGACAGCGACTGTGCAATTCAAACAGTCTGAAAGCCCCTCGACACCACAGTGACTAGCCTGTCGACCACATTTCTGTCCAATAGCATGCGCAGATCAAACCATTGGGACCCGAGAAGCATGCCTGCCCGCCCGAGGCATGCATGCCGCGCCAGCACGGCAGAACGAATGCTGCACCTTACACTTGTCATTTCAGTTTGGCGCCAATCTCGCCGCGGGCTGCTCGGCTGCGGACGCACAGGCAGGGCGCAGGCGCGCGAGACAGGTCTGATGTTTTGGTTGCAGCGCCGCGGCGCCTCACTCCAGCACGCCCGTGGGGAGGTGCACGAGCGGGCGGTAGCCGGGCACGTACTGGTGCTCCCCGATCCAGGCCTCCAGCGCCTCGTCGCCGCCCCTCTCCAGCACGCGCTCGGCCTCCAGGTTGCCCAGATGGCCCTCCTTGGCGGCCTCCTTGATCACCTCGCGCGCCAGCTTGATGCTGATGTCCCTGCGCGGCCGGCCCGCGCCGGCGCCAGGGTCGGGGCAGTGCCGGCATCGGGGCGCGCGGCTGCCGCACGCGCGCCGGTGCGGGCGCGCCGCGCATGCGGCGGCGGCCCGGGCGGCTGCCAGAGGCGCACCCCACGCCAGCGCAGCAGGGCCACCTTGACTGCCGGCTGTCGTGGGCTGCCGCGCGGCCCAGGGCCGCACTTTGCATGGATGCTGCTTCAGTGGCCTGCAGGTTTCGGTATCGGGCATGCCAACCCACAACCATACTCTGTGAGCCCACGTCGTGCTACGTCGCTGCAGGACTGCATGTGTGGTGTGTGCGGAGTCATGGCAGGTTCAGCCAGCACCTGATGTCGTGCAGGGATGGGTACACGCAGCCGCGCTTCAAGTCCTCGTCTTTGATAGTCAGCGGCAGTGCCTGCTTGAGGCAAATGACTCGTCAGGCGCCCAGCCGACATTGCATCAACGGTGGTCAGGATTGCAGCAATGCTCTGCGGCATATGCACCAGCAGCCTTGATTGTGCCTGCTCTCAGTGCATGCATGACACATATAAGAGCGGTGCGTACAGTGTCAGTAAGAGGAGCTCAACAGAACAGCGACCAAGGTGGGGCGCGCCTCTGCTGCAGCCATCAGCATGTGGTCGGTGATCACCTTCGTCTGACCCAGATGCGCCGCCAGCGCGATCGCCGGGAAGACAAACAGGTTGTTTGCTGCGCGCGGCCCCAGCAGTGTCAGCAACGGTGCCCTGTCGCCTGGCCGCTGACAGGCAGGGCCGCGTGTCCGAATTGACACAGGCATCTGCTGGGACAGCTTGGCGGCGCCGCGCGGTGGGCAGAGCTTGAAAACGAGACAGTGGGGTGGCCGCGTCACCTTGGCAGGACGCGATGGTCCGGCCCTCGATCTCGACATCAGGCTGCGGGCTGCCGCTCGCAAAGATGGCCCGGCCGCCTGCCGCCGCACGGTTCTGCATCTCACGCTCGCAAGCATGCCAGGCCGCATGAGGACCTACACGACAACCAAGCAGGCAGTCCATGCTTGGACTTGCTGCGGAGACGGTGGCAGGCTCATGCATTGCCAGCTGCCCGGCTCAGAGGGCCAGCAGGGCGCTGCAGCTGCTGCCTTCCGCAGGCAGTGTTGGTCACCGCGCGCGGCTGCCGGGCCGCACCCGTCATGCGCTGCGCATCCTCGGCGGTGCACTCCATGCGGTGCGTGGGGTTGCTCATGGGCATGATGATGGGCTGCTCGTTCAGCTCGCCCATGAGCCGCAGCACGCCCTCCGTGAACAGCCGCCCCGCGCCCGACAGGCCGATCAGCCCCGTCGGCTTGCCCTGTCCCGGCGCGGCAGCCGCCTTCACTCGCCCGCCCTCTGTTCGGCCACAAAGCACTGGGACCGTGCATAGGCGAGGTTAATCGGTACGCTCCGGAGGTTCAAACACAGCGGTAAGATGGGTTTCGACCAGGCTGTGTGTCAAAGCGCGATCCGAGGCACGCGCCAGAGTGACACCGCACAACCAAGGGCCTGCCAGGGTATGGCCAGGCGCGCTGGAGCAGGCATTGGACAGCTCAGCTGGGCGCTCGCGAGGCAACCCGCCTGCGCACGCCTGGAAGAGTAGGGTTACGACGTCGACGCGCCAGATCCGGGTCGCGCGAGGCACGGTGGCAGTGAGAGTCGCACTACAAACCCTAATTCTTAAAGCGGTTCTGCGACATGGCGAGACAAGAAGGAGAGAGACAAGAGGGCACTCTGCGCGGCTACAGGCCCAGGCCCCCCGAGCAACCGGGGACTTGGCGAGGGCATGCGGCGGCCCACCTTGGGAGTGGTCGCGCGGCTCGAAGGCGACGAGCAGCTCCCCGCGCACAGCGTCTCCGCCATCCCGCCACACCCGCGCCGCAAAGGTGAGCAGGTGGCTCACGCCCGCATCCTGCGCCCGGCCGGGGCCACCTCAGCCGCGCATGCCGCACGGGCGTAACCTACAGGTCTTGCGGGGTTGGTCAACAGGGCGCCGAACCCTCAGAACCCCCAACCCAGGAAAGCCTCCGCCGCTGCCCGAGCGCTGTCCCGAGATGACAGTGGGGCACGTGCCGCTGCAACAGGAGACCGCCGTCCGCCACCATGCTGTCTGCGCTGCAGCAGCATCACGAGGTTGGCCACGCTGAGCCAGAGCCAGATCAGGCTGGGGTGCGCGGTGGGCGCGCGCCTCCAGGTTGTCGCCGTCGTCAAAGAAGGCGCCGCCGCAGGCCTCCGCCGCCCCGCCGGCCCCCGCGCCGCCCAGCAGCGCCAGCGCCGCCCTGCACTCTGGCGTGCGCTTGGGCGCGGCGCCGCCCTGCGCGGCATGCATGCGAGACCTGTCGGCATGTGCTGCTGCGGGCTCCTGCGGACACATATGCAGGTGTGGGCATCCGATGATATGTGTCAAATAGGACCTGTGCGAAGAATCAGAGCGACTCTCACAGCCGGTGCGCGCCGGCTCAGGCAGCGCGGCGACGAGCGTGAGCGCGCTGGCGCGCGCAGCCGCCGTCGTCAGCCCGCCAGCGTGCAGCGGCAGCACCACGCCGCCGCGGTAGTGCACGGGCACGGCGCCCAGCGGCGCGTCGAGCCGCTCGCTCCGCCCATCCGGCCCCGCCACCACGGCCGGCGCGTTGCCGCCCTCGTCCCAGGCGTCGTACCAGGTACCCGCGGGGAAGTACGCGCTGACCGCGCTCGCCCCCTGATGCGCAGAGTCAGGGGGGTTAGGGTTACGGTCAGGATCAATAGGTGGCCGGCTGACAGCACGCAGCAAGCAAGCGGAGGTACGCCGGCTGAGGAGTACGGTCACAGCGCATGGCCCGCCTGCAGGCCGCGCCGGCCGCTCCCGCTGCTGGGCGCGCCTGCTCGAGCACGGGCGAGACGAGGACGGCGTCGCCGAGCAGCCACTGGCCGTCCGCCGCCAGCGCGGCGGCATCGGCCGGGAACTCAAACCACAGCGGCCGCGCGACCGGGGTGGCATCAAGGGACGCGCGGTGGAAGTGATAGTACAGGTATGTGAGGAGCTGGTAGCGCAGGCCCAGCGCGCGCCGGCCCGCGGCCGCCACGGACGGCCACCGGTACAGCTCCTGAGCCCAGCCATGCCCCGCCATGAGAGAGCAGACACCTTGTGCTCTCACCTGGTGCTCCCTGTCGAGCCGTTCTGTTCTGTTCGAAATTTCTGACATGGCAGAGCACAAGCCAGGGTGCAAGCGCAGGTGCAGTTGGGGTTGGGGCCGGGAGGAAAGGCGCAGCGGGGCGCCGGCCCGTGTGTCAGCCCAGCACACCCGGGAGGCTGCAGCACAGCGTGGCCCAGGCGCGCGGCGACGAAGCCGGACGCGGGCCACTGGAACGCCGAGTGCGCCGCTCCGATGAAGCCGCGGTCAGACTTGGAGCCGCCGCCGGAGATGATGTAGTGCACGGACGCGCCCGGCACGTGGATGTGCTCCAGGTTGTGGTCGTGGCCGGCCAGGTAGGCCTGCACGCCGTGCGCCTGCGCGGCGCGCCCGCGCGCGTCGCCGCCCGAGCCCCAGCCGCGCGGCCGCAGCGCAGCGACAGGGCGCGCTGCCCGGCCTGGCAACACGAGCACTGTGGTGATGCACGTTGAGATTGCTAAGAGGGGGGCCTCGCAGCCAACACGTGCTGCTGCACAGAGAGGATGCGGCCCTGCTGCATGCGCGCGCGGGCGCGTGCTATATGTGTGGAGGGCGGGCGGGCGCGCGCGCCTCCAGCACCGGCTCGAGCAGCTCCAGCAGCTCGTGCGTGTTGTTGTGGTGCCCATTGGACCGCGGCGGGTGGTGCCCTGCCGCGCCGGCGCGCAGTGGTGGGGCCACGCAGCCACCCGGCCATTCACGCGACACGGCTGACCCGCCGCGCCCTCGTCCAGGACATGCCGGGGCGCGCTGCTGCATGCTCGCCAGACGCGTGTCAGGCGTCGCGGGTACAAGCAGCCCGGCACGCCGGGGCCAGCACGGCCACCGCGCCCCGCATGACACTAGCTCCAACCAGCTCAGGCGCACCAATTACGATCTTCCACTCAGCGCGCGAGCGCGCGAGCAGCGTCGTCAGCTCCGCCAGGCCCTCCTGCCAGGACTGCTCAGTCAGGCCGCCTGCGCGCGCGCGCCGGCCACTCTGGAGCGCTGCGGTCCGTAGCTGCGGTCCTAGCTGCGATTGGGCTTGCATCAGGAGCGCGCCGCAACCGTCCGCCGGCAGCGTCCGGCCAGCGCCTGGCTGGATCGCAGATGTGCTGGACGCTCTGCGCCCTGGGCACGCCCGCCCCCACGCGCTCTCACCGGCATGCCGCGGCACGCTCGCTGCCCGCGAGCGACCATCGCGCCGCGGCAGCCGTTGCCACCGCATGGGCGGGCCGCGCACCCACGCGCGCCGCCCAGCGCGTCTCGTAGTACTTCTGCACGAAGGGGCTGGTGTCGAAGAAGAAGAGCTCCGCGCGGCCGCCGCCCAGGCGCAGCTGGTAGCTGCGCTGCAGGTGCCACCGCGCGTCCGCCGCCACCAGCGCCGCGTCCAGCTGCGCGCGGGTGGGCGCGCATAAATGGTTACGGTATAGGGCTACGGATAATACAGGCGATACCAGCGAGGCGCGCTCGCAGGCGGCCGGCGGGGCGCGCTGCGACGGCGAGGCTGCGGGGCCTCGGAGGCGGCGGTGGGGGAGGAGCGGGGCATGCGTGCCTGGTGGAGCGGGCTGTAGAACTCGCGCCCGGCCGTGCTGCAGCCTGGCGGCTCGCTCTCGGCGTGGTCGCAGTTGTCGCCGTAGTCGTGGTTCCCTGTGCGCGAATGCGATGGTTAGATCACACGCTTGCACCATAACGCCCCCTCTCGCTCCCCCACCCACCCCCTCTTTAGGCGCCCTCCACGAGGCGCATGGGCAGCGGTGTGGACACAATGGAGTGGGAAGGAGCGCTGCGACCTCAGGTCACCCTGCAGTGACGGCAGCAGCCAGAGCCGGCGCGCCGGCGCACCAAGCACAGCATACCAGGGGACCTGCAGGCCCGGCGCGCTGTACATGTTGGCGAAGGACACCTGGAAGGCCTCATCCGCCGGGCTCATCAGCCCGCCTGCACGCAGCCTTGCGGCCACTCAGAACGCGTCCGCGACAAACTTGACGGGAGCCCACTGAAGCACAAGGACACCCCCACCTGAAGCCATGCGCAGTCCCAACACATCTCGCCTCTCCTACAGGCGCGCATTGGCGTACGTGTAACAAGCATTTCCGCGCCACTCATCCGCGACACACCGCATTCTGCGCTGGAGTGTCGCGGCAGGCAGCCGCATCCGAGCCTGCCGCCAAGTTTGCGCGGCGGACAAGCAAGTGGCGAAGCAGGCGGCCTGCAACCCCCGGCGGCAACCGCGCGCACGCGTCGGGGCGCGCACTCTCGTAGAAGTTGTCGCCGGTCGAGATGACAAAGTCGGGCTGCTGCAGCGCGGCCTTGCGGCCCATGAGCGCAGCCACGCCGCTCTGGTTGTATTGCCCCAGCCGGCCCCAGTCGCCCAGCTGCGCGCCAGCGCGCGTCAGACCGCGCGCGCGCCTGGGGGCGGGCTGCAGGTGCCAGCGCCTGCGTGCAGCAGTGCTGTCGGCCGCCCACGAGGGCGACCCCGAGCTAGTGAAGCCGTTGTGACGTGCATACCTTGTGGAGTCTGGCTGATACCAGAGCTGGTCATGAGCTGTTGGTGTCAGCATGCACGACCAACGACGTGTTGGGCGCCCCTGGCATGTGTCAGCTCTATGGCAGCGCCCAGCCTTGATGGCGTCGCCACTAACACGCAGCTTGTCTCGATGACGTCCAAGACAGGAGCAGCGGGTGGACCCCAGCATAGCCGGCCGCACTCCGGCTCTGACTCAAATGTGCTCAAGGGCAGCGTACTATCAAGAAGGTTGCAATCGTGGAGGTGTCGCTCGCGCGCGTGGCGGCCCACAGCGCGGCCGCGGCCAGCAGCGCCGCCGCCGCGAGGGCAGCAGTCCAGCCGGCCACGCCTGCGCGGAGCAGGCGGCTGGGCGGCGAGCAACAAAGCGGCTGTCAGCACAGGTATTGTCGCGCCGCCGCTGCTGCTGGGCGCGGCGCGCGAGCGCAGAGCTCTGACCTGCCGAGGCTGGGCGCCACAAGCGCCTCAGGAGCAGCACGGACATGGTCGCAAGGAGCGCTGCCGCGCAGGCAGCGGGGACGGCGCTCGTCTGCCACGCACTGCAGCTCGCGCTGCCGCTCTCATAAAACAGCCAGACCGGCAGCATGCTCGCGCCGCGGCCCCTTGCAGACCGGCCGGACTCGCTGCTGCTGCACAGCACGTGCACAAGTTGCTGCACGCGCTCGAGGGTAATTGCCTTGCAGCGATGCCTGCGCCTCACTCAACCGGCCCGGGCGCTGGCACCCGCGTGTATGCCCTGCGCTTGCAAGCTGAAGGAGCCTGCCAGGTAGGGCCTCACAGCTGCTGGCAAAGCAGTGCGCAAGGGAATATGCCAAGCCCAACTTTCCAAGTCCAGCAGGAGCTCTGCCACCAGGCCCCCCCAGGTTATTCAGGTGCAGAGGCCAAGCCGCACCCAATGCCCCTGAGCATGCCAGGCATCGCGGGTGCAGCCAAGACACCGCGGCGCTGCAGCTTGCCCTGCCCGAAGACAGCAGCCTGGCGTCCTCGGCTTCGTCAGCTGTTGGACAGCCCTTGGCCCTGTAGCTCATCTCCTGGACCCGGGAGGCCCTGCCCTCGTTCGCGCCCATGTCTGGACTGGCCTGCCCGGTCGGCACGGAGCTCCGCTGCTTTTGTTTCCCTGAGACCCTTATGTGTGGCTAGAGCCCGGTGTCAGGTATCGCTGTCCCAGCAAGTGTGTGCACATACGCAAGCACAATTAAGCGCAGGGACCGAGGGACCTGGAGCAGCTATGATTACAGGAAAAACTGTTCAGCTACACTGAAAGCAAGTACTGACCTCTAAGAGACACAGACAACACAGAGTGCTACGGAACTGTCACAGCGCAGCTTGCCTTTTAATATGCTTACCTGGAAGGGTTCGGCCGTCCGAATATGAACTCGAGGCTCTGACTCGCTGCTCTGCAGCGACAGGTGCGGCTCAGTAGGCTCCATGCAACAGGGACGCGAGCAAGAGGGTCGCTACAGAGCGTTTTTAATGTCACGAGCTCACGCGAGCGTTTCCTGCACCCCTGGCCGCTCGGGAGACAGCTACAGCTGCTTGCGGCTTTGCCAGACGCTAGGCGTGACGCACGCCTGACGCTGATCAAGAGTTGACGCCTCTCCGAGCGATCCAGGCAGTTGAGGGGCAATCCCGCAGCGGCGAGGCCGCCTGCCAGACAAGCCGGTTACAGACAGGGGCTGGTGGCAGTAAGCACGGGGCAAGCTGCTGGCACACGGGGCCGCAAGCGCGGGCGGGCGCCCCCGGCCGCACAGCAGCATGGCGGCGGCGCCCGCAGCGGCGCTGTGGCACTCCAGGCGCAGCTGCCAGTGCCGTGCGCCGTGGCCGTCGCGCAGCCAGGCGCTTCTCGCGCTGGCCGCAGTGCTGCTGGGCTTGGGAGGGCCTGGGGCCTGGGGCGCACCGCTACGTACTGCGGCGGCGCAGCCGACGGGCGCCGCTGCTCTCAGCTGCACTGTCACAGCAGACGTCAGCAACCCGTGGCAACCGCAGACTGTGCTCCCCTACACCCCTGGCTCTGTGGCGTGCTTGCTCTGCTGCGCTTGCTGCCTGCTCTGCTGACTGTTACCCTCTCGATCTTTAAACTCCCCCAGGTAGGCGGCCATTATGAGCAGTCCTCCAGCATGCTGCCCGAGACCCAGGCGGCCTTGCAGGGGGCGGCCGCGCTGGCGCCCGGGGCGTCGCTGGCGAGCGTGAACCTGCGCATAACCATCTCAGGCGGCGTGGCTGTGCCTGTCCCGTGGACGCTGATCGTGCAGAACCCGCATTACGTTGGCAGGGTGCAGCAGGCGCGCCTCCCCAGCCGCGACGGGGCCCTGCCTGGCATCAGACACTTGAAGGTCCGGGCAGAGGCGTCAGAATGACAAGCCGCGCACCAGTTCTGACAGGGGTTCCCATGCAGCGACACCCTGTCAGAGCCAAACAATGCAATGATGTCAACAATGGCACAGAGCGCTCCGGCGGGGCTGACGGACACAGCACCTGGGGGAGCGCTGCAGAGCTGTGATAACGGAGTGCCGCCCGCGCGGGCGCGCAGACATTCAACATGCAGGTCGTGAATGCGAGCGCGGGCTCTGTGGCGCTGTCAGCGGTGATGTACTGGCAGGCGCTGCAGGCCAACAGCGGCAGCTCGGCCATTGCCTTCATCATGCAGGCGCGCGTGTGCGCGAGCGCCCCGCGCCAGCGGCCGACATGTGCAGTCTGCCCAAGTGAAAAAAAGAAAAAGAAAAACGCGCTGCCGAGAGGAAGCGTCAACGAGCGCTTGCTTGCCTGCATTATAGCGGGCACCGCCAGGGTCGGACACAGCATGTGACGCCAGCGCCCAAAGGCATGCGGGGCGTACTGCGGGTGGGTGTGCGGGCCGCCCGCCAACGTTGGCTGGTAATGCGCTGAGGTGGGGGCCGCATGGCTGCCGCACAGGTGCTGCCGGGCGACCTGCAGCCCGTGGCGGCGGCGCTCAATGGCCAAGCGTGCGCGCTGCAGACGGCCGTGCCGCCGCCGCCGCCGCCGGCCGCGGCCGAGTCGGCGGGCTCGCTGACCACGCAGGACGGCCAGATCCTGGGGCCTGACGGCCGCCCGCTCTTCCTGTGGGGCATCAACTACTTTGGCTTCGAGGTCGGCACCACCATGGTGGACGGCCTGTGGGCGGGCGCGCCCTTCCCGAGGGGCGTGCCTGAACACGGCTGCGGTTACCAGGGCTATGGTGCCCGGTGCCTGCGCGGCTGGCTACTGGCGTGCGCCGCTCGACCTTGAGCTTGCGCCCGTGCGCGGCCCACCGCCGCGGCTCACACGCTCACCCGCCCGGGCCAGGCACGGACAGCCTGACGCTGGACCTTGCAACGGTGGTGTACCGGCTGCAGCTGCTGGGCTTCAACGCCGTGCGGCTGCCCTTCTCCTTCGCCGACCTGTACGACACGCCGCCCAAGTCGCAGACGCGCTCATGCCCGCAGGCGCGCGCCCCGCTCGTGCCCGCCCGGTGCGCGGAGGCGCACGTGCGGAGGCGCGCGTCCTGACGAACGCGTGTCACTTGTGCCTGACGCTGCACCGGCCTGCGCCGCACCAGCCACCGCCGCTCGGGTGGCCTACTTTACATGCGGGGCGGACGCTTCGCGGCTGCCCTCGCCGAACGGCAGGCTAGCCCGCGCGCGCGGCGCGGCGCAGGTGCCGTCGGAGGTGGTCGTCGCGGACACGACGCCGCCCGGCCTGGCGCCGCTGACCGCCGCGCCGGCCTGGGCGGCGCCCGCGGCCGCCGCGCCCGGCCTGTGCAACGCGTACCTGCCGGACGACTCCACGCTCAGCCGCTTCCTGTGGACGGTCGATCACCTGGCGCAGAACGGCTTCTACATCGTGCTGGACAACCAGTTCAACCTGGACCAGACCGTGCTCAAGGACCAGGCGCTGTGGCTGCAGCGGGCGCGGCGCCCCGCCCTGTCACCCGTCCCGCACCGTGCAAAAACGGGCAGCGCGCAGCTCGAGTGGACCTCCTCACAGGCGCGCATGCTGTGCATGCGGCTCGAGCGGATGCTGCCCCGCTCCGGGTGCGCACGCTGACAGTGTTATCTTGCAGGGAGGGGCGTGCCAGTGCGAGCAGCGCCGGCCGGGCCTGAGGCATGGGCAGCTGTTGCGGTGATGGCGAGTCGCGGGGCAGCTGTTGCAGGGCTGTCCAAGCAAACTGTGCATGGCCTGAGGGCCCGCACGGCGCTAGGCCGCATGGCCCAACGCCGCGGCGTGAGCATGATCACAGGGGCTGCAAGCGGGCCGACCTAAATGCGCAACAGATATCAAACATACACAGCGCCGCGGCCGCTCGCATGCGGGCGGGGCAGGACAGCCTGCAGGAGCTCTGCGCGCGCGAGCGAGCGGACCGCGCGGCGCCGCGCGCAGTGGGCGGACCTGGTGACGCAGCTGACGGCGCGGTACCCGGACGCGGCCGCGCGCGTGCTCGTGGACATCCTCAACGAGCCCGACTCGTTCCAGCTGCAGTGGCAGGCGCAGGACGGCGTGGGCCTGCCGGGCGCTGGCGACCTGTACCTGGCCGCCATGGATGCGATTTACGCCGTCAACAACGGCGCGCGCCCGGCGCTGCCCCGTCATTGGTGGCCGCCTGCGCCGCTCGCTGCCCCATGCGCCCCCTACGCCGCTGAGGGCCCTGAGCGAGCCACATTTCTGGCTGTGGATCTAATCTGGGGCAGTAAAAATCACGCAAGTGAGCTGCAGTCACACAACATCCAGGTTGGCACGCGTGCACAGCACATGCGCACTACTGGGACATGCGCGATGCGTGCATACCACCGCCCTGCACACTGCCAAGACTGGGGCGCAATCTCGCGGCCCGGGCCCGGCGCCTGCCAGCGCTGGCGCGCGTGCATCTAGCCCAAGGCGGCTGCTGCCCCCGTCCCCGATCAGGACGCGCCTGGCGAGCACGCGCGCCGTCTGGTGCACAGGCCTGCGGGCCGTGCGCGGGAACGCCGCGCGCCTGAGCGCGCGCGCACCTGCACGCGCGCGCAGGCGTGCTCTTTATCGTGCAGGGCTGCGGGCAGCAGCCGCTGGCCAAGAATTGGGGCGACGGCCTGGCGACGGACGCGGCCGTCGTGGCCGCCATGGGCCTGTCGGACCCCAACCCCTTCTTCTCCGCGCTCATGCAGAAGCCCTACCTGTCCCAGGCGCGTCCATGCAGAAG
>JAABUV010002215.1_pt1 | contig 26783 bp, 20 predicted proteins | sample 5559971 | NCBI WGS metagenome assembly JAABUV01 (sample SAMN10711881, study PRJNA513362) | rock metagenome | isolation source: Antarctica rocks | place: Antarctica: Victoria Land, Knobhead nord | collected 2015-12-19
ATTATGTTCTGCATAGCGTAACAGCGGAAATGATACGGGTAGCTTTCCAGGTTTACCGCAACGCTGTCCACCTGTATCTGCTGGCTGATATTACCTGCAATAATATTAGCGTAATACCCGCTTTCTGTCAGGTTGTCAAAAGCGGTTTTCGCCGAAGCGTCAGCCAGATATAGTGCTTTGGTCAGATTGGCCTGGATTACCTTCTCATCAGGGTCGAGCGTAAAAAACAACTGGTGAAAAGTTTTAATGTGATCACGCGCCTCAACGCCAACATTGTCTTTGCGTTCCGAGGCGAGCGCCTCCAGTGCCTTACCGTTTGACAGGATATAAACTTTACCCTGCATGACCTCTACCAGCTTAAAGCTTTTATAAAGGGAAAAGCCGCAGATCAGCACGCAACCAGCAACAACGGCCAGGGTAAAACTCCTGATTTGCCGGAAAGCGGTATCGATATTTTTCATTTGTTTGAACATAATGATTGAACTTATCAGGTTTTTAAGAGATCCTGCTGACTATCAGCAGTTAAATGATTTAATTTTAAACGTTAGGCTTTTTTGCCGCTCGTTAACCGCCCGAGACCTTACCCTGCATAAAAGCATTGCTTCCGCCTCCATCGCCTGTAACTCCCTGGCTGGCTGTTGTCACCGGCACACTCCCTTGTCCGCTACCCGGTAAGAATCCCTGCAAAATGGTGCCTCCGGCATAAGAAACGGCCGCCGAAGCAAGTGTACTGGTTCTGTTAAACAAGGCGTGTCCGCCTACGTTGATGATGTAGCCGGCAATACCCGGAACGGAAAAGTAGCCTATAATTCCGATCACCAGGAAGATCAGGTATGCCGTATTGGTTTGGCTGAACTGCGTGCCGGTTTCACCACCTGATTGTGCCAGCCTGATCATATTCTCCTGAATCTTGGCAATGATGGCACCGAAGATATTGGCCACCGGTAACCACATGAACACATTGACGTAGCGCGCCAGCCATTGTTTCAGCGTATGCTGGAAACCATCAAACACGCTTAGCCCAAAACAGAGCGGCCCCAATATGGATAGGACGACCAGTTTGAAAGTACGGATGGTATCCAGGCAAAGTGCTGCCGCCTCAAATAGCAGGTTCAGCAGTTCTGCAATTGCTTTTTTGATCATATTTTTAAAGCTCCAGCCGGAAAACTGGTCCACAATGGTCGAAGTGCTGCCCGATGTGTCATCGGGATGTGCATATTGGTAGTATTTATCCGGATCAGCAGTACTGGAATTGATGCCTGCGTCCTGGTCTGTGTTTTCCCTGTCCGGGTCAAGCATGTAAGTGATGGCCCGGTTCGAATCACCTACCATCTGATTGGTTGCTGTTACAATTGGTTGTAATATGCCGTTTATCAGCGACAAGACCGACGGAAAAATCATAATGCAAAAACCGATGGCAAAAGGCCGCAGCAATGGATAAAAATCAACGGGTTCGGCTGCAGCCAGGTGTTTCCAAACCCGGCTGGCGATATACCAAAGAGCGGCAAACCCGGCAATACCGCGCCCTACATTGATCAGACCGCCACACAAGGGCATCATCTGGGTATAAAGTTGATCAAGTACCCCCTGTAAGCTATGCAGGTCATCTGCAACGCCCTGAGCATGGGAAAATAATGGCAAAAGCATGGCTAATGTTGCCAGTACGGCAACCCTTGAAATTACTTTGTTCATAGCTGTTTAGTTTATTCCGTAAAGATTTTTTAAAGTCTGCTGATCCCCTTTTTCGCCAGCTCTTTGAAGGGCTACCCGGTACGTCTGGCTATTAAATTTCCTCAAAAAGCCCAGCTGACTGTAGCTTTCCACACAGATGCGGTCAATTTCGCTTATGCGTTCCGCATCACTCATTCTCAGCCGGTTATCTGTCATCACCAGCATCAGATCGTCCAGGCTTTTCAAACTTTGGTTGACAAGCAAATTATAGACCTCCAGCATATAGCTAAGTTCGTCGGGTCTGAAATGCTTATCCTTTCGAAAGGCGCCATAAGCAGATTTATATTCGCTCATAAGCATCGCCTGATTGCCAATGATAGCAGCTGCCTGCGGGCAATTGCGGACGGCCGGGCTCACGGCCAATAGCCCGTCTAAAAACGCTTCATGCAAGTTAAAATTTCCTTTGGATACATCCTTGACCGCCGTGTAGCCCTGACTCACGACCTCATAACCCTGGTACATCTGCTTCAGGATACTTTTCAGGCCTGCCAGTTTTTGATAGTCCAATGCCAACTGCTGCAGGGCATCGGCAACAGATTGCGCGCGGCCGGCCTGCGGCAGCAAAGTAGCCGCAAGCAGCAGCGCTGCACCTATTTTTTTAATGTTTTTCATAATCGTTTAATTGATGCCGTATAATTTTTGAAGCTGCCTGTTTTCTTGTTGAGCCTTTAACCTGGCTGTGGCCAGCTGCCTGCATTGGTTAGTAAATGAACTTGCAAAAGCATACTTCTCCTGCATGGAAGCGTACAAATGATCGGTTCGTTCTAGTCTTTCCTGGTCTGTCATTTGCAGTTTACCTGGACTTAATACCTGGGACAGTTCATCTATATCGCTTTGGCATTTTTTTTCCAGGCTCCCGTACACCTGCCGGATATAGCCCATTTCTTCAGTCTTGAGTGCCCGCTGTTTTTGTTGCCAGTCGATCTCATTACGAAATAACAAACGGATATGCTGTTGCCATTCCGACATCATTTTTCCTTTCGGGTTAACGCTCACAAGGGGATTGACCTGCTTTAAGGAGCTCAAATAAGTGCTGTGTAAACTTAAGGTTCCGCCCTTCAGCTCTTGAGCTGCGCTCCATCCCCTTTCCGAGATTTCGTAACCGCTTTTAATAAACTTTAACTGCGCTTCCAGCGCGGCAATCTGGGCTATCATGATTTTCACTTTGGAAGATTGCTGGCTGATAAAGCCGCCGCTCGCCTGTGCATAGCTTCGTGTAAGGAAAGGCACCGTAAAAGAAATAAACAAGATCAATCTTTTCATACTGCATATTTTTAGGGGTGTGTTTGGATGTTCCGGTTTGCTAATTGATTCCATAAAGTTGTTTGACAATCTCCCTGTCCTGGTCGTCCCTAGCCCTTAACAAGCTGAGCTTTACATTACTGTTATTGAATTGCCGCAGAACATCCAGATTTTGTTGCATCCCGGCTGATGCCCGGTGGATAAGCCTGAGCCGTTCGATATCGCTCATTTGGGTGCTGAAACTATTAATCGCCAGCAATACTTCATCGAGGTTGTGAATGCTTTCCTGCAGAATACCGCTATATATAACAGACATCTTGCTGATCTCATCGGACGAAAAGTGCTTGTCACCTTGAAATGCCCCATAAGCACTTTTATACTCACTGACCAGTGTAAGCTGCTGGCTCACGATTTTTTTCACCTCGTCATAACCTGAAATGAAGGTTTTTACTTTTGCCAGTTCCTGGTAATAGTCCTGGTACAAGTTCCGCTCTTTATTCAGCCACCCGGAGATCGCATTCAGGTTTCCCAAAGACATGCTATTCTCCAATTGCTTTTCTGCATTTTGCAGTAAAATGGTCTGGTTCTGTAATTGCTGTACCTTTAGGTCAAGCGCCGTAATAACCTTTTTAATAACGCCGGTAATTAAACTAATACCCGGCACTTGTGCTTTTGCTGTCTGAACATGGACGAATGTTCCTACGATCAACATTATCAGTATCTTTTTCACTTGTTCCTCCTTTATTTTGCTTTCACTTGTTTGACCATTTCTTCCACCCCTTTTTGAAAACTACCGTGTGCTGCGGCCAGTTCCAGCACCCTGACCCTTTCAGCGCCTTCAGTGGTGTAGGTAAAATATTCTTCCGGGCATAATTCATTTTTGAAAACTTTCATCACCTGCCCGCCGATATCAATAAATATCTCCCGGTTGTCTTTATTGACCGAAAGCAATATAGTCTTGCCTTTTTCCGACATGCCCAGCGCATCCTGTAGCTTTTCAATTTTACCTTGAAACTTGCGCATATCCATTAGGATCTTGATGTCCGCATTATTGATGATGGCATCTTTGATGATTGGGGAACTGATCAGGTCATCCAACTCCTGGGTAATGACGATAGGAATGCCGTTAAACTTCCGGATCGTTTTAAAGGCGTACTTTAAAAATTCTGCCATACCAGTTTTGGCAATGGCTTTCCAAGCCTCATCGATCGTCAGCACCTTTCTTTTACCGGGCAGCTTGCGCATCTTGGAGATAAACAGTTCCATAATAACCAGCGTCACAACCGGGAAAAGGATTGGGTGGTCTTTGATCTGGTCCAGCTCAAAAACAATGAAGGGCTGGTTGAGCAGTTCTAAATTTTCTTGTGCGTTAAGCAGGTAGTCAAACTCACCACCCTTGTAATAGGGCCGCAAGACATACAGGAAATTATCCACGTCAAAATCCCGGTCCTTGACCTTGTGGCCTTTCAGCACTTCTACATAATGCGTTTCGAGGTATTCGTAAAAAGTATTGAAGCAAGGAAACAAAGCCTTATCTTTCCCGAGATGCTGATAATAGCCTTGTAAGGCGTTGGACAGTGCCACATATTCGCTTCGGTTGAAATTGTCGTTTTCCTCTTTCCATAAAGCAACCAACAAAGCTTTCAGGCTTTCCTTTTTTTCTGTATCCAGCACATGGCCAGCCTCCAGGTAAAAGGGGTTAAACCGGATCGGACTGCTTTCTTCATAAGTAAAGTAATACCCTCCAGCCAGCTCACAAAGCCCTTTATAGCTACCGCCAATATCGACCGTCACGCAATGCGCGCCCTGGTCAAAAAGGGTATGCAGGATATGATTAACAGTCATGCTTTTACCGCCACCCGATGTACCACAAACCAGCATACCCATATTGGAAGCGATACCCTCCCGCCTCGGGGCATCAAACAGGTCCACAAAGACCGGTCTGCCGCTCACCCGGTCACAAAAGCGGATACCTTCACCTGGTGCGGCAGTTTTATAATTGCTTTCCATGTTTAGAAAGCAGCAGGCCTGCTCAGCAAACGTATCAAAGGTATCGTTGACAGGAAAGTCCGCTGCATTGCCCGGAATGCCCGCCCACCAGATCTGTGCCGCGCCGGTAGTTTCAGGTTTTGCAGCAGCGTCTATCCCCGCCAGCGCGGATGACACCCGGTTACGCATCTCTTTGAATTCAAGTGCATCATCCGACCAGATCATGATATTAAAATGTGCTTTGACCGGCAGGCGTTGCTGCCCGATAGCTTCATTTAAGAACTCATTCGTGGCAGCAAGCGAAATAGCATTTTCACGCGAGTAAGCGGAAAGGGATTGCAACCGTAAACGCTTTTTTTCCATTTGCTTAAGCGTAGCCTGCGCATCTCCTATCAGAATATACTGGTTATAGATATGGTTACCCGGCAAAAGCAGTCCCAGTGATGCAGCGAAACTGACCGGGAATTTGGTTTTATCCGTGGAATACGAATCGTAGTTGATCCGCGGGCCGCAGACTGCCGGGAGATCAGCTGCATCGCCCAGGGTATAAATCCCCACCTGTTGCGCGCCAATTTTAATCCCCTGCTGAAAGGAAATATCCTTGTATAAAAACTGATCCTTGCGTTCTGATAAATAGCAATACCTTTCGATCAGTCCTGTTTTTCTTACCCGGCTTTGCAGGTCTTCCGATTTCATCCGCGTTAGTTTTAAAAGGCGGCTGTCTTCCAGCAGTCTTTTAAACTGGCTCGCCAGTTCCGTAAATTCATGCAGTGCTGTAGCTTGTAATGTTTCTTCCGGCACAATACTTGGCCGCAGCAGGTTAGAAAACAGCGAAGTGCTTTCCTTCCTGTTCTTTGGCTTTTTAGTCAAAAGGATATAACAATCATGCTGCGTAAAAGAACGGCCTTCGAAGTAACGGTCACCACTTCTGGCAAGGAAGCCGGCATCCGTTTTCCCTGGATCAGGCTTATGCTCCCGATGGATAAACCAGTCCTGTTTATGCAGCACGCTGTTATTTGGCAATACCTTTATTGCCTTCACCCACGCCTGGTGTAAAGTCTCGAATTCCTCATCGGACAGGGTAAAAATTTCCGGCAATGCTGCTTTAAAAACGATGGTAATATCGCCGTTCCTGGACAGGATACAATCATGTTCCACGCCCTTAATCGGCAGTAAATCCTGTAACTGCTTTTCCATATATTATTTTATTACTGTTAAGCGTAATTTTTAAGTTTATTTAAAATGGATGTGATTGATGCAGACCGAAACTGAAAAACTTTCGGGTATATGATCTGACCATTTTGGGTACCTGCCTTTTTGCGATTGCTTTCATCATACCGTGCTCTCCGTATTGATGGCTCAGTTTGAAAATTTTCAGGGTACCGAAAGTTCCGCCGGTAGCGACTATGACGATACAGATATAAACGTTCGTACCTGTTACATATACAGCGGCAAACAAGATCAGCAGCAGTACCACCATTCCGCCGAAATACCAGATGTACTGTGCCTTCAGGCCACGGAATTCTATGCTTTTGTTGATGCCTTTATTGATTCGGTATAGACTGCTTCCCATGATTATTTATTTATTGATGATTTACTGATTAAGCTCCCCTTCCAGGGCGGGTGAGGCCGGGGTAGGGACAATACCGCTCTACACTGGCAATGGTATCGTGTATTGCACCACCATGACTAAACAGGCAGACCTGTTCTAAGCTAAAATTCCGGTTCCTACCCATCACCACAGAGTGGTACCCAAACGTAATGACCTTGCCGCCTGCATTTAAACACCTGCCTGTCTCGTCCTTCAATTGTCTAAATGGGCTGCAGATAATACCCTTGTATATTTCCATACTTTTCCGGTAGGCATATGGCGGATCTAAAAGGACGGTATCGAATTTTTCGCCCTGCCAGCTCTTAAGAAAAGCTAAAGCATCCATTCGGAAATCCGCCAATGCCTCAGGGTCCAGGTCATTCCTGACCTCATCCACCGCCAGCTTGGTTGTACCTGCAAAAAGGTTCAGTACTTTTCCTTCGCAGATACGCTCCACCCAGCGGCGTACGGGCCTGACCGAAAAAGTAAAGCGGTGCAGCGGGCATTGGATATGTTCAATCCTGACCATAGGTTATATTATAGGTTTATCTTATTGCTTTTATGCAAGCGGTGCGCTTGTACCGTTTCCTGTTCGCGGTGAATCATGACGACGTTCGCCTTCGGTGCCATGCCATTGAATGTTTCGGTGCCTGGCAGGCGGATTGATACCGGTTCCCCAAGTTTAGTTGCCTGCTTTTCATAGAACGGGCTCTCCAGTTGACCCGTATTTTCCAGTTGCTTTTCCTTGATCGCAATCGCTATTTCCCTTTCCAGCCTCCCCAGCTCACTTTTCATTTCCTGCAATTCTTTTTCTTTTTCAAAGGGCTTACCGATCAGGCTTTCCATTTTAGGGACACTCCCCTCCAGCTCCTTCAATTCTTTTTCGTATTTTCCCTTCAATGATTCCACTTTATCAATCGCGTTTAGGAAATACCGCGCAGCAAGCTTTGGGTTATCTATATTGGGATGGCCGTGGCTGTAAGTATATTTAATCCCGTTACTCGCCCGGGTGGCATATAGAATATTGTACTGCCTGCACGACAGCTTGCCGTTTAAGCTTTCTGTTTCCTGCTCACGCCTGATCATCAGGTCAAAGCCGTATAAGCTCCCTATTATTTTAAATGATTCTTCGCCGCTTACAGGTTTCCATTCCCGGTACAGGCTAATCAGGTGTTTGCCAATTTGCTCTGCCGGTGCGGCACTCAAACCCTTCAACTCTACCGGATTGGCTTTGGTGCCATCCTTCTCCCATTGCAGCTTACTTTTGTAAAGGTTTACGTCAGCTGTTAAACCGCCCAGCATTTTAGATGCTGTCAAACGTTCCTTTTGCAGTCCTTCCAATTGGTACTTCGTGCGGGAAATTTCGCGGTAGTGTGCCGTTTTAAGACTTTCCATAACCGCAATCTTTTTTTCCAGTTTGGACTTTTCGAGCAGTGATGTATCGCCCGAAAGGATAGCAATGTATTCTGAAAAATTCATTCCGCTTTTCTCGTCCATCGAACCTTCATCGATGCTACGGACATTCAGTTCGCAGTTTTTCAACTGGCTGATAAAGGTTTGCTTGTTTTTGAGCAGATTGAACTTATAATTGTCCAGCGACTGCTCAACAGCGTAAATGAAGTTTTGTACTTTGTTGCCAAAATCAGCCTTGGCAAGTTTATTGCCCTGCCTGGCACCCCGGCCGTTTCGTTGCTCAAGCTCGGAAGGCTTCCAGGGTATATCCATATGGTGCATCGCGATAACCCTCTGCTGCACATTTAACCCGGTACCGGCTTTTTCAGTGCTGCCAATGAGTACGCGAATCTCGCCCCGATTCATCTTTCCAAACAGCTCGGGCTTTTGCTTGTCCGTCCAGTCGTGAATGTAGGTGATTTCCGCCGCCGGAATATGCAGCTCACCCGATAGCTTTTGCTTCAAGGCATCATAAATATTAAAGGCATCCGGCTTTGGGGTGCCAATATCACAAAAAACGATCTGCGTGCCCTTCCGAACATCACTTTCCCGGTAGAGTTCGGCCACCTTGCGTGCGCAGGTATTGACTTTGTTGTCCGGGTGATCTTCATATTTGACGCTATCGACCAGGCGCATATCAGCGGCCATTTTTTTTGCATAATTCGTTGCAATGAGCATCCGGCCTTTGTCTTCTTCAGGCGTTAGCGGTGCCCTGCCGATGAGCGTTGCGTCACCCGTTTTGGCAAATTGCATGAGCCTTTTGATAAAATCACTTTGTTCCGGGGTGGGCCTGATATTCACCAGTTGCTCCTGAAGTGCCGGTTTGTCCAGGCTAATATGTAAAGCAGTTTTATAATCAGTAATTTCATTATAGAACAGTGCCAGCTCCGGCACTTTGATAAAGTGCCGGAAGCGCTCCTTTGCAATGATCTCGTTGGTAATTGAAAACTCAAAGTCAGTTGTTTTTTTGGCAAATACTGCTGCCCATCCATCGAAATTTTCGATATGCTGCCGCTCCATTTCCTTCGGCCTTAAATACTTAAACAACAGGTACATCTCCGTGAGGCTGTTGGAAATCGGCGTACCGGACAAAAAGGTCACACACAAATCACTGTTAAACTTTTCCTGTAGCGTGCGAACAGCAAAAAGCATATTGAGCGCCTTCTGACTACCTTCCATATTGCCCAGGCCGGCGACACGGTCGTGACGGGTGGTAAAAGTCAGGTTCTTAAATTTATGGGATTCATCAACAAACAGATGGTCAACGCCCATTTCCTTAAAGTTAATCCCCTTATCCTTTTTATTTTCAATATCGTACAGTACACTCTTGAGCTTGACCTCCAGGTTCTTTTTGCGAATCTCCAACCCTTTAAGCATACGTTTGGAAATATCGCCACCTGCCTCCCTCATCACTGTCAGGTCACTGACCACGTTATCCAGCTCCGCCTGGAAAATTGCGCGCTGAATTTCCGGGGACTGCGGAATCTTGCCGAACTGGTCATGGGTCAGGATAATGCAGTCCCAATTATTGTTTTTGATTTCATGGAACAAACGCAATCTTTTAGCGGGCACAAAATCATCTTCTCCCGGTGACAGGATGCGCGCATCCGGGTAGGCCTTCCGGTAAGTTTCTGCGATCTGGTTGACATTAGCTTTCAACGCCAGGATCATCGGCTTATGGACAATACCCAGCCTTTTCATCTCCTGTCCGGCGACAATCATGGTCAGTGTTTTACCCAAGCCGACCTCGTGGTCAACCAGCGCCCCCCGGTTCTGCATAATCCTCCAGGCAGCATTCTTTTGAGAGCTATAGAGGTCCTCGATACCTAAAGCTTTTTTATCCAGGCCCGGAAAAGTGAGATGGTCGCCTTTAAATTCACGCAGCACATAACAATTAAATGTTTTGTTATAAAGGTCTTCCAGGTAGGTTTTATCTGGCCCGGGCAATTCCTGTAACCAATTTACAAAGCCATTCCGGATGTTTTCAATTTTTTGATGCGCTAACTGGATACTTTCATTATCCGGTACGCGCCTGGTTTTACCCTCGCCTATCGAGATTTCATTGGTATAAAATGGCGTCGTATTTTCCAATGCATGCTCTAACAACGTATAACCGTAAGTAGTCCGACCACCTTTAGGCGTCACGGCAAACTCCTTACTGAGTTTTAAGTTTGTACCATTCGTTTCTACCTTGAACGTATCCCCAGTATTTAAATAGGTAACAGTTACCGGTAGTTCAAATAGATCCGAAGCAAACCTGTTGTAATAATCCAGGGGAAGCCACCGTTCACCCAGGTTGAAATCAAGCAATTCAAATGGGATTTTTTCGGGTTGTATCCGAGTGACCGCTTCCAGGCTGCGCTTTATATTTGTGTCATCCGGGTACAAATCCGCCTGCCTTTGTGCTAAGGCCATTTTGTCCACCACGTTACCAGATAGATAACCATCGGAAGTTTCCCATTCATAATTTAACGGGTTCAGATAAATATGGCTTTGCAGGCTAAGGGTAAGCTCATCCGCAGTCAAGCCGGTTGCCTGGCCTATAAAATGCAGGTCCACTCTTCCCCTTTCGTTCAGGCACCTGGCTAAAGCAGAAACCGGGTCATCTGTCGTATATTTCTCTTTTTGCCGGAATACCGGCCCCTGCAAAATATCTGCTGGCAGAAAGTTTGACCCTTCCTTTCTTTCAACGGATGAAAGCACTTTAAAGCCATCCCGGGTATCTGCTAAAATCAGTTTCCGGTTAAGGGGCCTATTGAGTTCGCCGTAACGTTGTATAAAATTTCCGTAGTCCTGGTTAAGTTGTGTTCTCAGGCCGCTATAGACTACTTGTTCAGTAGATTCTTTATCCGCTAAGAGGAAATAGGCATCCCGGATCCGGATATACTGCCGGTAAAAAGTCGCGTTGTTTTGATCCGGAGCTGGCTGGAAAACTGCCCGCTGACGCTCCTTGTCTAACTGGCCAATTGTGCCGATCTCGCCGCTCCGGCTAACCAGACTGCCTTCCTCGTGGAAGAATTGCAGGCCACTATAAAACTCCTGGCGGTTTTGTTGCAAATCAAAGGCGTTTTGCAGGCTCTGGTCACCCTCATACAGGTAATCATGATTATATTCCCCAAGTTTTTCGGATAACGTTTTCAGCTCAAAACCTAATTGCGGCCCGGTCAGCCATTTTCCGGAAAGAGAAACCTCGCTGACATTACCGAAAAGCTTATAGCTATAGCGGTCATTCGCCAGGCTTTTAGCCGCGATCATGACAATGCTTTCATGAGCTGGGTTTTGTTTTGTGCTGATCCGGCTAACAAGCCTCGCCGTTTGCTTTTTGATCGTAACATTGTCCGCCTCGTTCAAATACGCTATTGCCCTGTTCAGATTTTCAGCCGGGCCAGTATCAAATAGGCCGAGCTGTACCGTGGAATTAGCTTTTTGATTCTCCGGAACGGGTAAAAAGGTTAATTCTTTCACAGTGCTTTCTTTTTCAGATGGCTTGAACGCTAAACTTTTACGAAAGGCCTGCCGGTCAAAACGGGCCTGCAGATCGTTTTGCAGGATCGGTAATAGCTTCTCGGCAATGTCGGTCATTTCACCCCGCAGCCACACGGTTTCATGGGCACCCCCATACTGGTTTTTACCGGGCTTGATCTCGTTGCCTATGATCAGCTCCGGGTGACGGGATAAATACTTATTATAGGAATAGGTACCAAAGTCATTATAGCGCTCTACCGTTTCCAGAAGCAGTTTTTCTTCCGCTGAAAGGAACGCTTTACTGCTATGCTTCTGCAGCAGGATTAAGTGACTTGGAGCCTCTGTGTTGCCGGTATCCTTCATCAGGTTGTCCGGCATCACCGTTACGCTAAGCAGATCGGCACGGTTTAGCACATATTCCCTAGCTTTATGGTTGGAAGGATTATTTAAAAAAGCATCGGTCGTAATATAAGCCAAGATCCCGCCATCAGCCAGTTTGTCGAGCCCTTTAGCGAAAAAGTAATTATGAATCTTGCCGGAGATAGCCTTATCCGGGTAATCCTGGTCATAAACTAAAAAATTACCGAAGGGGATATTACTTATTATAAGATCACATTGCCCGTTTTCCTGATTAGAAGTTTCTTCCAGGCCAGTCACCTGTACCTTACAGGGTACTGAAAGATGGCGGGCCAATGCGGCTAAGACTTTTCCAGTGAGTTCGTCTTTTTCCACTGCCATGATCTGCTTTATTTCCGGGAAAAATTTTACAGCCTCCGTAATAAACACGCCGGCACCGCTACTGGGTTCATACAAATGTTGCGGATGAATATCCTGTTGCTTTAAAACATCGTACAAGGTCTGCGGAATTATTCCGGGCGTATAAAAAGCAGTAAGCACACTGTTTTTTATAGATTGTACAGCCTCTTTATATTCTTTTTCGGTATAATGCTCCTTTAATAAATCATGAAGTTCCATGATCTGCGCGTAAAGCTGCAAATCATTGTTTGTCGCATTTAAGTCGATCCACTCCTGTTTTTCACCTGGCGGGTACAATACTGCTTTAATTCCTCCAAAACCGGAATACCTGCCCAGTACCAGGGCTTCCTCCGGAGCGATCACCCGTCCCTCCCGGTCCGATAGGGCAATCCTGATAGCTGAAATGTTATCCTTTAAATGCTGTAATTGATTATAAGCCATACCCCCTAGTTCTTCACCCTCGCCTTTATTATTTTATCGTGATAAGTATTCCTGTACCATCCCGATTATCAGATACCTTAATACACGGTCTTCCCGGTTATCTTCCGCAAAGCTGAACTCATCAAAAACCGGCTGACAAATCCCGATCAGATTAATGATCTCATACGTCAGTGTACCACAATCCCGCATCTGATGGTGCGTTAATTCAAATTCATCCTCCAGCAATAGCCGGAGATACTCAAATCTTGAAGGGCGCAGGCTAGTGGTCATTTCCTCCATGCAAAGCGCTTCGATGACATATTCAGGCCTTTTTTCTTCCTGCAACCGATCGTATAATTCTTTCACAGATTCCACCTTTTCGTCAAGATAGAGGGTGACTTTGCTGTCTTGTTGTAAGGAAATGAGCATGTCCAAATGATTCTGCACCAGGTATTGATGTAATTTTTTAGTTAATATTTCGCGCATGTTGTTAATCTGATTCTCCCGGCGGCTAAATGGTCACATTCCGAAAAATGATTTAATGATTGTTGCCACTACAACTAAGAAAATACAGCTGCCAAACCAGGCTGCCGCTACCTTACTGGTGTCCTGATCTCCGGAGTTCCATTTAGAATAGACTTTAACCGCACCGATCAGCCCTAGCATCGAACCTATCGCATACATTAGGTTAGTGCCGGAAGCAAAATAACTTCTCACCTGAGTGTTCGCCTGGTTGATCCCCGCATTCCCATCCTGGGCCTTAACAGCTAAGCTTATCAAAACCAACACTACCACTGACGCACTTCTAAAGTGCTTTCTTTTGAAAATCGTACTTCTCTTTTTCATCTTTACATCGTTTTTTAATTAATATCCGGACAAGCTTCCCCATTCCCCTTCTGCCAACTTCGTGCAGAAGGGGGAGGAAAACAGCCTCAGTCTTTGCCCCCTTTTTCCATTCTTCACTTTGCTCTACAGCACATGGGGGCCAGACCTGATGACCATATCTTTGAATTTTCTTGGTATTTAGCAGGCTTGCTTTAGCCTGGTTTAAGCGTTATGGCTACTGACCTGTCCACCACTGATCTACCTCTTCTTCTGTCAGTTGTGCAGTACCTGTTTTCTCACATTCAGATACGATCAGTTCATTGATCGCCAGGCGATGAGGGGAATTCTTAAAAGAAATGTTTTCTTGAAAAACTCTTTTGATTTGGGCAATCAGTACACCCGGCGAATATGGCTTATTAGCCGCTTCAGCAATGTAGTGCTTCAGGTTGGTAATTAAAATTTCCGCTTCTATAAAAGTATCCTCAGGTAAGAATTCGTTAGCTGTAACCGGTAGCGCAGATACGGGTCCCCTAGTTTCCGGCCCGTGGTATACCAAAGGCTCAGGAAGTTCGCGGCCGTTTTGAGCAGCCCCTATGGAGCTTCTGAATAAGCGGCGCAGCTCAGTTGCATAATAGCGTAAAGCGACGTAAACATAATAGAGGAGCAGTGACAAGACAGCTGCCTGAAGATAATTGATCCAAGATAGGTGACTAAGCATGATCGTTTGATTTAAAAATGAATTCTAATTTTTCCGCGTGCCGGGCTGCTATTATCACCCGGTAGACAATACAAAAGAACCGTGCCTGTGAAGGTCATACAAGTCCAACTTACTGTTGTACCTGAAGTTGTTTCCTTGTATCCTATCATCTCTTTGAAAGAAACAGGTGCTTGCTGCTCACCTGCTTTTAAAGCTACCAATCACCTGATCAGGCTGGCCAAAGAATCAAGAGGTGTACCTGCTTAAAAGGGGAAAGCTAAGGTAAAACACCGCTACGCGCGTTATTTGTACTTCCGGATGATTTGAATCAATTTATCCAGTTCCCTGATAGCGGCCTCTTTGTCTGCCTCCTCCGGATGATAAGAATTGCTGCGCATACTATCCCAGGATATATCTTTCTTATTCGCAGTAGACAAATGAGGAACGATTGTTTTAAAAACCAGGCTGATAGATCGTGATAAAATGAGCTTACTATCATCGGCGGCTTTTAATATTATTCCCATCTGATCAACTGTAAGCTTACAGAAAACTTTAAAATTCGGAGCAGTGGGTGCGGGCTGCTTTTCTTTAAAATTGCTCATTGGCGCTTGTAGATATAGCCCGTACCGTTTCTGTAATTTTCGGTATAGATCCTCCATCTCTGTCAGCAGTATACGGCCTAAATCTTTCATTGCCGTGTCCTGATAAGCCTCCAGATTAAGCTTGGCACGTTCCAATAAAAACTCAATAGCCAATTGATACTGTAAAGCATTCGATATCATTGTTTCGGCTGAAAACGCGTTGAAGAGACGGGCTTTTAAACTAGTCCACACCATTGCTGTCTCTTTGCTGAATTTAGATTTTAAAGATTCTATTTGCTGAGCTTGAATTTCTTTTACATGGGTTCTTTCCGGGTTTAGTGTTACCTCAATTATTTCATCTATCCAGCTAAAGGGGTAATCAGGTTCGGTACTTGGTTTCCTGTACATAACGCACTTAGTAATGGTTTAAAACAGCCATCATTTCATTGGTTAATGGAAAAGTGACGCTTTTTTTATTGCCTGTAAAGTGGCTAAGATGGCAAATGGATAAGCCACCATTTTAACTTTTCTGTTAATACGAGTTCGGTTAGGCCATTTGGCATGTCACCCAGCTGCTGGCTTTTTTTTAATTTATCGGAACCTGATATGCTCTTGCTATCCTAATTTGCTATAATTACTTTTGAAGCATGAAATAAAAAAGAGGTAAATCATAAATTTTAATGGCGATGCTATTGACCTTGTTACAAGAAATCCGCTAATTTCAAATACACACAGGGGGGAAATAGACTGATCGTCCACGTTATGCGTGGGCATTGGTTCACCCTGTGTGTAGGTTCTTAGCGGTACCTCTTGTAACTTGGTAGCTAGTGTACCACGCTACTTGTTTTAATCATGGATCTACAACCAAATGCAGACGACACCCTTCTAAAACCTATTGATGAGCTCGGTACCAGCCTTGAGTTTATCAAAAAGTCGCAGGAACTGGGTTTCAGTAATCTGAAAGAGATAACTTCAAAGGGCTGGGGTGAATTACAACGATTGCCAGGGTTTGAATATGGGTGGTTTAATGAACTGGTCAAATTGCTGGAGCATTATCAGTTGTTACAGCTATTGGAAGATTTGCCGGATGGAAAGTAAGGCTTAGCTTTGAAACCTTTTACTACCCTTTATAATAAATATCGATGTGCTTAATCATCTTTGACAGCCATTCTCTTACATTCTGTACCAGCCGGTCGGGAAAGGGCTGGTTACTGAAATGATTTCGCATACTTTTTTTAGACAAGTTCTCCGATCGCTGGGTATGAATATGTGCGGCAACAAACTCATACAGATACGAGTTGAATTTTGTCTGTATAAAACCAACTTCCATCAACACCCTGAAAAAAAACATCAGTTCAGCAAGTGTGACCATGACATCAAAATAAAATTTTGAAGTTTTATTGTCCGTGCTTTTGAACTCTTTAAGAAACAGCTTTTCCTTTTGTGTAAGATACTCGAGTTCGGCAGTAAGGCAATCTATCAAACTTGTTTGAAGCAACTGAACCCTACTATCGTATGAATATTGATTTTCTACCCTAACCTGACGAAAAACCTTTACTAAATGCAGTAAATCCTGCTGTTGTTCCTGAAACGAGCGGTCACTTTGCATAAGGTGTTCCATGTATTTCAGAAAAAAAGCATAGATGTGAATGCTGTTAAAATTTTTGGCAATAAACAGCTTTAATAATGCTAAAGTGGAATCCCCCTCTGTCGGATTTAAGGTAAATTCATTTACCCAATCGAGTAAATGCAGTAAATAGTCCCAGTGCCGCCACGTACTGATCCGAACCTGGTCCGGTTCATTGAGTGCTAAGAAATAACTTTGTGTCACATCAAAAAGCTGGGGGTCAACACCGGTCTGTCCAAGTTTGTTTAGTATCTCTTTTTCCTGCACCAAATGAGTCGGATGGTATTGACTTAAAAATTGTGAGGGCAACGCTGCTTCAAAATCAAAAACAGTCGGGAAATATTTATGCAGATGGTCCAGTAAGGAAAACAGCCTGGTCAGCACCCAATTAAAAATTTGAGTGATCTGTGCTGCTTGATTTTCCTCTTTGCCAATCAAGCTTATATGGTTGGCTAAAGAAGTGAGTTGCAGTTGAATATCTGCCACAGATTGCTTTCTCGCTGTATCATGTGTGTTGCAGATTATATTTTCCTCGATTTCTACCTGTAGGGAATTAACAGCCGTATAAGCGAATCCTTTGATTTCCTCAGCAACAACGCTGGTTATTTTGTCATCCGGGGTTCCGGCATAAGTATAGATTATTGCTTTTAGTTTTATTAACCCACCCGCCATGCAATGCAGTTCCTTTCTATCTTCTTATCAGTATACTATTGATTAATTTGACAGCTCTCCGTACAATCTGTCATTACCCGATTTATTTCATGCAAGGTAATTATAAAATTCCCTTAATGGGGAATTTTATAATTACTTCATACGCTATTTCTTAAAAATTTGTTTTTAATTATATGGGTGGCATTTTTTAAGCCACCAAAAGCCACTTGACAGGGGTAGGGGAATAATGTAATTTGTATAAAATCTCCTATGAAATGATTGACCATACACCTTTTTTACAGCGGCTTAGCCGTACTAAAGCTTTACCATATAAACTGGCAGATTCCCTGATACAGGGACTAAGAGTTAATCGCCTGGAAGCACAGGAAATCTTGTTATCGCCAGGACAACATGCCAGCGCATTATACTATATTCAAAGCGGCCTGATCAAAGGTTCTGTAGAAGGCCCTTTAGGAAAAATTTCAACCTGGTTCCGCCATGAGGACGACCTGCTCTTGCCTCAGGGCCTATTTCATCAACACTCCAGTGAGGAATATATAACTGCCATCACTAAAACAACCCTACTGGCCATATCTACTAATCACCTTCAAAAAGTCATGGTCAGTTTTCCCCAGGCTGCGGATCTTGTCATCTTAATAATGGAGGAGAGCCTGCGTCAGGGTCAGCACCGGGAAACCATGCTACACATTCCTGCCGCAAAAGACCGTTATGCGTTTCTGGCGCAGCATGAACCCTACATTTTAAAAAGAGTTCCTCATTATCTGATCGCATCCTATTTAAACGTAACCAGAGAAACCTTTAGCCGGTTACACCGCGGACTGGCTTATTGATTTTTATCAATTCAGCGGTCGGCTTTCTTCCTAAAAATTTATACGGTACTCTTTTCGTTTCATACGGCACCATAAGAGTTAAACCATTCTCCTCCCTTAACTTCACTTTATAAAAATTGACCCTTTGCGATGAAACATACAGACTTATCAACTACAATGAATCCGGTCAGCGATGCGCCGGCCTGCACTGTCGGTCCACCTGTTTTATCAGCACCTGGCCCGGAACACGATTACTCGGTTTATCTTCAGGAAAAGCAAATTTGCTATAAAACTTATCTACCGTATCTGCTAGTAGGAAACATTCCTGAAGGGCATGGCTGGTTAGTTCATATAAGTATTGTAAGGCAGCAAATGCACCAGCTGCTGACCCGTTTGCTGCCTGAACTGAACCATCGTCAGCTATCTTTCCTTCTCCCAATTAATTCAGATGAACATAACCGGATTTTGGATGGCAGGCATGGTTACAATTTAATTGGAAAAGTGCTTAGCATTTTCATAAACGGCGACCAACAAGCTTTAGAACTCACGCAAAAGATCCTCCGCCTCACGGAAGGCTGTTGCGGTCCGGAAATACCTTCAGGCATTCATCTGGGTTCCTGCGTCTATACCTCTTATGGATCTTTACTTTCATTTGCAAGAGGTATTATCCCTGCTTCGCTAACGGCAGCCCGTGATCACCAGCTGATCTTTCCCTTAGCCCAGCCATATCCTAAAAGATCAGCCCTGCCGCATGGCCTACAATGGCCCTTTGCGTCTATTGCCCCGTTTCGAGGCAAAACCGGATCACGCCTCGTCAAGTTGGCTTACCTGCATTTGGAAACTTTAAAAGATGACCCCAAGGGAAAGGTAATGAAGTGTATCGAGATAAAGCAGTTCTTCAATATGCGTTGGTGCGTACTCAAGCAGGGCAAAGCTTTTCATTGTTTTGATGACCACGGCCGCGACATCCAAAAACGCCTGCACTGGCAATATCAGCTGCACCGAAGCTTGTCGGTAGAAATAGCTATACCAAAGGCATTTGATTTTTTTGAGTGGAAAGGCCACGTTTATATGGCTATGGAATATCTGGAAGGAATTTCTTTAAGTGAGCAAATTACAGCACTTTACGCTGGTAATATCTGGCAAAGCCTTGATAATCAAAAACGGCTGATTCTGGCAGGATACGCTTTACAAGTCATTTCGATCATGGAAAAACTACATGCCCTGGAATATGTTCACCGGGACCTGAACCCGGAGAACTTTATGGTAGGTCCAGACAGACAACTATTCCTGCTTGATTTCGAGCTATGCTATTCCTTAAAAGAAAGTTATCCCAGTCCTCCTTTTGACTTGGGCACACCCGGTTATATTTCTCCCCAACAGCTTTTATTAAAAGAACCTGGTTTTCCGGATGATATTTTTAGTTTGGGCGGCTTATTCATTAAAATATTTACAGGGCTATCCCCTCTTAAATTTGATTGTCGGGAGATAGGCGAGTTACTGTTACAACTTGATTATTTCATACCTTTTTCTGCCTTGGCTGCTTTAATAATTGCATGCCGACAGCCTAATCCGTTGCACAGGCCAAGCCTGAATGCTCTTAAAAAATCAATTACACTGCTCAAAATGGAGATAGCAGAGGATAAAAATTCATCGCCAATCATCTGCAAAGGACTATCTCTTGATCTTTATACCACCATTTATAAGGCGATCCGGGTTTTAAGCGCCACTGATCCTATGTGCCAATGCGTAAGCTGGCCTGTTCACTCAGCGGGCATATCAAATGGACTTTCCGGTATCTTATACGTCCTGGCCATTGCAGAAAAAGCCGGATTTAAGACCAAACAGGGTGAGGTAGCTGCAAATACGTACTTAGCTATTCTGCAAAAAGAATTCTTGTGGGGGCCGCTGGAGATGGAACCCGGACTATTAAATGGTACAGCCGGAGCTGCGCTTGCATTAAGCGAGCTTTACCAGGCCGGACTTATTACTACCGGACAGGTGAACCCGGGACAATTACATGCCTGCCTGCTTACGAGTAGCTCACCTGAGCTGCATTTGGCAGGAGGACTTACCGGGCAGGGGATAGCGGTTTTACATTTGTTACCGCATATAGATCCGCGTATTGGCGCCCGGTTATTGCACGAGATTACCCATGGGTTGTTACAAAGCCAGCAAGAAGATGGTTCCTGGATATTAAAAGATCAACCTGAGCATCCGGGAATAAAATTACCGGGACTATTTTATGGGGTAGCAGGGATTATTTACTTTCTTTTGCTCCGTTCCATGCGGGTTCAAAACAATGCTGTAACAGCAGCTATACGCAGAGCACTGGACTGGTTAAGCGGACAACGTCAACTCAAAGGCGGTCATTACTTATGGACACTTAATCCCCACGTTCAAACCATTGACCCTTGGCTAACAGATGGAATTTCTGGCATAGCCCTGGTATTTATCAAAGCGTATGCAGTTTTCCGTGATGCTAAATATAAAGAAATAGCGACCTCGGCCCTGTCAATTCATCCGGATTGGATTTGCAGCAACGCATTAAGTTTTGCAAGCGGAATAGCCGGTTTAGGTGAAGTTTATCTGGAAGCAGCCAGTGTTTTTAAGGAACCCGAATGGCAAATGAGAGCCGACCATATTGCCGGCTTATTGCTTCATTGCGGTTATAGTTTACCGGGTGGTTACAAATACTGGCTAAGCGACGAAAACCACGAACCTTCGCTGGGCTTACTGAACGGTCATGCAGGACTGCTGCATTTCCTGATGCGATACGCACGCCCTGACCGGATCGGCTTCCCTTTATTAAATATGAATATATGAAAAAGCAAGGACTGTTAGATATCATCCTGGTCTTCTTGATCGGCCTTTTCTTTTATGCCAGTTTCAGTAAATATGCCGACATAGATTCATTTCAGCGGTCCATGCGCAAACAACCCTTTTATGATTGGTTTAACCTGTTACTCGTATGGACACTGCCACCGGCAGAAATCTTGGTTGGCTTGCTGCTGATCTTTGAACGTACCCGCTTAGCAGGATTGCAGGCCACCTTGGGTATCATGATGACGTTTTCACTTTACATCTTTGCTATTTTATTACACCTGTTCGGGAAGGTGCCTTGTTCCTGCGGTGGAATTATTCAGCAGCTGGGTTGGGGAGGCCATTTGCTATTTAATTTATTTTTTGTGCTCATTGCATACTTGGGCATTCGTTTACAAAAGCAACTATTACAATTAGGGAAAGAAAAGCGATAGATGCTTTTGCCCTGGATAAAAATATTTCACGCGCGGAATCAGGTCAATGCCAATACCTGGAAAAATTGGCCATTTCACTATTAAATAAAAAAACAGATTATGAAAAAGATCAGAATGGGCCTGATGGCCCTTGCAGCACTATCCGGTGTTGGCGGTGCCTTAGCGTTTACCCCAAAGAACGCAGGTACGGTTTATTATGGCTACAAAGATGCTTCCGGAAACGCCCGGTGGAGCGCCAGCCAGCCAGTGAGTGATTGCCAACCCGATGCTAAAGGTCTGGCTTGTACGATTACTTCGACCAGTTCGAATGTCACTTCGCTACAAAATCAGTTCCCTGCACAGCATACCGTTATAGCCGGGGCAGGCGCGATGTACGAATAAGCATCAATTACCTGGCGAGGAATTCGCCAGGTAATTGTTATTAAATTAAAACGCTGCTATGCCCTTGTTGAGCTCATTAATCATATCCCTCCCGTCGTCCGTTCGCGGATCTTTAGGCCGCTGTCTGATTTTTCCATTTTGATCTAATATCAATATCGTGGGATATTCATTGATATTTGTAGTCTTTATTAAGGGGTGCTGACTGCCCTGGTCAGCGGTATAAAGATTCAATGAATTAGCAGAGGAATACTCTTTACTTGCTAAACTTTTTAACCATAGTTCACGATTTCTGTCTATCGAAATGCTGATGAACACGATCGGCCTATCTTTGAACTGCTCCTCAATTTTAATCATAAAGGGCAAAAGCCTTTTACAATTTCCGCATCCGGTAAACCAATAATCCAGAACAACCAATTTACCTTTAAAATCGGATAGGCGGTGCAACCTGCCGAGACTGTCCGGCAAGCTAAAATTGAAGAATGGCTTTCCAACAGAAGTATTATTTTTAATGTTGTTAAGCATCACGTTAAAATCCTGGTTATGTATCCAGCTACTGGTTGCATCGTTAAGGGTTAAAGATATTTCATCGGAATATTTTTTATAGCGGTTGATTAGGGTCATAACAAGGAGTTCTCTCAACCCCCCGCTATAGGCTTTTTTCAGATCGGTATAACATTTATATAACGAAAACGGCCGTTTGACAACAACGCAGGAATCAAAAATATTTTTGCCAATGATGGCCGTAGCATAATTGTAGTTATAAGCCAATATTTCGGTTTTTGAAAAATCCGGTAACCTGTATTTTTTAATCAGATCATCATGATAGGATTTCAAATTCAGCACGGCCGAGTCTATTGCTTTGCCGGCAAGTCCGCCCTTGCCCCCGACAGTGCCATATTTCCCAAGTATTCCTGCCAGGATCCTTGCTTTAAGTATTAGGTAGGCATTCGGACTTAAAAAGTGCTTTTGTAAATCCAGGTATTCCATTTTACGATCTGTCAAAGTATCGCGGTACCTAAAGAAAGACACAATTTCAGATGCTGCCTGGGGAATAGGGTTTTGACGCGAATCAAACCGGTCGAATTCCTGCAACTGATAAATCAGGTTCAACTTTTCAGCACCTTTTCCCGAAAAATGCACATAGCCGATTTTGTTAAGATCATCGATTACGATCTGGTCCCCGCGTTCAACAAAGTCCAGCCCGGTTGTGCGCTGGTTGATATTCCAGGCAAAAGATTTTAAAAAAAAATAAACAGGGGTATTACCTACAGGGATTTTAAATTCAAAATGATGATTGTGAACCTTTGATTTAAATTCCTTTTCTGGTCCGGTAAAGGTACTTACCCCGTAACGATTAGTGTACAGCAAGACCGTTTCACCTTCTTTGGCGAAAGCCAGCTTGCCGGAAATCTTAGCAAAGGGTTCAGCAGCGAACAGGTTTGATGATATGCTCATCAGCATAATATTTAAAAGAATACGTTTCATATGAGTTGATTTATGGTTTTATCTTGGGTTTTGGGGGATTCCGCTCGCCTGTATCTCATCATCCGGAACAGGCCAGGCATACCGGGGATCTTCAGGAGGTAAAGAATAAGTTTGCCCGTCAACGTTGCGGGCCAGCGTGACAGCAAAACGAGGATCGGGGTTTAAGCGCCGCAGGTCAGTCCACCTCAACCCCCGGAACAGGAGCTCTTTTCGCCTTTCTTTCAAAATTTGCCCGAGCGCATCTTCCGCTGAGCTTGCCGAGAACGGAACAAAAGTGCCCGTTTTCCAGCGCGTTACCAGCAAGGTATTGAGGTCTTTCATAGCTTCGGCAACCCTGCCAGCCCGGGCATAGCATTCTGCCCTGATCAAATAAATTTCATCTGTAGCAATACCACTGTACAGATAGCGTTTAAAGTCGTAAGTTCCCCTGAAATAAGGTAAGCCGGAGGTTAGCACGAAAAAAACCGTTTTACGCAAATCATTCGTGCCATATGACCGGTACAGTATAGGATCAGTAATGGCTTTGGAATTAGGGGCATTAATGGCATAGCCGATCATACGGGAATGAAAAATATCTTCTGCCAAGTAAGTAGTACTGATCGTTCTTGCAGCCGGCTTCAAAGTGTTATAGTCTACGAGTGCTACATACTGCAAAAGGCAGGCGTTAGAAGCCGCCAAAGCGGCGTCATAGTCACCCATGACCAGGTAAAGCCGGGCAAGCAAGCCGTTGACCGCAGGTACGGATGGCTCCGTCTTATAGGACGGTGTTACCGGCAACAAAGGCAAAGCCGCTTTAAGGTCGCCGATGACTTGCGCATAACACTGCTGCTGGCTGGAACGAATGGACTGCTTATTCAGATCAGAGGTCAGCCGTAATGGAATGCCCGGATCTGTACCGGCAGATGTTGCCTGGTAAGGCACGGTAAAATTTTGAAGCAGGTTATAAAAAGCAATGGACCGGTAGAAAAGGGCCGTACCTTTAATTTGGTTGTATAGGCTTTGCTGGGCATTGTTATACAAAATCACCGGCAGCGCATCCAATACAGTATTGGCATAATAAACCTGCTTGTAGGGAGAAGTCCAGTCCGGTACATCTGCTCCTGCATCATAAACCTGCTTTGCCCAAATGTACCCATTTCTTTCCAGGGTGGTCAGGCTGTTCCAGACCGATGTACTCACGTATCCATCATCGGAGCCAACTTGCCCTAAAGCCGGGTCATTGGCATTAAACAAGCTTTCATATTGAAGCAGGGATTGCAGGTCTGCAAGGGAAGAAGGGACCGCCAGGGAAGCGCTCGGCTTTGCCTCAAGGAACTCATCCTGTTTTTTACAGCCTGTAGCTATAGTCAGTACTAAAGCCAGGAAAAAAAAGTGCCAGGATAGTAAATATTTTAGTTTCATGATATTTAGTTAAAAGGTTACTTTTAGACCCAAAGAATAAGTTCTTGGCAAGGGATAATTTGCCGCTGTCGTGTTGCCGCTTAAATCTGGGTCTAATCCGTCACGATTAGCCCGCCACAAAATGCCTACATTATTAATGTAGCTGTAAACCCTGAGTTGCGCAAAGGGTAAACCTTTGTACCGGCTTTTATTAAAATCATAACCCAGGGTAATATCCTGTAAGCGAACATGGTCACCCTTATCTATCAATATCGAAGAGTATTTGTAAAAATCGTCCCGGTTTGAAGTATAAGGTGGGTATTCTAATGAAGGCACCTGCGTATGCAGCTCATCACCAGGAGCCTGCCAGTGCCTGTGATAATCCTCATTACCGCTATAAGGCAGTCCGGAAGAAACAAAAGATGACCTGCGGAAATAATAATTCAGTTTATAAATAAGGTTTAACGAGAAACTCAGATTCCGGTAGATGAATGTATTCCTGAAAGAGCCGAAAGTGGTCGGCCTTGATGATCCGCTGTATTCCATGCCCTGAACGGAGGTATTGGAAATGATACTTGAATAATCGGTACTGACTTTTCCGTTCAGGTAGCCTTGCGGATCGCCGGTGTCACGGGTTAGCCCTGCCCAGCGGTAACTGTAAAGGCCATATAAAGATCTGCCTTCCAAAGGGTATATACTGCTGGAATTGCTGAAGAAGATGTAATTTGAGGAACTTAACGTGACTTTATATTTAGTCACTTTATCCGCTACGTGGCTCAGTAAAAAGTTGGTTGTCCAGTCAAAACCGCCTGAGCATATATTATGCGTATTTATGACCAGGTCAATACCGCTGCCGGCGATATCCGCCGTATTGCCAAAAAATGTCGTCAGACCGGTCGAGGGCGCTAAAGGGGAATTGCCAAACAGGTCGGTACCCCTTTTTTGATAAAATTCCAGGCTTCCTGAAATGATGTCATTCTTGGAAGCAAAATCCAATCCGAAATTGATCATTCTGACTTTTTCCCATCGTAGTTCCGGATTGCCGGGATTGATCACCAGTGAATAAGGAATTCCGGAATAGGTGGACGGTGAAAACTGCTGAATGGTTGTGACGGCTGTAGCACTTTTATTAATGTTACCGGTATAACCTAAAGTAGCCCTGAATTTAAGATAAGGCAACCATGCCAGATGGTAGAAATCTTCCTTGCTCAGGCCCCAGACCGTACCAACAGAATACAGCGGTACTGCTTTCTGATTTGTTCTTACTCCAAACAAGTTAGACCGGTCGATTCTTGCACTTGCCGTAAAAGTATAACGGCTGTTAAAAGTATAGCCCGCATTGCTGTAATAAGATATATAGCGGTCGGTTGCTTTACTTAGACCCTGGTTCACCGGAATTTGCCGGGTAGAACCGTCAGGGTTAACGAGATCGTTCGTGGCAAAATCTATCGTGGAGATGTTTGCCAGCGTATTGTTGTCATAGCCGTAGATCGTCGCCGCATTGGTTTCACTGATGGCATCACTGACCTCAGCGCCCAATATAGCCGTAAGCTCATGCTTTCCGTTCCAGGAATTGTTAAAGTTAAATTGCCCGCGAACACGGTTTGAAGCCAGACTTGCTCCCGATTGTTGCAAAATTCCGGCAACAGGTATCGGGGTAATCAGCTTACCGCTGCCATCAAACTGGGAAAATTGATTAATCAGGTTCCGGGCGTAGTAAGTAGACGGGCTGTAGCCGTTTTTGGCCTGCGTACTGCTTCCCTCGTACTGGTATCTGATCTCTGCATTCAGGAACTTAAAAAAGTTGTACTTCAGGCCTAAGTTAATACGGTTGTCAGTCGACTGGATCGTATTGTTGGCCAGATGAAGCTCGTCCAGTGGCCGGTATTGCCAGTTCTGAAATTTACCGTGCCCTGCTGTATCGGTATAGCTCGATGCATAGTCCTTAACAATAGGCAGCGCGTTGCCGTCAGCGTCCGCCAGCTTTGCATAAGGGTAAATAGCGCCTGTACTGCCTGTTGTAATGGCTTGTATATTACTATTGTTTTGCACCGTAGACCGGATGTAGTTGATCTGAGCAGAAACCTGCAAATTTTTGACCGGATAAAAATTAAAACTGGTATTAACCGATATACGGTTACTTTGATTGCCAGCCTGGCCTGCAGCATTGTGATCTTCTCCGAGCGAAAAGAAATAATCACTTTTTTCAGAGCCTCCCCTTAGGTTTAGGGCATACTGTTGTAAAACCGAACGGCGGTAAAAGTATTTGGACAGGTCCTGACGGATATCGTTTTGGCCAAACTGCCCTAATTGGGTAGCTAATGCTGCGTCCGTAAGCACCCCGTTACGGTTCGCTGCCAGTAAAGCCACCACGGGTGATACCGGAAGATAACCCGAAAGCAGGTCGCTATCATAGGCTCCCC